>Ga0302269_1000127_pt1 | contig 44679 bp, 37 predicted proteins | sample III_Bog_E2_2_FD_194560 | JGI IMG/M metagenome (GOLD analysis project Ga0302269, IMG submission 194560) | Peat permafrost microbial communities from Stordalen Mire near Abisko, Sweden - III_Bog_E2_2 | ecosystem: Environmental > Terrestrial > Soil > Wetlands > Peat | place: Sweden: Abisko...
AGCAGGTGAATTTGGTGAAAGTGGACCTGGCCACGGAAATCAGCCAATGATCCCGCAATCCCAACCCAAGAAGAAAAAGAACTCGTCGAAGGCGAACCTGATCATTTCGGCCGTGGTGCATGGCATTCTGGTGGCCGTGTTGTTTTACTTCGCGGCCAAGGAAGGGTTATTGGGCAAGAAAGTGCAGAAGATGACGGTGGAGATGGTGAAGAAGGAAAAGCCGCCGGAACCACCCAAACCCAAGGTGGAACCGCCGAAGATCGAGCCGCCCAAGGTGGAACCACCGAAGATTGAAGCGCCGAAAACCGAGACGGTGAAAGCGCCCGTCGCGGTGCCGGTCATCGCCCCGCCGGCGGAACTGCCGGCCATGGAAGGATTTTACGGCAAAGAAGTGGACTCGGAAAACGACCCGGTGCAGCTGTACAAGGGTTACATGGAATATACCCTGCGCTCGAAATGGGACCGGCCGGATAATCTGGACGACGACCAGTACGTTGCGGAAGTTGCGGTGAACGTGGACAAGCAGGGGAACCTCACCGCATCGCAATGGCTGAAGGGGTCGGGCAACGCCAAATGGGACCAGACGGTGAAGGACGTGTTTGCGACGGTCTCGAACATTGGCAAACCGCCGCCGACGAATTTTCCGCCGACGGTGACGATTCGGTTTGACGTGGAAACGGAAGACGAACCGCTGATGACGCCATGAGCCTGAAGAAGACCTCCAAACGCGGGCACAGCACGATGAACGAGCTGAACATCACGCCGTTGCTGGACCTGGTGTTCGTGCTGCTGGTGATCTTCATCATCACGACGCCGCAGCTGGTGAACAACCTGGAGATCAACCTGCCCTCGGGCAAGAAGCCGCCAGTGGACCTCAAGCCGAAACCGCCGACGCAGATCGCGGTCAGTGCGGCGGGACAGATCACGCTCAACGACGAGGTGGTGACGGTGCCGGAGTTGAAAGACCGGCTGACCCGGCTCAAGACGGAGGATCCGAAACTGGGCGTGGTGGTCAAAGGCTCGGACGAGGTGGATTACCAGGTCATGGTCAACGTCATGGACACCCTTCGCCAGCTCGACATCACCAAAATGGGCCTCGTCACGGAGTGACTTTCCCGGCCGCTGGTGAGCACCCCGGTGCGGTCCCAATCTGGAAATATTTTTCTCTTCTGGCGTGAGCTGATCTCGGTAGGGGAGAATGTCGAATGTCTTTTGCTGATTCTACACTTAGCGTTTTCTGAAACCGCCCTAAACCAGATTGGTATTCGCTCTGACCCTCTCTACGGCCATTGCCCGCGACCATTTTGAATGAACATCAGTCAGGCCGCTGTAGTCCCATTTTTTCATCCGCGCTAGCAAAGTGGTCGGCTTCACTCCGAGCAATTCGTCTGCGCCGTCAATGACTCATCCCATCCCAACCAACTTCCACTGAATTCGCTGAATGAATAAGGTGTTCACCCCATTGCGGGCCGCCTTAGCCATGGTTGAACATAGTGCCGTTCGTCCGGCGTTGGCCCGGCAAAAGGAAATGAAATTCCAAATTTATCCGCTACGTACGTCGGAGTTTACTTTATGGCAATCTATACCAAAAAATACGCACTCAGCCTCGCTTGCTTCGCGGCGATAACATTTTTGTTCTCCGGCTGTGGTAAAAAAACCGCCAGCCTGCCGCCGCCGCCGGAAGTCGGCGTGGTGACGGTTGCGACCAAGCCGCTGCCGGTGACGACGGAACTGCCCGGCCGCATTGACGCGGTCCGCACGGCGGAAGTGCGCGCGCGCGTCGCGGGCATTTTGTTGAAGGAGAATTATGTCGAAGGTTCGGACGAAAAAGCGGGCGACCTGCTGTTTCAAATTGATCCCGCGCCCTTGCAGGCGAGCTATGACAGCGCGCAGGCGGCGCTCGCCAAGGCCGAGGCGAGCCTGAAACAAACGCAGGCGCAGGCAGATCGTTATCAAACGCTGGTGAAAATTCACGCGGTGAGCCAGCAGGATTTTGACAACGCCGTTTCTTCCGCCGCGCAAGGCAAAGCCGACGTTTTGACCGCGAAGGCGAATGTGGAAACCGCCGGTTTGAATCTCGGTTACGCGACGGTGACCGCGCCGATATCCGGGCGCATCGGCAAGGCGCTCGTCACGGAAGGCGCATTGGTCGGGCAAAATGAAACGACGGAACTCGCGGTCATCCAGCAGCTCGACCCGATTTATTTTGATTTCACGGAATCGAGCGTGGACGTTTTGCGGTTGCGCAAACAGCTCGCGGACGGCCAGCTTCAAAGCGTTGCGCCAGGCGCGGCCAAAATCACGTTGCTGCTCGAAGACGGCTCGGTTTATCCGCACGACGGAAAATTACTTTTCTCCGACATCACCGTGGATCCGACGACGGGCATGATCACGTTGCGCGCGGAATTTCCGAATCCCGACAACGTGCTGCTGCCGGGAATGTTCGCGCGCGGCCGATTGGAACAGGCGGTGAACGATCAGGCTATCGCCGTTTCGCAACGCGCCGTGGTGCATGGCGCGGACGGCGGCGCGACGGTTTTTGTCGTGACGCCGGACAACAAAATCGAAGTGCGCTCCTTGAAAGCCGACACCGCGTTGGGCGACCAATGGATCGTGACGAGCGGATTGAAAACCGGCGAACGCGTGGTCGTGGAAGGCCTGCAAAAAATCAAGCCGGGCGCGACGGTCAAGCCCGTGCCGTTCGTTCCCGCAACCAATGCGCCGGCGATGACGCAAACCAACCAGTAAAATCTCATGGCCAAATTTTTCATTGACCGTCCGGTTTTCGCGTGGGTCGTTTCGATTCTCATCGTGCTGATGGGCGCGCTGGCGATCACGAAACTGCCCATCGCGCAATATCCGAGCATCGCGCCGCCCTCCGTTTCCGTCACGGCGACTTATGCGGGCGCGTCCGCCGAAATTTTGCAGGACACGGTCACGTCGGTGATCGAGCAGCAGATGAACGGCATTGACGGGCTGCTCTACATTTCGTCCACAAGCGAATCGTCCGGCCAGTCCACCATCACGCTTTATTTCAAGCCCGGCACCGATCCCGACATCGCGCAGGTGCAGGTGCAAAATAAATTGCAGCTTGCCACGCCGAATCTGCCGCAGACCGTGCAGCAGCAGGGCGTCGTCGTCGCGAAAGCCACGCGCAACTTTCTCATGTTTTTCACGCTGTCGGACACGAACGGCGCGATGGACGAAATCGCGCTCGGCAATTACCTCGCCTCGCACATGCTCGATCCGATCCGCCGCGTGGACGGCGTGGGCGAAGCCGACGAGTTCGGCACAGAATACGCCATGCGCATCTGGATGGATCCGGCGAAGCTGAACAGTTTTAATCTCACGGCGGGCGATGTCATTAACGCCATTGCCGCACAAAACGTGCAGGTTCCGACGGGCCAACTTGGCGACCGGCCGGCGATTGTCGGACAGGAATTGAACGTGACGCTGCAAGGGCAAAGCACGCTGCGCACGCCGGAGGAATTCGGAAATATTTTGCTGCACGTCAACCAGGACGGCTCGCGCGTGCGGCTGCGCGACGTCGCGCGCATCGCGCTGGGCGGACAAAATTACGTCACACAGGCGCGTGTGAACGGACGGCTTGCGGCAGCGGTCGGCATCAAACTCACGCCCACGGCGAACGCGCTGGCCACGGCGACGGCGGTGAAAGCGAAAGTCGCCGAGCTGGCCAAATTATTTCCGCCCGGACTGCAAGTGGATTATCCGTATGACAGCTCGACGTTCGTCCACATTTCCATCGTCGAAGTCATTAAGACACTGTTCGAGGCCATCGTGCTGGTCTTTATTGTGATTTTTATTTTCCTGCAAAATTTCCGCGCGACATTCATTCCGACGATTGTTGTGCCGGTCGCATTGATGGGCACGTTCTCGGTCATGTATGCGTTCGGATTTTCCATCAATGTGCTGACGCTGTTCGGCGTCGTGCTGGCGATCGGGCTGCTCGTGGACGACGCGATTGTCGTCGTCGAAAACGTCGAGCGCATCATGAACGACGAAGGCTTGCCGCCGCGCGAGGCGACGCGCAAGGCGATGGGACAAATCACCGGCGCGCTGATGGGCATGACGCTCGTGCTGACGGCGGTGTTCATTCCGATGGCGTTTTTCGGCGGCTCGGTCGGCGCGATTTACCGGCAATTTTCTTTGGCGATGGTCGCGGCGATGTTGTTCTCGATTTTTCTCGCGCTGTCGCTGACGCCGGCGCTGTGCGCAACGCTGTTGAAGCCAATTAAAAAAGGGGAGCAGCATGAAAAGAAAGGCCCATTCGGCTGGTTCAACCGCACCTTCAAAAAAAGCACGGACAAATATCAAAGCGTCGTCGCGCGCATTTTGCAAAAGGCAGCGGCGTATCTAATTATTTACGCCGTGATCGTGCTCGCAGTGGGATTTCTTTACGTTCGTCTGCCATCGTCGTTTTTGCCGGAAGAAGATCAAGGCTATTTCATCACCTCAATTTCACTGCCCGTCGGCGCGACGCAACAACGCACGTTGGAAGTCGTCGAACAAGTCGAGGCGTATTACAAAAAGCAGCCGGAGATCGAACAGGTCATCGCGCTGACCGGATTCAGTTTCAACGGGCGCGGCCAGAACGCGGCCCTCGCCTTCGCGCGCCTGAAGGATTGGAGCCAGCGCAAAGGCGCAGCGCATCGCGTGCAGGCGATCATCGGTCGCGCGTTCGTGGCTTTGTCCAGCATCAAGGACGCGATTATTTTTCCGATCAACCCGCCGGCGATTTCCGAGCTCGGCAATTCCGCCGGCTTCGATTTTGAACTCGAAGATCAAGGCTCGCTCGGCCACGAAAAATTGATGGCCGCGCGCAATCAATTGCTCGGCCTGGCCGCGCAAAATCCGCTCGTCGCCGGTGTGCGCCCGCAAGGCATGGAAGACACGGCGCAGTTGAAACTGGATTTCGACCGCGACAAGGCCACGACGCTCGGCGTCTCGCTTGCCGACATCAACACGACGCTCACGGCGGATTTCGGCTCGACCTACGTCAACAATTTCGTGGACGGCAACCGCGTGCAGCAGGTCATCGTCCAGCTCGACGCGCCTTATCGGATGCTGCCCGACGACATCAAAAAAGTTTTCGTCCGCAACAGCAGCGGCACGATGGTGCCGCTGTCCGCATTCACGACGACGCACTGGATTTACGGCTCGCCGCGCCTAGAACGCTACAACGGATTTCCGTCCACAGAAATCGTCGGCACCGCCGCGCCCGGAAAAAGTTCCGGCGTCGCGATGACGGCGATGGAAGACATGGTGAAAAAACTGCCCGCCGGCATCAGCGGCGAATGGACGGGACAATCCTACGAGGAACGGCTGTCCGGTTCGCAGGCGCCCGCGCTTTACAGCATTTCGCTGCTCGTGGTTTTTCTGTGCCTCGCCGCGCTTTATGAAAGCTGGTCCATCCCGCTCTCGGTGATTCTCGTTGTGCCGCTCGGCGTGCTAGGCGCGCTGCTCGCGGCGACGTTGCGCGACCTGCCGAACGACGTTTATTTTAAAGTCGGTTTGCTCACGACCATCGGCCTCTCGACAAAAAACGCGATTCTCATCATCGAGTTCGCGAAAGATTTGCAGGCGCAAGGCAAAGGCCTGATCGAAGCCACGCTTGAAGCGGTGCATCTGCGGCTGCGGCCGATTTTGATGACGTCGTTCGCGTTCATTCTCGGCGTGCTGCCGCTCGCGTTGAGCCGTGGCGCGGGTTCCGCGAGCCAGAACGCCATCGGCACCGGCGTGGCCGGCGGCATGATCGCCGCGACCGTGCTGGCGATTTTTCTCGTGCCGGTATTTTTCGTGGTCGTGCGCCGGATTTTCAAAGCGCATGGAACCAATCCTGACGCGGCCACGCCAGTTGCGCCGGACAATTCAAAAAATCCTGACGCCAAATAAAATCGCATGAAAAGAATTTTTACCTTGCTTGCGTTCATCGGCGTGGCCGTCACGGGCTGCACGCTCGCACCGAATTATCAGCGGCCCGCCGCGCCCGTCGCATCTACGTGGCCGGAAAATTCTCAAAATTCCAACCACGCCACGAACGCCGTCTTGGACATCGGCTGGCGCGAATTTTTTAACGATCCGCGTTTGCAACAGCTCATCGGATTGGCGTTAACCAACAATCGCGATCTGCGCGTGGCCGTTTTGAACGTCGAAGTTTCGCAGGCGCAGTATCGCATCCAGCGCGCCAACTTGTTTCCGCAGATTGACGCGACCGGCGGCTACGCGCGCCAGCGTTCGGCGAACTACGAATTGTCGCCCGGCCAAAATAACGTCAGCAGCCAATACAGTCTCGGCATCGGCACGACTTCCTACGAACTTGATCTGTTCGGGCGCATCCGTAGCTTGAAGGCGCAGGCGCTGGAAAATTATTTTGCAACCGAGGAAGCGCGCCGCAACGCGCACATTTCGCTCGTCGCCGAAATCGCCAATCAATATCTCAATGAATTGGAACTCGACGATCAGCTCGCCGTCGCGCGCCAGACGCTCGCGTCCGTGCAGTCGGCTTACGATTTGAACCAGCAGAGCTACAACGCCGGAAATATTTCCGAACTCGATTTGCGCACCGCCGAAGCGCAGGTGGAAACCACCAAAGTCAGCATTGCGAGTTACGAACAGCAGCGCAATCAGGCGGACAACGCTTTGGTTTTGCTCGTCGGCGAAACGTTGCCGACGAATCTGCCGCCGGTGCAGCCGCTCGCCGCGCAAAAAATTCTCGCGGATTTGCCGGCGGGCCTGCCGTCCGATTTGTTGCAGCGTCGCCCGGACATTCTCGAAGCCGAACATGAGTTGAAAGCGGCCAACGCCAATATCGGCGCGGCGCGCGCGGCGTTTTTTCCGACGATCAAAATCACCGCCAACGCGGGCGTTTCGAGCGAGCAGCTTTCCCAATTGTTTGCCAGCGGTTCGGGCACGTGGCTGTTCAATCCGCAAATCACGCTGCCGATTTTTGAAGCGGGACAAAACAAGGCGAACCTCGACGTCGCCAATCTGAACAAAAAAATCGAGATCGCGAATTACGAAAAAGCCATCCAAACCGCGTTTCGCGAAGTGGCCGACGCGCTGACGGCAAAACATTTTCTGGCCGTTGAACTCGCCGGGCAGGAAAAACTGGTGGCCGCCGAGCAAAGCCGTTTTGATCTGTCCACTGCGCGCTATCGCAACGGCGTGGACAGCTATCTGACCGTCCTTTTGGCGCAACAGGATCTTTACAACGCGCAGCAAAATCTGGTGACGCTCCAATTTTCGCGGCTGTCCAATTTAGTCAGTCTGTATCAAGCCCTCGGCGGTGGCTGGCGGGAACAAAGTGCTTCGACCGCCGGCCAAAGTCATTGACACGCGCCGTTCGGCTGGTTGCCGCTGCGGTGCGAAACAAAAATCACGACATTGTGACGCGGAAGTAGAATGACCTTTGCGCTTAAGCTGATTTTTTCATTTGTCAACCGCCAGCGCCGAAATTTTTCCAAAAAAATCCCTTGAGAAATTTCGCGCGGGAGGCGATAACTGAATTAGAAGTTAGAGTGCTCTTTGTAAAAAATAATTTCCCTGCCCTGTTCGTGATTCGAAGCAATCCTTGAACCGTAAGTTAAACGATCACGGGGCGAGTTGCGGTTGCCGCCGACATGCCTTCACTGGAAGTCGAAAGCGACCCGACGAGTTCCACATGTTGCAAAACATGTTCAAAGGATAAGTTAGACACGGCAAGGGTGGGGTTTCTTTCAAGATTACCGGCTGGCGCAATTTACCATCCGGCAATCAAAGCCCGCCACCCGTTGCGGGCTTTTTTGTTTTGGGAAAATAATTTGGCCGGTGCTAAGCTTGTTGCATGGCGCGTGATGAATTATTTTCCGCTCCGGTTGAAAATCAGCCGGAGGCAAAGTCCTTGTCCGCGCCGAAAAATTTCCGCAACCAGCCGCTCGCCGCGCGGATGCGTCCGCGTAATTTGGACGAATATGCCGGCCAGTCGCACATTCTCGCGCCCGGACAGCTTTTGCGCCGCGCGATTGAGGCCGACCGCATCCAGTCGCTGATTTTTTATGGGCTGCCGGGCACGGGCAAAACTTCGCTCGCACAAATCATCGCGCGCCAGACCAAATCAAAATTTGAAAGGTTGAGCGGCGTGGAATCGAACGTCGCCGACATGCGACGCGTTTTGTCCGGCGCAGCAAACCGCCTTGAAAACAAAGGCCAATCCACTATTCTTTTTATTGACGAAATTCATCGGTTCAACAAAACGCAGCAGGACGTTTTGCTGCCGGATGTCGAGAGTGGCGTCATCCGGCTCATCGGCGCGACGACGCACAATCCGTTTTTCTTCGTCAACTCGCCGCTTGTTTCGCGCTCGCAGATTTTTGAGCTGCGCCCGCTGACCGAGGAAGATTTATTTTTGCTTTTGCAAAGCGCCTTGAAAGACGAAGAACGCGGCCTCGGCTATTTGAAAATTTCGGCAGACGAAAATGCTTTGCATCACATCGCCAAACTTTCCGACGGCGACGCACGCAAGGCTTTGAACTCGCTCGAAATCGCCGCGTTAACAACTTCGCCGGATCAAACCGGGTTGATAAAAATCACGCTCGAAGTCGCCGAGCAGAGCATCCAGAAAAAATCCGTCGTTTACGATGGCGACGGCGATGCGCATTACGACACGATTTCCGCGTTCATCAAATCCATGCGCGGCAGCGATCCCGACGCGGCGCTTTACTGGCTCGCCAAAATGATCCACGCCGGTGAAGACCCGCGTTTCATCGCGCGAAGGATTATTATTTGCGCGGCGGAAGATGTTGGCCTCGCCGATCCGATGGCTTTGGTGCTGGCGAATGCGGCGCTGGCGGCTTCAGAATTTGTCGGCTGGCCAGAGGCGCGGATTCCGCTGGCCGAGGCGACGATTTACATTGCGACGGCAAACAAAAGCAACAGCGCCATCAACGCGATTGACGCGGCGCTCGCCGACGTGAAATCTGGCCGCACGATTGCCGTGCCGGATCATTTGCGCGACGGCCATTATGCCGGCGCAAAAAAACTCGGCCACGGCGTCGGCTACGCATACGCGCACGACGGCAAGGATCATTTCGTGGCGCAGGAATATCTGGGCGCGGACAAAATTTACTACGAGCCGACCGAGCAAGGCGTGGAAAAGAAAATCAAGGAGCGTGTCAAAAAATGGCGGGAACAATTTGCCGAAAAACGAAAAGCCACAGATTCACACAAATAGACACAGATGAAAAAACGTGATGTCCTTTTTACTTTGCTTGGCGTATTTCTAATTGGTTTTGTTTTGTTTGCGGTTTCCAAACCAAGATTGAAACGATGGAGTGAATCAGTTTCTTGTGGAAATTATATGTCATCCATCGGATGCGCGGCGCGAATTTGGGCTGGCGATAATGGCAATCACCTCGCTGATAATTTTCTCGTCATGTCTAATGAACTCTGCACACCAAAAATTTTGATTTGTCCAAGTGATAAATTTCGGAAGCCAGCAGAAAACTGGGCAACTTTTACAACAAACAATTGCAGTTACGAAATTCTTCGTCCCGGAATGCCTGACGATGACTTTACGAATGCCTATTTCCGTTGCACGATTCACGGCCATCTTGGGTTTGCCGATGGAACTGTTTTTGACGGAAAACACAGACGGACAAAATGGCCATGACCAATATCGAAATTAAATCTGCGCTCCGTCAACACATCCGCGCCCGGCTGGAAAAAATTTCCGAAGCCGTGCGCGCGGTGGAATCCATCGAGCTGTGCGAGCGGCTGAAAGCGCAGATACCGAGCGCGCGGACGATTTTATTTTTCGCGCCGCTGCCGGACGAACTGGATGTCTGGCCGGTGTTGGAACAATCGCTGGCGTTGGGCGTGCATTGCGCCCTGCCCTTTTTTGACACGGAAAAAAAAACTTACGGCGCAAAACTAATCCAAACGCTGGCGACAGACATCGTCACCGGCAAATTCGGCGTACGCGAGCCGGCGGCGATTTGCGGAGAAATTCCGCTGAATGAATTTGATCTCGTGCTCGTTCCGGGAATGGCGTTTGACCTGGCGGGAAACCGGCTCGGCCGCGGGCGCGGATTTTATGACCGGCTGCTGGCGGAAACGAGCGGGATAAAATGCGGCGTCGGTTACGATTTTCAATTGCTGGAAAAAATTCCGACGGAACCGCACGATGCCAAGGTGGATTTTATTTTAACGCCGGCGCGCTGTGTGCGGCGGAAGAAAAACTAGGGATGCTGCGTGTTCATTCCGCCGAGGCCGTTTTCCCAGTCTTGCGGCGTGTTCCACGGACGGACGGAGGCGTTGTCAGGCTCATTGGTCGAGCAGCCTGAAACAAATAACGCCAGCAACGAAACCAGCAGGAGCAAAAAATAGTTGGCGGCGCGGAATTTCATTTCAGGTGGCGGGATGCGCCGGTGAGACTTCATCGCCTTCAATCATCTCGCCGATTTTCCAGCCGGGCACGAGGTTGGCGATGCTGCGGTCTTTCTGGACACTGCGCACGACCACCTTGGCAACCAGTTTGCCTTGGCGGCTGACGAGCAGTTCGCCGTCGCTGATCACACCTTGATCTTCGCCAACATTGAGCACGACAAAGTCCCATTTTGGATCCACGACGAGAATTTTCCCATGCAGATCGGCGCGCAACTTGACGACATCATCCGGCCCGATGTATTTGGCGAGTTCGTTCGTCAGGCGGGTGATGCTGTGGAGCAGGACGACTTTCTCTTCATTGACAACCTCGACTTCGGCGCTGAGGTTTTTAATGTCTTTGGCCATCTTGAGCACCTGATCGGGCGTGTATTGCGTCGCCTGATACGCGGCGAGCGACGTCTGCGCGGCGTCACGTTCGTCAGAGACCTTGCTCAACTTGTCGGAAAGTTCGTCGGCGCGCTTGCCTTCGGAATCCGCGCGCGCCACAGCCCGGTCACGGTCGGCTTGCGTATCGGCCAAATCCTGCTGCGTCTGCGCCAAATCATTTTTGGTCCGGGCAAGCTCGGTTTTAGTCCGGGACAAATCGGCCAGCGCGGTGACCTTGGCGGAATGTTCGTCATCCCGCTGCTTGGCCAGGGCTGGAATCGTGTCGGACACCTCCAGATAGGCAACCACGCCCGCGCCGAGGCCGGCCAGAATAGCCACTATCAAACTGATGCGTAGTAACATGGTAAAGTGTTTAACGAAGACTAAACCGCACACGCAAAGCTGTCAACGCCGTTTGCGCCTTGCAAATGCAGGCTTTCCGCGCATCTTTTTTCCAAACGATGAAACTGAATCACGGCCAGCACCTCGCCTACTGCACCAACATCCATCGCGGCGAAACGTGGGCGGAAACTTTTGCCTCGCTCAAAAAATACGCGCTGGCTGTGCGTGAAAAAATCTGCTTGGGCGCGCCGTTCGCCATCGGTCTGCGCTTGAGCAATCTAGCGGCAGTTGAACTGTCTGAACGCAAAACGCTGCTGGCATTTCAACGCTGGCTCGAAAAAAATAATTGCTACGTCTTCACCATCAATGGATTTCCGTTCGGCCAGTTTCATGGCGAGCGCGTGAAAGAAAAAGTTTATCAGCCCGACTGGACTTCGCCCGCACGGCTCGCTTACACGAATCTGCTTTTCGATTTGCTCGCAAAAATTTTGCCCGCCAGAATCGAAGGCAGCGTCAGCACCGTGCCCGGCTCGTTCAAGGAATTCATCACCACGCGCGAACAGGAACTAGAAATCCGCAAAAATATATTCCGCAGCGTCGAACACGTTGCGCGCGTCAGCGAAAAATCAAATCGCACGTTGCATCTGGGGCTGGAGCCCGAACCGCTTTGCCTGCTGGAAAATTCCGCCGAGACCGTTGCTTTTTTTCAAACTTTGCGCGCTGAACGCGAAAACGATCCGCGCCTCGCTGAATTTCTCGGCGTCAATTATGACTGCTGCCATTTCGCCGTCGAATTTGAAGAGCCGCAAAACGCCTTGAATTCATTGGTCAAAAACGGAATCAAAATCAGCAAGCTGCATCTGAGTTCCGCGCTCAAAGTTTCGCCCACGCTCGCCGCGCGCACGGAATTAAAAAAATTTGCTGACGACGTCTATCTGCATCAAGTCATCGCCCGCGACGAAAATGGCCGCCTGAAATTTTGCCGCGACCTGCCCGCCGCGCTGGCGGACCATGCAAAATTAAAAATTAAAAAATCAGAACTTGCCGAATGGCGCATCCATTTTCACGTCCCGTTGCACGCGCCCGCCGCGCCGCCGTTTGCGACCACAAACGACCACCTGCTCGGCGCGTTGGACTGGCTGGCGGAAAATCCGAAGTTGTGCGCGCATCTGGAAATGGAGACCTACACTTGGGAAGTGCTGCCGCCGGAATTGAAATCGCAAAACGTCGTGGACCAGCTCGCGGCCGAATACGACTGGACGCTGGCGCAATTAAAAACGCGCGGGCTGGCGTGATTTGCAGCTTTTTTTACCGCCTTTATTGGAAATAAATCATCCGTCATTTGTATTGAAAAATATGTTTGATTACATGTTACGGCCAGAATAGTTTCGTTTTATCAAAATTGATTGGCGACATTACACGCATGGCATATAGAATCCATTCCAAGTTCGCCAGAGACTTTGCTGCCGCTCGCGCTGCGCGCTGGTTGCTTTTGCCAGTTTCCTATCTTGGGTTACTCATTGCGCCAGCTTTTGTTTGCGCTTTGCCGTTTCAGATTCTTCATTCATGCAGCCTGACACCGCCGTCGGTTGGTTATTGGATTTCAGCAGCAGTCATTTCAGGTCTGGTTTTATTTTGCCTTTACCGATTAGGCAGGCGAGTCATTTGGGAGTTTCGTCAGCGTATAATTGATGTTGATTCGTTAGTTGGATTTGCAGGTTTTACATTGTCAGCGGCACTTACAGCTTATATTTTTCCGCACGGTTGGTTTTGATACGATCATCTTGGATAAAACTAACAGCCTGATAGTTTGCAAATTTTAGTTCTTCGCTTCCATCCGCCCGCAAACTTCCTTTTCAGGCGCGGCAATTTCTGGTTTCCTTCGCGCGTATGAATTCCGCCCCGCAACTCCGCACGCTGCTCATCCTCGGTCGCGTGTCGAACTTGCCGACGGTCTGGTCGAACTGCCTCGCGGGCTGGTGGCTCGGCGGCGGTGAAAATTATTGGAAACTGCCGTTCCTGTTTCTCGGCGTGAGCCTGCTCTACACCGGCGGTATGTTTTTGAACGACGCCTTTGACGAGGAGTTTGACCGGCAGCGCAGGGCGGAACGCCCGATTCCGTCGGGGAAAATTTCGGCACAACTCGTCTGGCGCTTCGGCTTCGGGCAGCTCGGCGCGGGAATGTTCCTGCTGCTCTTCTGCGGCCAGATGGCGGCGGGCGCGGCGTTTTTTCTCGCGCTGTTCATCCTGCTCTACAATTTCTGTCATAAATTTTTCAACGCCGCGCCGTGGCTGATGGGCGCGTGCCGCTTCTGGGTTTATGTCATCGCAGGCGCGGCGGGCGCGTGGGGCTTGAACGGCTGGGCGATTTTCGGCGGACTGGCATTGGCGTTTTACGTCGTCGGTTTGAGCTACGTCGCGCGGCGGGAAAGTTATCGCGGGCCGATTCCGTTTTGGCCGCTGCTGCTGCTGGCCGCGCCCATCATTCTCGCGCTGGCGATGAATACCGGCAGTTTCCGCTGGCGCGCGATTTGGATTTCCATTGTGTTAATTTTATGGGTTGGCCGCAGCGTGCGGACAATTTATATTGGTGGTGGCGGCAACGTCGGCCTGATCGTCGCGAATCTGCTCGCGGGAATTGTTTTCGTGGATTGGATCGCCATCGCGCCGGATGGCTCACGCTGGTTGAGTTTGCTTCTACTGGCGCTGTTTGGCTTGACGAAATGGCTTCAAAAATTCGTGCCGGCCACGTAGAATGATTTCCCTGCGGGCGGAAAAGTCTACTTTAAGCTGCGCTTGAACACGGTCACACGGCAAGTTATAATGAGAATTCGCTTATGAGCGCTGAAGCACCGACAAAATTAACGCACAACGAAGACATCAAGGCCGCGATCCCGACGCTGGCTGGCACGCTGTCCGCGACCCTCGCCAATCCGGCTACCGACCATTTTTCGGAGGACGATAACCAGTTTCTGAAATTTCACGGCTCGTATCAACAGGACGACCGCGACCTGCGCAAGACCGCCAAGAAATACATCATGATGGTGCGTGGCCGCATTCCCGGCGGCGTGATGACGGCGAAGCAATGGCAGGTGTTTGATCTGCTCGCCACGACTTACGCCAACAACACGCTGCGCATCACCACGCGCCAAAGCATCCAGTTTCACGGTATCCTGAAGTCCGGCCTGCGCGCAGTCGTGCAAGCCATCAACCGCTCGCTGCTCTCCACGCTCGCGGCCTGCGGCGACGTGAACCGCAACGTCATGGCCGCGCCCACGCCCGCTTACACCAAAGCGCGCGAACAGGTTTTTGCCGATGCGCAAAAAGTAGCGCTCGCGCTCGCGCCGATGACCAAGGCCTATCACTCGATTTGGATTGACGGCGTGCAGCTCGACAATGAAGCGGCGGAAAATAAAAATTTCGTGGATCCGCTTTACGGCAAAACCTATTTGCCGCGTAAATTCAAGATTGCCTTCGTCATTCCGCCGGTGAACGACATGGACGTATTCACGAACTGTCTCGGCTTCATCGCCGTCGTCGAGAACGACCAGATCATCGGTTACAATCTCGCGGTCGGCGGCGGCATGGGCCGCAGCCACGGTAACGAAGCCACGTTCGCACGCCTCGCGGATGTCATCGGATTTTTTACGCCGGACAAAATTGTGGATGTCGCGAAAGCCGTGCTCACAATTCATCGCGATTTCGGCGACCGCACCGACCGCAAACACGCCCGCCTGAAATACGTCGTCGCTGAACGCGGCGTGAAATTCATGCAGGACGAAGTAAACGCGCGCGCCGGCATCACGCTCGCGCCGGCGAAGCCATACAAATTTACCACCACCGCCGATTTGCTCGGCTGGCGCAAGGCGGTTGACGGAAGTCATTTTCTTGGTTTGTTCGTCTCGATGGGTCGCGTGAAAGATACGGAAAGCGTCAAAATGAAAACCGCTCTGCGCCAAGTCGCGGATAAATTTCCGAACGTGGAATTCCGCCTGACCGCGAATCAAAATCTCATTCTCGCGAATGTTTCGGACGCCGATAAAACCGGCATCAGCGCGATTCTCGCCGCGCACGGCGTGAAGACGGAAAATCAGGCGGGCGTTTTGCACGCGGCTTCGATGGCGTGTCCGTCGTTGCCGACCTGCGGCCTCGGCCTCGCGGAATCGGAGCGTTATCTGCCCGGCTTGATTGACCGTCTGCAAAAAGTTTGCGACGACCTCGGCCTCGGCAGTGAAGAAATTATCATTCGCTCGACTGGCTGCCCGAATGGCTGCGCGCGGCCTTACATGGCGGAAATCGCCTTCGTCGGCAAAGCGCCGGGACGTTATCAAGTCTGGCTCGGTGGCGATTCCACCGGCACGCGGCTCAACCGCGTCTGGAAAGATGTCATCAAAGATCCCGACATCGAAAACGAACTGCGGCCCGTCCTCGCACGCTTCGCGAAGGAACGCGCCGCCAATGAACGTTTCGGCGACTGGTGCGACCGCGTGTTTTTGAAGGAGCAATCCGCGACCAATTAAATTTTATTGCCAATGACTCCTGAACAAATTTTGCAGGCGAACGCCGAACTGCACTCCAAGTCACCTCTGGAAATCGTCAAATGGGCCATCGCGCAGGCAAACGGCCGCGCGATTGTTTCGACCAATTATAGTCCTTACGAAGCCGTGATTTTGCATCTCGCCACGCAGGTGCAGCCGGACATTCCCGTGTTGTGGGTGGATCACGGCTACAATCGTCCGGCGACTTACCAGCACGCCGAACAGGTGAAAAAATTTCTCAAGCTGAACATCAAAGCCTACATCCCGAAGTTGACCGCCGCACATTATGATGCCGTGTTCGGCGGCATGCCGGAACCGACGCCGGAAAACGAGGAGCGCATCAAGGCCTTTAGCACCGCGATGAAACTGGAGCCGTTCCAGCGTGGCATGAAGGAACTCGCGCCGACGATCTGGCTCACGGCATTACGCAAAGTGCAGAATCCAAATCGCGCCGGTTTGGACATCGTCAGTGAAGATAAAAATTTTAATTCACTGAAAGTCAGTCCGCTTTTTTACTGGAGCGATGCGGACATGGAAAATTATTTGAAGCAACACAACTTGCCTAACGAATGGGATTATTTTGATCCCGCGAAAGCCGACGACAAGCGGGAATGTGGTTTGCACGCAAGCTGGGGCGGCAAGGCCGTGGCACAAACATGATTCAACCACGGATGCACACGGATTAACACGGATAAATTCAGTCAGAATCCGTGTGCATCTGTGCCCATCCGTGGTTAAAGTTTTTTGAATGAGCAGTTACCATCTTGACCATTTGCAGTATCTGGAGACGGAGGCGATTCACATCATGCGTGAAGTCGCCGCCGAGTTTGAACGCCCCGCCCTGCTCTTTTCCGGCGGCAAGGATTCCATTTGTCTTTTGCGCCTCGCGGAAAAAGCGTTTCGTCCGTCGGACATTCCGATGCCGTTTTTGAATGTCGAGACCGGCCACGAATTTCCTGAACTGTTGGAGTTCCGTGACCGTCGCGCGAAGGAACTTGGAGCGAAATTGATTGTCCGCACCGTGGACGAAGCGATTGCCAAAGGCCACGCGCAGCCCGCGCCCGGTGAAATCAGCCGCAATAAATTGCAGATTCCCGTGCTGCTCGGCGCGATTGAGGAATTTCAATTCGACTGTGCCATCGGCGGCGCGCGTCGCGACGAGGAAAAGGCGCGCGCGAAAGAAAGATTTTTCAGCTTCCGCGATTCGTTCGGCCAGTGGGACCCGAAAAATCAGCGGCCGGAAATCTGGAATCTTTACAACGCCAAGGTGAATCCCGGCGAAAACATGCGCGTGTTCCCGCTCTCGAACTGGACGGAGATGGATGTTTGGGAATATATCAAAAAGGAAAAGCTCGAAGTGCCAAACATTTATTTCAGCCACGAGCGCGACTGTTTCTGGCGCGGCGGCCAGTGGCTGCCCGTGCCGCCGCCGCACACGGATGCAACCAAGCCCGATCCGTTTGCCGGCGCGCGTCCTAAGCCGAACGAGCCTATCAAGAAACTCATCGTCCGCGTGCGCACGATTGCGGACATGATCAGCACGGGCATGATTGAATCGAAGACGGACACGATTGACGACATCATCGCCGAAGTCGCCGCCGCGCGCGTCACAGAGCGCGGAACTCGTGCTGATGACAAAGCCAGCGAAGCGGCGATGGAAGATCGCAAAAAAGCTGGATACTTTTAAGTTGAAAATTCCTACTGTAAAAGCTCCCTACAATGATCGGGTTGAGTTTTGGAAATTCCAACACGCTTCGGTCACATTTGCAGAAACAACCAAGCTCTGTGATGAGATTATTAAACAAAAAATTGATTCTGGACATCCTTTGCTCACTTCAATGATGACTACTCTTCATATTTTTTATGGCAGACCATTTAAGCAAAGGCAGGAAGTAAAAATTTCTGAAATGCTAGTTCCAAAAGATTACAAAGACCTTCACGATAAGTTAATCAAAATGCGAGATCAAATATACGCTCACATGGATGTTGATGGACTTAAAACAATTAATCTAAACTCTGTAAATAAAGTCGGTGTCTTTATCCGTGGTGGTCAGGCCAAGTTTGCTCTGACAATGCTTTTCCCAAGAGAAAATGAAGTCGGAAGAATTCGTGACTTAACAAATTTGCTTTCTGAAAAAACATGGTATCACGCTGAAAAAATTTGGCATAAGCACTTTAAGATGCAATTCGTTCCAGATGGCGACTACGAGGTCAATCTCGCAAAGGATAATGATGATTTCTTAAAACCAATTTCTTTTTGAAAACTTTTTGAGTACTGTTTTCTTTCATTGCAATGCCACACACGCAACATCCCATCGAACTTTTGCGCTTCAACACTTGCGGCAGTGTTGATGACGGCAAGTCCACGCTCATCGGCCGGTTGCTTTACGATTCCAAATCGCTGATGGAAGACCAGATTGAGGCGATGGAAAAATCCGCCGCGATCACCGGCGGCGGGCAAATTAATTTGGCGAACCTCACCGACGGCCTGCGCGCCGAACGCGAGCAAGGAATCACGATTGACGTGGCGTATCGCTATTTCGCCACGCCGAAACGCAAGTTCATCGTCGCCGACACGCCGGGCCATGTGCAATACACGCGCAACATGGTCACGGGCGCGAGCACGGCGAATTTGTCCATCGTGCTGGTGGACGCGCGGCAGGGCGTCATCGAGCAGACGCGGCGGCACACGTTCATCGCGGCGCTGTTGGGCATTCCGCACCTTGTGATCGCGGTCAACAAAATGGATCTGGTCGAGTGGAAGGAAGAACGGTTTCAGGAAATCCGCGACGAGATCGAAAATTTTCTGCCGAAGCTCGGCAATTTTCCCGACGTGAAATTCATTCCGATGAGCGCGCTCAACGGCGATAACGTGGTGGAACTTTCCAAAACTTGCAAATGGTATGGCGGTCCGACGTTGCTGGAGCATCTGGAAACCGTCCACATCGCGAGCGACCGGAATCTGAACACGTTTCGTTTTCCCGTGCAATGGGTCAACCGTCCGAACAATCCGACCGACAAAAAATTGCATGATTTTCGCGGGTTGAGCGGACAGATCGCCAGCGGGATCGTGCGCAAAGGTCAGGAAGTTGTCGTGCTGCCCGCCGGCATCAAAAGTAAAATCACCGACATCTGGACTTACGATGGCTCGCTCGACGAGGCGTTTTGTCCGCAATCCGTGACGCTTTGCCTGGAGCATGACATTGACATCAGCCGTGGCGACATGCTCGTGGGCGTGGAAAATTTGCCGGGCCGCGCGTCGGAATTGTCGGCGCGCATTTGCTGGATGCACAGCCGTCCGTTGCAGGCGGGCAGAAAATATTTTCTCAAGCACGCCACGCAAACGGTTCAGGCCATCGTGACCAAACTGGAAAATCGCATCAGCATGACGACGCTCGAGCCAGAGCCCGATCCAGCCGCGCTCGCGATCAACGACATCGGTGGCGTGCGCATTAAAACTGCGAAACCAATAGTGTTTGACGGCTACGCGACGAATCACTTGACCGGCTCGTTCATTTTGATCGAGCAAGGCACGAACGCGACGGTCGCAGCCGGCATGTTGTCCGCGCCGACGGAAGCGGTGAAGCCGGAATACACGGACTTCGCGATTTGAGAAAAGAACACGGAGATGAATTTTCAAAAGTCATCCGATGTTTTGGAATATGTAGTTTCCATCTTTCCTGAATTTCGAAACGAATGGAAAAACGAAAATCCATATATCAAAGAGGACGGTTCTCATTCCATCCATTCCGTCTATATGGTTCTTTTGGGATATGTCTCCGCTAGAAAATCCAGTTTTAGCAACAAACAATTGAAACAACTTGCAACGCTGATCAATGGTGCTGTCGCTGCTGGCGGGAATTCTGAAAATGCAATTTCAACCTGCTTTTTGGAGCACGCCGATCAAGTTGGGTTGAGTTCAGTGTTAAAGCCATTGCTTGAACGGGAATCGAAAAAATGATTGTCTCCATGAAGTTTTCGCGAAACAGTTGACGAAAAGCGCGTTTCGGCCAATGCTGGAAGCGCCTTTATGTTGAACCTGTCCTCAGCGCGCCGCAAAAAAATTATTCTCTGGCTGGTTGCCGCCATCGTGCTTTACGGCTTGATTGGCTTTTTAATTTTGCCGCCGATTGTCCGGCATGTCGCGGTCAAACTTATATCCGCGCAGCTCGACCGCGAAGTCTCGATTCAAAAAATAAAAATCAATCCGTTCGTGCTTTCGGCCACCGTGGACAGTTTGCTGATCAAAGACAAGGACGGCCAGCCGTTCGTTTCGTGGGATGAAGTTTATGTGAACTTTCAGCTCTCGTCATTTTTCGGCCACGCGTGGGTGTTCAAGGAGATCAGCACGACCAAGCCGTTTGTCCATGTCCAGATGAACAAGGACGGCGCGTTCAATTTCTCCGACCTCATCGCGAAATTTTCCACCAACTCCGCGCCGGCGAAAACCGAAGCCAAGCCGCTCGCGCTGCACATCGGCCGACTGCACATCAGCGGCGCGGTGGCGGCGTATGCGGACTTCACGCCGCACGAGCCGTTCAAGCGCACGCTCGGTCCGCTGGACATCACACTGGTCAATTTTCAGACCGACCCGGACAACAAAAATCCGTATGCCTTCACCGGCACGACGGATGCGGGTGAGACGATTGCGTGGCGCGGATTTTTCTATCTCTCACCGCTGCGGTCGGAAGGCGAGCTGAAATTATTTAATTTCGCCCTGAACAAATACGCGCCGCTGTATCAGGACTTCGTGAAGTTTGAAATCCGCGATGGCGCGATCGCGCTGGACGTAAATTACAAGTTCGCGCTGGACGCCACGAACCGCGTCGCGTCCGTCAGCGACAGCGCATTTGCGCTGCGCGATTTCAAGCTGGGTTCGCCCGGCGACAGCAACAACCTCGCGGAACTGCCAGTGCTTGCCGTCACCGGCCTGAGTGCGGATTTGCAGGCGCACACGGCCACAATCAATTCCGTCAGCGGCGACGGCGCGAAACTCTTTTTGAGCCGTGACACTAATGCCGCCATCAATGTCGTCGAGCTGGCCAAACCGTCCGTGCCCAACGCGGCGGCGTCCGACGCCATTTTGCTGCTGCTCCGTTCCGTCACCAACGCCGTGACGTTGCTGCTCGACAGCACGAACCAATGGCGCGGCACGGTCAACGCCGTGGACTTCACCAACGGCGCGGTGCATCTGGAAGATCATGTGAACTCGCGGCCGGCGAAGCTCGACCTGACCGACATCACGTTCTCGGCCAAAAACATTTCCAACCTGCCCGGCACGAATCTCACCGCCGAACTTTCGTTGCGCTGGAATAAAAATGGTTCGATAAAGACGGAAGTCAGCGCGTCGTTTTTACCGCCGACGGCGGAGGTGCAGATTGATTTGGACAAGCTCGATCTCGGCACGCTCGATCCGTATCTCGAACCGAAGGTGAACCTATTTATTCTCGGCAGTGAAATTGGCCTGCACGGAAAAGCCAGCGTGGCCACGCCCAAAAATGAACTGCCGCAGGTTGCTTTCCACGGCGATGCGCGGTTGGATCATTTCCGCACGGTGGATGGCGCGCTGGGCGAGGATTTATTGAAATGGGATTCCGTGCGCATCAACGGCATTGACGCGAATCTGAATCCGCAAAAAATCGCCATCCGGGAAATTGACGTAGACGGTGCTTACGCGCGGCTCATTATCGAAACCAACAAAACCATCAACTTGCTCAACGCGCTGCGATTGACGAATACGAACGCACCGGCGACGAATGAAATGAAAATTGCGGCGGCTCCGAAAACTTCCGCCGCGACCAATGCTACTTTGACGCTGCCGCAGATTGCCGTCGGCGCGATTGTCATTTCCAATACGGTGGTCAGTTACACCGACCGTTCACTTCAGCCGAACGTGAACTTGACGGTGCAGGATGTGAACGGCACCGTTTCGGGAATTTCCTCGGAACAGCTGCAACACGCCGACGTGGATTTACACGCGCTGGTGGACGGCGTCGGCCCGGTCGCCATCACCGGCAAAATCAATCCGTTGAGCGGCACGCAGACGAACGACATTAAAATTTCCGTGCGGGACGTGGATTTGACGGCGGCCAGTCCGTATGCCGGCAAGTTCGCCGGCTACCAGATCGCCGAGGGAAAATTGAACCTTGACCTCGCGTATAAAATTGTCGGGACAAAATTGAATTCCAAAAACGTCATCACGCTCGACCAGTTCACGTTCGGCGACAAGGTGGAGAGCAAGGACGCGACGCATCTGCCCGTGCGCCTTGCCATCGCCATCATGAAAGATCGCGATGGCAAAATTGTGCTGGACGTGCCGATTGACGGCAGTCTGGACGACCCGAAATTCCGGATCGGCAAGGTTGTCCAGCGGGCCGTCTTGAACATTCTAGAAAAAGTGGCCACGTCGCCGTTCTCACTGCTGGGCGCATTGTTTGGCGGCGGTGGCGAGGAACTTGGTTATCAGGAATTCGCTCCGGGCAACGCGGCGTTGACGGCGGACGACACAAAGAAATTGGATTCGCTGCTGAAAGGACTTTATGCCCGGCCCGCGCTGAACTTGGAAATCGCCGGCAGCATTGATCCGGAAGGCGACCGTGAAGGCCTGCAACGCGCCGCGCTGGACCACGAAATCCGCACGCGCCTCTGGCAAAAATTTCACAAGGCCGAGCAGGCCACCAACACCGTGGATGCGATTGTCCTCACGCCGGAAGCTCGCGCGAAATGGGTGAAGCGGATTTATGCCGAAGCGCAAGCCGACGGCAAGATCACGCCGGAACTGCTCGCCGCCAATTCCAATCTCGTCGCCTACGCCGCGCAGGTGTTGCCGCGCAAAGATGCGTTTGAAAAAGGCGCGACCAAGCTGAAACGGGGCGGCGGCGCACCAAAATCGGCGGCGGAAGCGGGTTATCGAACCCATCTCGTGCCGTTGCCTGATCCGACCGAGGCGGTTTTGCTCGCAACTTTTCCGGTGGGCGACGCCGATTTTGCAACGCTAGCCGCCAGCCGGGCACAGGCGGTTGAAGATTACTTGCTGGCGAGCGGCAAAGTCACGGCAGCAAGATTATTTCTCAAACAAGGCGAACTGCGGCGCGATGGGAGCAAAGTAGTTCTCTCGTTCCGCTGAACTTATTGAAACCGCAGCGTCTGCGTGCCATCGAGCCGTTTGGACAGGTCAATCGGATCGCCGACGGAAACTTGCGCCGGATTCACCTGATAGGCCCAGACCAGAAAATGAGTCAGGTTCGCTTCGCCATAAATCGTAGCAAACGCGCCGTCCACCGCGTCCGCGCCGTGCGCAACTTTCACACGACCAATGCGCGGAATATTGTAGCGCGCGTCAAACGTGAGCCATTCGTTGCCTAGATAGACTTCGCAATAGGCGTGAAAATCCATCGCCGAGCCGGGATCGTCATAGCCAATGTCCGGCAAATGGCCGGTGACGTAGCGCGCCGGTATATTAAACGAGCGGCAGAGCGCGATGACCGCGTGCGCGAAATCGCGGCAGACGCCGTGACGCCGCGCGATGACTTCCGACGCTGAAAGATCGGGACGCCCGGAACCGAAGCGGTATTCGATGTTGTTGTGAACCCAGTCGCAAATCGCCTGCACGCGCGGCAGGCCGTGCTGGATTTGACCAAAATTATTCCACGCAAAATTCATGAGCTTGTCAGAATCGCAATAACGGCTCGGCAAGGTGTAGCGCAACAGCTCATGCGGAAGTTGACCCACGGGCACGATGTTGCCATAAATCTCGCGGCTGTCCGGCAAGGAAGAAACGGCGACCAGCGCGTCGTGCCGGATTTCATTCCGCCCCGGCATGAACGTGGAGCGATAAGTGATGTTGCCGTGCGAATCTTGGAATTCATACGACGGCAAACCGATGCCAAACGAAAGTCGCTCCTGCATCACCATCACCCGGCCTTCGAGCCGCGGCTTGAGCACAAACAGCACAGGCGTCTGCACGGACGTTTGATAAACGAGGTTGCAGCCGACGCGGACGGTGAGATTTAATGGCTTCCAGTTCATAAATTAGTGTGCTTGGGTTTGGGCGAAGCTGGCTGGCTCACCAATTCCGGCTGGCCCGCGCCCGACTCTTCCCGCGCTTTTTGGGCGAGCCGTTCGAAGCGCGCCTTGATTTGACCGAGTTCAGCCACGGACAACTCCTCGATATCCAGCAGCGCGTTGTGCGCTGACTGGGTGGCGCGGATCAATTCATCAAGTTTCAACTGCACCGCTTCACTCTCGCGATTCTGCGCGTTACGGATCAGAAAGATCATCAGAAACGTGATGATGTTGGCGACCGTGTCAATGACCAGCAGCCAGGTGTTGCCAAAATGAAACCACGGCCCGGTGAGCACCCAAATCAAAATGACGGTGATGGCGAGGCTGAAAGCCATCGGATGCCCGCTAGCGCGCACCACCGTCCGGGCGAATTTTTGAAATCCTCCGAGCAGTCTGGCTCCCATGTGCCGTTCCATCTTTGGTCGCCTTTGGTTTTTCAAATTTCGTTCTGTCTGAACCGTGATTTCAAAAAATTTATTTGTCTTCTTTCCAAGTTCGCAGTATCGCCCATCAGCTTTGCGGACGCCATGGGGTGAACACCCCATATCTGACGGTCAAAAAGTTGATTTGCTATTCGTGCCGCAGCCGGAAAAACTGATTGTCGCTGCCAATGGGCATGGTCGTTGGACTGTTTGTCGCCTCCGGCACGTCCCCCCATCCGACTGGATTCGTCAAGTCGGCATTGGTCTGCAAGATAAATCCTCCCGCGTTCCAGCTCAGCACGACCACGCCATTGGTGGGCGAGGCCGAGAGCGCTGGCCGGGACTGAAAGACCCGCACATAGTGAACCACCATCGTTGACGGAACCGGCCCCGAACCTCCATCGTAGTCCAAAATCAGAAACATCGGGCTTGATGAAATCGTCGCGCCTCCCGACAAGCTGCCGTTCGTTGCCGACGCCACCAGCATCCCGTCATAATAGAAATCCAAATGGCCGGGATACCAGTTCATCCCGTAGATATGCGTGCCGGGACTCGTATTCACGCCACCACCGATAGGATGACTGTCCATGCCGCCGCCACTGTCATAGTGATAGTGCCATGCGGCATAGCCGTCTAATCCTTCCATGATGTCAATCTCCCCGTCCATCGGCCAACTTTGCCCGTCGAGCCACCACGCCGGCCAATGCGCAATGACCGCGCCGTTTGTCGGCAGCGTGATCTGCGCCTCCGCGTAGCCATAAGTAAATTGGAAGCCGGCTTGGGCACCTCCGTATGGGTTGGACGAGATGCACGCACCGTTGGTGGAGTTTTCCAACAGGAGGTTGAGCTGCCCATTGACCGTGACATTCGTGGCATAACCACACGTGCTGCTGCCGGGATTGAGCATGCCGTCTGCGAACCAGTAGGGAGCCCAATTGGTTGGGTTAAGGCTCGTGCCGGTGAAATCATCATTGAACACCAACGTCCAGTTCGATCCGAGACCATTGGTAGCATTGTTGAACGGAAGCACCGAGCCGTTAGCCGACCGTGCCATCATCAGGCAAATCCCGAAGATCTGACTTAACCGCCTGAAATCATTCAGCCCGTTAAAGCTGGTTTGGGAGTTGATCAGATGAACGGGATTTTTCATGCGGGTCGGAAAAAAAACCTGCGATTATGCTGCGGGCCAGCTATGGACTCCCTTTCAGCAAATATACTCCGAGATAATTGGCTGCGATTTGAGTGGTAAAGCTCGACAGTTGTGCGACGGGCCCGGAAGCAATTTCGTTCCCGGTCATTAAATCGATTATCCGGCATGAACTAATTGAACCGAGTCCCAACGCGCTGTAGTTGGGAATGATTTGGACCGTGGTGCCGTTGGTGGTTCCATAATTCGGCACGACCAGCACGGCTTCGCCCGCGGCAAACCGCGCGTAGGCCTGAAGATTGTTGGTCAGGCCGTTGATCCGGGTATCCACTTTTGCGATGTTCGCCGCCAGATGGTTGGTTGCAAAATTGTCGAATATCTCCGGGAAAGTGCGGTTGATCCAGATATACCGCTTCACATCCTCAAAGAACGCCCGGTTCGATGGCAGGCTCAATTGCGACCAGTCAATCGTGTTGAAATACAGCGCGCCAATAATCGGAACGGGCAGCCATTTCTCGGGATTGTTCCACTCTTCCCCAATCCACCACATGGGAATGAACGGGGCAAAGAGGCTACCATAGGCGAAACGCACCCGATTCCCGCCGCAAACCGGCGCGCGATCATCATGATTGCAAAAATTCGCGGTATAGTAGCGATACTGACCCGCGCCGGTCGCCGTGCCAATTCCCGTTCCAGATTGGATCACATCAACGATATTATTGGTCAACAGGTAATCGTCACTGCCGAAGCCCCCGAAGCTCCGTTGATCGGTGTCAAACGTGCCGAGCCGGTCGTTCGGGCATTCCCCCATGATGAAAATCTTCCGGCCTTGAGCCAGAAGATTGGTGCGGATCGTTTGGAAAAAATAGCCCGACGTGCAGGGTGCCAGATCAACGCGAAAGCCATCGGCTCCGGTTTGCAGGATGAAATTTTCGGCGGCATTCGCATACCACTGTTGCAACTGGGTGCTGTTCCAGTCGAAGCCATAACCGCCCCAGACCTGCCAGAAAGTCCCGTCGGAATTCGTTTGATAAAACTCCGGGTGTTGGGCCACCAGCGGCGAGTTCGTCATGGTGCCCCAGACAATGATGTCAAAGAAGACGCGAATATTTCTCTGGTGCGCCGCTTGCACAAACGCCGCGACGGCCGAAAAATTGGTGTCCGCCGTGCCGGTCAACAGCGGCTCTACCACGTTGGGGCCAAAATTGACATAGCCGTTGTCGGTGGAGCCCCGCTCCCAGATCGGATCAATCCAAAGCCCGTTCACCCCCATTTGCGCATAATGATCCAAAATATTCGTGGCCGCAGCGAACGTTCCGGCCGCCGTGGCCGTTTCGATGCGGAATTCCGCGATGATCAAAGTTTTTACCCAATCCGGGTCCAGCCCCTCCAGCGTCACCGCCGCGTCCGGTTTGATGGGGGGAATGAGCGTGTGGTTGTCGTTGCATCCGCCCACGGGACGCACCCGCCAAAAACCGGGATTCCAAGGCTGCCCATTGGTTAGAATAAATTGCCCGCTGGCATCCAGCGTGTTGGTCATCTGGGGCGCCCAGATCACCGGCGGACTCAAATCGCCCGTCCAATCCAACACATAGTCATGGCCGGGCAAACCTTGGTAGTTCAACTGGTAAATCCCGGTGCCGACCGCCAGCGGATTGCTCATCCGGTTGAATCCTGGCCCGTTGGTCACTACTGACACCGTCACCATTCCGTTGGCCGAGCCACCTTGGCCATCACTGACCCTATAATTAAATTGATCCATCCCGGAAAAGCCGCTGCCAGACGTATAAGTTACGTTCGTCCCGTCCGTCGTCACCGTGCCATTCGCACCTTGGGACACCGCCGCAACTGTGAGGGCATAGCCATTGGCATCCGTTGGGGCATACTTGCCGCCGATGAGGTCCAGCGTTGACGGGATGCCGCTGAGCGCCCCCCATAATATATTGCTAGTCACCACCGGTTCCAACGCGGGCGGCGCCGGCGTGACTGCGAGGGAAAAATTATCATAAGCCATCCCGAAATTGCCATCGGTGTAAAGTCCTCCCAATCCGTTCGCAAAATTTCCGTTATTCATGCTTTGGTTGGTGACGGCCCAGATGTTGGTGCCGCCAACGGTGTCATAAACACTCGCGGAAAACGTGCCAGCGTTCGGCGAAGACACTGTCAGGGTAAACGGCCGGTTCGCCACCACGGGAAAGACGGGGTTCCAACTGGTGGCACCTTCGCTACCATTGACGAGGTAATACAACTGCACATTGCCGCTGCCGGAATAGCGCAAGGCGTAATAGTTCGAACTGTTTTGATAATTGAACAGCACTCCGCCATAGGCCGAGCTGGCGGTTGTGTTTATCTGCATCGTCGCCTGCAGGAAGAAATTCGTGCCGCTGGTATTCAACGTCGGGAGCGGGTTCAGGAGAACGAACTGGCTGCCGACGTTCGGTCCGTCATCCTGAACCAACTGATTGTTTTGGATGGCCCAAGCCCCGTTCCCAATCGTCCATTGCGGGCCGATCAAATCCGGGCTGTTGGTGGGGGTCTGTGCCGGCGTGTTGCCGCGGTCGAAATTGTCAATAAAAGCCTGACTTGACTGCACGCAACCAACCGTGACCAAGGCGATCAAGCCGGGCAGAAGGTTTTTATATCTTGCAAACACTAACATATTATGGCCCCATTGCCTTGTTAGGCAGCATTTAATTTCTATCTATTATTTTGTGCCCGCTGTGCCGCCGCCAGAATCCAAACCAACCGCAGTGCGAATCGGCGGACGCGGTGGCTTCATCGAACCAGAAGTCGCTGGGTTCGGTGCTGGCTTGTCGTCATCGTTTTGCATAGACGCTCAATGCTGCCTAAAGCTGAACCACGCCGACAAAAGTGTCAAACGCGAAGGCGGAAATGAAAGCGTGATCAGCCTTGGCTCCGGCGATTTGTTAAAAATCATCTCGTGACTTGGCAATCCGACCAAAAACAAAAACAAACAACAATCACGAAATAGATAAAATAATCTCTATATCTAAAAGCGTGCTTGTATAGCTGCCACACCAACCGACAAAACACCAATAAAAAAGTGCCATCTTGCAGTCGCTGGAATCTTCGCATCCATCTATCAAAAGCGTCGCCATCGAAAAAGAAACCGGCAGAGTTGCGCGCATCTGTTTTTTGTGGTTTAATCTCACCGGCTTGGACGCGGTGCGTTTGAATCTTTTTTCAGCGGCGCTGTACATTCATTAATTGGAATCATTTTATGTTTTTGGATTACAAATACCTGTTGTTCGTGATGCTGCCCGGCCTGTTGCTCGGTTTGTGGGCGCAGTGGCGGCTGCATTCGGCATTCGGCAAATACAGCCAGGTGCGGGTGGAATCCGGCCTGACGGGCGCGCAGGCGGCGCGGCGCATCCTCGATAAAGCCGGCCTCAACGATGTGCCAGTGGAAGAGGTGGAAGGTAAATTGACCGACCATTACGACCCGACGAAGCGCGCGCTGTTTTTGTCGTCCGACAATTACAGCGGCAATTCCATCGCCGCCGTCGGCGTGGCGGCGCACGAGTCCGGTCACGCGCTGCAACATCAGGCGGCCTACGCGATGCTCAATTTGCGCATGGCGCTCGTGCCCATCACGCAGTTCGCCAGCACGATTTACGGCGGCATCCTGCTGCTCGGCTGGATCATGGGCATGATGAAAGTCATGCTGCCCATCATCATCGTGGTCTTCGCCATCATCACGTTGTTTCAACTCATCACGCTGCCGGTGGAATACGACGCGAGCAACCGCGCCAAGGAACAGTTGTTCCGCCTCGGTCTGGTGCGCGAGGATGAACGCGCGGGCGTGGCCAAGGTGCTGAACGCCGCCGCGCTCACCTACGTCGCCGCGCTGGTCAGCTCGATGCTGACGCTGCTGTATTATATCTCCGCGTCGCGCCGGAATTGAGTTAATTTGCTTGGCGGCTGGACGACGCGCGTTTAACTTTTTGCCCTCATGGCGGCAAAAAAAATCCAGCGCAAGTCCAAGCCGGTGCAGCGGAAAAAAACCGTTTCCGTTCCCGCGCCACCTAAAATCGTCTCCCCACCGTCGCCGCCGATCACGGTGCCATCGGATTTGCCGATCACGCAGCCGGCCGAGGGCGATACCACGCAGTTTCTCCGCCGCGAGGCCGAGCGCATGGACGGCGACAGTTCCATCCGCCTTTATCTCCGCGAAATCGGTCTGGTGAAACTGCTCACGCCGCAAGAAGAGATCGAACTCGCCGCGCGCATCAAGAAGGGCGACAAAAAAGCGCGCGAACACATGATCAAGGCAAACCTGCGCCTCGTCGTGAAAATCGCACGCGACTACGAAGGCATCGGCTTGCCGCTGCTGGATTTGATTTCCGAAGGCAACATCGGCTTGATGAAAGCCGTCGAACGTTTTGATCCGGCCAAGGGCGGCAAACTTTCCACTTACGGTTCGTGGTGGATCAAGCAATCCATCAAACGCGCGCTCGCCAACCAGTCCAAGACGATTCGCCTGCCGGTTCATCTCGTGGATAAAATTTCCAAGATGCGCCGCACGGCGATGAAGTTGCAGGAAGAATTTGGTCGCGAACCGACCGACGAAGAATTGGCCGCCGAACTCAGCACGACCGCCGCGCGCGTCTCGCAGATGCGCACCGCGTCCATCCGTCCCGCGTCGCTCGACGCGCCGGTGGGCGATGACAATTCCAACAGCTATTCCGAAATGGTCGAGGACGAGCGCGCCGTGAATCCTTACGACGAGCTGGAAGACAAGACCGTGACGGGCATGTTGCAGGACATGGTCAAGCATCTCGACGAGCGCGAGGCGACGATTTTGCGCTTCCGCTTCGGCCTAGACGGCGGGAACGAAAAAACGCTGGAGGAAGTCGGCGAAAAATTCGGCGTCACGCGCGAACGCGTCCGCCAGATCCAAAACCTCGCATTGCGCAAGCTCCGCAAAATGATCGAGAAACTGGAAAAATCCAAAGCCAAGGAAGTTTGAATTATGCCCGTCACTGCCGCTGAAATCGAAGCCGCCATCCGCAACGTCCCGGATTTCCCGAAGCCGGGAATTCAATTCAAAGACATCACGCCCGTACTCGCCGATGCGCGTTTGTTCGCCGGCGCGATTGATTTGCTGACGGAAAGATTTTCGCCCGGCAGCATTGACGCCGTGGTGGGCATTGACGCGCGCGGATTTATTTTTGCCGCCGCCGCCGCGACCAAGTTGAACGCCGGATTCATTCCCGTCCGCAAAAAGGGCAAACTGCCTTTCACCACGATTGAACAGGATTATGCGCTCGAATACGGCCACGCGACCGTCGCGCTCCACACCGATGCGATCAAGCCGGGCGCGCGGGTGTTGCTCGTGGATGATTTGCTCGCGACCGGCGGCACGTCTGGTGCCGCCGCGTCACTCGTGAAAAAACTGGGCGGGAATATTGTGGAAATCGTTTTCCTCATCGAGCTGAAATTTCTCGATGGCCGCAAGCACTTGAAAGATTTTCCCGTGCGTTCGCTCGTTTCGTATTGAGCATGAGTGAAGCGCCCATTTTGAGCGTCGTCGCGCCCTGCTACAACGAGCAGGGAAATTTGATTCCGCTCGTCACCGCCATCCGCGACGCCTTGGAGCCGCTCAAGGTCGCCTACGAAATCGTCATCGCGGACGATTGCAGCGCCGATGATTCCTGGAACATTTTACAAAAACTCGGCGCGGACGATAAACGTATCCGCGCCGTGCGGCTGAATCGCAACTGCGGCCAATCCGCCGCCGTGTGGGCGGGCATCCAGGCGGCGACCGGACGTTTCATCGCCACGCTGGACGCCGACCTGCAAAATCATCCGCGCGAACTGCCGCGCTTTCTCGCGGCCATCCAGTATGACAAGTGCGACTGCGTCTGCGGCTCGCGCGTCGCGGCGCGCGCGCAAGGCGATTCGTGGTTGCGCCAAGTTTCTTCCAAGATTGCCAATGGAATTCGCAACAGCTTCACGCACGAGACCGTCAGCGACTCCGCGTGCGGCTACCGGATTTTCCGACGCGAGTGCGCGGCGCGGCTGAAATTTTTCAAGGGGATGCACCGCTTCATGCCGACGCTATTTCGCATCGAGGGATTTGTCGTCACGGAAATTCCCATCAGCCACCACACGCGGCTGACCGGCCAAAGCCATTACGGCGTGCTGAACCGGCTGTTCGTGACGATCTATGATCTGTTCGCCGTGCGCTGGATGCAAAAGCGGATGTTCCGGTTTGAAGTGAAGGAGCAAATCAATTTCTCGCCCAGCCAGCCGAAATAATTGCCGCAAGAAGCGCAAAAATAAAAACCGGTTTTTCTTTTGCGCCTTTTGCGCTTTTTGGCGGCTAATTTTCCCGCTACCTTTTCCGCAATGCACTGGCTGCAATCCATGGACACCGCGCTGTTTCATTTCATCAACAGCACGCTGGCCAATCCAGTTTTCGACTGGCTCATGCCGGTCTTGAGCGGACGCGGCGTGCCGTGGCTCATCGCCGTCATCATCGCGCTGCCGTTGGTTTTTTTTCTCGGTTCGCGCCGGCTCAAGGTGTGCGCGCTGCTCATGGTGCTCATCATCGCCGTCGGCAACGGACTGATCATTGACACCATAAAAAAATCCGTCGCGCGCCCGCGCCCTTTCGTCACGCTGGCCGACGCGCGGCTCTTTGGCGAAACTGGCAAAGGCTTCGTCCCGCCGATGGCAGACGGCACGCTGCCCGCGACGGCGAGCCACAACAGCATGCCGTCCGCGCACGCGGCCAACTGTTTCGCGCTGGCGACGCTGGCGTTTTTATTTTACCGCCGCAGCGGATGGATTTTCTTTCCGTTGGCCGCGAGCGTCGCCTTTTCGCGCGTCTATAACGGCGTGCATTATCCGAGCGATGTGCTGGCGGGCGCAATTCTCGGCGCGGGCTATGCGATTGCACTATTGATGGCGGCGCAGCTGACGTGGAATTTTTTCGGCAGAAAAATTTTTTCGGCATGGCACGAAGAAATGCATTCGCTTTTGAACCCAGAAGCCAGAAACCAGAAACCAGAATCTTCTCAAGTCGAAATCCAAAATCCGAACCCCGAAATCGAATGGCTCCGCCTCGGCTTTCTCGTGATCGTCCTCGCGCTCGTCGCGCGCTGGCTTTACATCGCCAGCGGCCTCATCGGCTTGAGCGAGGACGAAGCCTACCAATGGCTGTGGTCGAAACATCTCGCGCTTTCCTATTTCAGCAAGCCGCCGGGCATCGCTTATATTCAATGGCTCGGCACGTCGCTTTTCGGCGACAACAATTTTGGCGTGCGCTTTTTCTCGCCGGTGTTCGCCGCGATTTTAAGCTGGCTCATTTTTAATTTCATGGCGCGCGAAATCGGCGCGCGGAAGGCGTTTCTGTTTTTGCTGCTGACCTTCGCCACGCCGCTGCTCGTCGTCGGCTCGATTTTGATGACGATTGATCCGCCACTCGTACTCTGCTGGATGTGGGCGGTAATCGCCGGCTGGCGCGCGGTGCAACCGGCCGGCCGAACGCGCGACTGGCTCATCGTCGGCCTCGCGACGGGACTCGGCTTCCTCTGCAAATACAGCGCAATTTTTCTGCCCGTTTGTTTTGCCATTTATTTCGCGCTGCAACCATCCGCGCGCGCCCACCTGCGCAAACCCGGCCCGTGGCTCGCGCTCGGCGTGCTCGGCTTTTGCACGCTACCCGTCATCATTTGGAATTTTCAGCACGGCTGGGTCACCGTTCATCATGTCGCCGGCAATGCCGGGCTTGACCTGAAATGGCATCCGACGCTGAAATATTTTTTTGAGTTTTTCGGCGCGCAGGCCGGCTTGTTGAACCCGGTTTTTTTCCTCGGCATATTGTGGGCGTGTTTCGCCTTCTGGAAAACGCGGAAGGAAAATCCGCTGCAACTTTTTTTGTTCTGCCTCGGCGCGCCGGTTTTTTTCGGCTACTGGCTTTACACCTTTCACTCGCGCGTGCTGCCGAACTGGATCGCGCCCGCCGTCCCGCCATTGTCCTGTCTCATGATGCTGTTCTGCGTGCAACGTCGCGTGAACCTCAAACCTTGGTTCGCCACCGGCATGGTGCTCGGCTTGCTGATGTCCGCCGTCATCTATGACAGTGACTTGCTCGGCAAAATCATCGCCAAGCTGCCGGGCGACAAAGACCCGTCGCACCGCGTGCGCGGCTGGCCGGAAACTGCCAGCCTCGTCGAGGCCGAACGCGTCAAGTTCGACCCCGACGCCTTCATCATCGCCGACCATTACGGCACCGCCGGGCTGTTCACATTTTATTCGCCGCCCGCCCGCGCCGCCGCGCTCACCGACACCCCGCTGGTTTATTGCACGGATGCAGCTGACGCCATCAGCCAGTTTTTTTTATGGGACGAATATGATTACCGCGCCCATCGCCGCGGCCAGAACGCCATTTACGTCCGCCGGCTCGATCACTACCCCCTCGAATCCGGCTGGGTCTGGAAATGGCTCAAGCACGAACCCATCCAAGACGGTGAGTTTTACCGGTTCCGCCGCCTGCCGTGGAACATGCAAAACGAATTCGAGACCGTCACCAACCTCGGCATCCGCGAAATCAAACTCATGGATGGCCGCGTCTTTCAGCGCGTGCAAATCTACGGCTGCTACCATCTGAAATAAAATGCCCGCGACGGAAATTCTCCTGCCCGTGCGCGATTACAACCTCGCTGCCACGCTGGATTCTGGCCAAGTTTTCCGCTGGCAAAAAATCAAAAATTCCTGGCACGGTGTCGTCGGCAAAAAATTTGTCCGGCTCACGCCGACGGAAAACGGCATCCACGCCGCCACCGCCGCGCCGGTGGACGACTGGAATTTTCTCCGCGAATTTCTCCAGACGGAAATGGATCTGGCCGCCGTCCTGAAAACTTTTCCTGATGACGCGCCGATGCGGCGTGCCGTTGCCGCGTGTCGCGGACTACGCTTGCTCCGGCAAGACCCGTGGGAATGTCTCGCTTCGTTCATCCTGTCTTCGACCAAACAGATTGTCCAAATCCGCCAAATCGTCGCCCTGCTCTGCGAACGCTTTGGCGAGCGGCTGACGCCGCAGCCACCGATTAACAACGAATTGTTTTATTCCTTTCCAACGTCGCAACGCCTCGCCGCCTTGACCGAAGCGGAATTGCGCGATTGCAAAATGGGTTTCCGCGCGCCGAGCCTGCTAAATGCCGCGCGGCGGATTGCCGATGGCACTTTTGACTTGGAAAAAATCCGCGCGCTGGGCTACGCCGCGGCGCGCGCCGAACTGATGACCTTGCGCGGCGTCGGCGGGAAGATTGCCGACTGCGTTTTGCTGTTCGGCTACGGATTTGATGCCGCGTTTCCGGTGGATGTCTGGATCGAGCGCGCGTTGCAGGAACTTTATTTTTCCCGCCGCCGCGCCAGTGAAAAACGCCTGTGCCATTTCGCCGCCACGCATTTCGGCCCGCACGCCGGTTACGCCCAGCAATATCTTTTTCATTACATGCGAACGAAATTGAAATAGCTTTTCCTTGATAAAAATTTGCCGTCAACTTTCATAAGCTTGATGAAAGCTGAAATTGCGAAAATCAATCATGCGCGCGGGCGTGAATGGAATGCGGCTTAATACAATGTCAGGCGGCATCGCGCGCAACTTTATCGTGAGTTCGTTGTTCCACATAGGAACATGAAAAACCACACATCACTTATTATTTTAGCATTACTGACATTGGCTTTGGATGGTTGCTCCAAGCACTCGTCGGCCACGGCAGCCAAACAGAACGATTGGGATTTAGGCGTTGTGGAGGTTTCAGACGGTGTTCAGATTCAGCGTGATTTGGGCGGCGGAAGAGTTTGCACGATTATGCCCGCGATTCAAAAAGATGGCAGCGTATTGATGAGTTTGAAACTTACGCAGGATGGCAGATTGTTGAGTTCGCCAAGAATTCAGACTGAGCCTGACCGACGTGTAGTTATGACTATCGGAGATATAAGCATGGATGTGACCCCACACTTTAGAACATCGGCAGATGACAAGCAGGCCGTTCTGCCGGGGCGACACATGTCCGAAAGTCAGGTTGCCGAGATTGCTGGCCGAGAGTTGTCTGGCGTTCAGAATTTTTCATGTCAGTTCGCGGACGGAGTTTGGGAGATTTTGAAGATTGAGACAGGGACTTGGATTTCATCCACCACAACCAACGCTGATGGCCATATCTTTGTCCATTCTACTCACCCAGCGCAGTTAGTTTTGCGAGTGAGCGATGCAGACGGAAAGATTGAGCGGATTAAGACACCTTGAGTTATGATGGTTTTGCCGCCTATGTAGATAGACTGCAAATTTCCTTCGCCGCCTTCGCGTCCTTCGCGCGACAAAATGAAAAATAAAAACGCGCCGCAACCGCCTTGCCGCCCGGTGCGTTTTGCATTAACTTGCGCGCAATTATGGATGCCACGCCACCGCCGTTGTCACCGCCCGTCATCACACCGCCACCCGCGCCGCGCAAAAGCCGGGGCTGGATGATCACTTCCATCATCCTGGCCGTGCTGCTGGGATTTGCCGGACTGGTCATCGTGGGGCAGTTCGTCGCGCACACGTTGAGTTTTGACCACAACTTCAAAACCGCCAGTGCCCGCGAGGTCGGGCCGAAGTTGGAGGAATGCCTTTTGGAAGACAATGATTCGCAAAATAAAATCGCCGTCATCAACGTGGACGGAATCATCTCCGGCCACGATTATGACGACAACGGCAACAGCATGGTAGATCTCATCGAGGCGCAGCTCGACCGCGCGGCGGATGACAAACACGTCAAGGCGGTCATCCTCAAAGTGGATTCCCCCGGCGGCGAAGTCATGGCGTCCGATGACATTTACAAGGCCATTTGCGATTTCGAAACTGATGAGCCGGATGAAAACGGCAAGCCCGGTCGCAAAGGCAAACCGGTGATCTGCTCCATGGGCAGCCTCGCAGCGTCCGGCGGTTATTATATTTCATCCGGTTGCCGCTGGATTGAGGCCAACGAACTCACCATCACCGGCAGCATCGGCGTGATCATGCACGGCTGGAATTATCGCGGCCTGATGGACAAGGTCGGCGTCATGCCGATGACGTTCAAGAGCGGCAAGTTCAAGGATATGTTGAGCGGCGAACGCGAGCCGTCCGAAATCCCGCCGGAAGAACACGCGATGGTGCAGGACTTGATTGACGAGACCTATGGCAAATTCACCAACGTCGTCGCCGAAGGCCGCAGCGCGGCGCACGAACTGAACAAAAAAGAAGGCGCAGCGCTCGCGGACGGCTGGATGAATTACGCCGATGGGCGCGTGGTTTCCGGTTCGCAGGCGCTCGACCTCGGCCTCGTGGACGAACTCGGCGATTTCGACGACGCCGTAGATCGCGCGCTGCAGATCGCGGGCATCAAGGACGCCAACCTCGTCGAATACCGCGAGCATTACGACCTCTCGAATTTTCTCTCGATGTTCGGCCAGAGCAGCCAGGCGCACGACATCAAACTTGACCTCGGCGTCGAGGCGCCAAAACTCCAGACCGGCCTGATGTATTTCCTGTATGAGCCGTGAGTTTTCGGCGGCGGGAAAATGGAATTTATTTTCTCCGCAGCGCGCGGTGCAGGTTGCCGAATTGAAATTCCACCGACGGGAACAAAACTTTTTCCAATAGCAGCGCCAGCGGAATCGCCAGCACGGTTGACGCCACCACGTCGGACAGATGATGGCATTCCAGCGCGATGCGCGACCACATCACCGCCAGCGCATAAAGCGCCGTGACCACGCCCCAACCACGATGGAACAGCCACGCCGCCGTCGCCAATCCCACCGCCGCCGCCGCGTGGCCGGACGGAAAGGCACTGAACTTGAACTGGCCGATGATCCAATGGCCGTCGTGCCACACGCCGTAAAACCCCTGCGGCACGTCATGATTGCTCGGGCGCGTCCGGCCAAACAAAATTCTTAAAATTGTCGCCGCCAGACCGGTCAGTTCGGAAGTCAGCGCGACGAAAAAGATTTTGGCCGCGAGTGTCGGACGATTGACGAGTAGAAAAAGAATGGCGAGACCGATTCCCCAAACCGCCGCCACCCAGCCTTCGCCAAGCTTGGAACACCACCACGCGAGCCGGTGCAAATCCGTGCGCGGCGGCGCGGTCAGCGCGGCGTCCACGCGGTTGTCGAACGGCCACGCGAGCGCGATGACGGCGGCTGCAGCCAGCAGCCAGAGCAGCGCGCGCCAGCGTGGATGGCGGATGACGGACACGCCGCGAATGTATGCGTTGCGCTTGCAAATAAAAATCCAAATCGCTAGTGTCCGGCGAATTTCTGAAATGAATCCCGCCGCCACATCCGCACCCAACTGGCTTGAAAAAATTGCCGCGCGCCCGCAGCGCGCCATCGTGCTTTTCAGCCTCGCGCTGCTGCTCGCGGGCAACTGGATTCTGCCGCTCACCGACCGCGACGAGGCGCGTTTTGGCGAAGCTTCGCGCGAAATGCGGCAGCGCGGCGATTACGTCGTGCCGTGGTTCAACGGCGCGTGGCGGCTCGACAAACCGGCGTTGATTTACTGGTGCCAGATCGCCAGCTACGAAGTTTGTGGCGACAATGAATTCGGCGCGCGCCTGCCATCCGCGCTGTTCACGACGGCCACCGCGCTGCTGCTCGTGCGCTGGGGCAAAAAAATCACCGGCGACAACAAAACCGCCTTGATCGCGGGCGCGATGTTCGTGGCCGGCCTGCACGTCGCCATCATCGGGCGCGTCGCGACAGCGGACATGGCGCTGGTTTTTTTCTGCGCGCTGGCCGCGTGGAGCGGCTGGGAACTGACGCGGCCCGAACAAACACGCCGAACATTTTGGTGGTGGATTTTTTACGTCGCGCTCGCGTTAGGTTTTTTGGCAAAAGGCCCGATTGCGTGGCTGCCGCTCGGCGGAATTCTGCTGGTCCGCGCGTTGCGGAAAAATTCCTTCCGTTTGCCGCTGATTGAAACCGGCCTTGGCTGCATCTTCACCGTGGCAATCGTGGCGTTGTGGGGTCTGCCGGCGATGGCGCAGACGAATAATGCGTTCGTCAAAGTCGGCCTCGGCGAGCACGTCCTCAATCGCTCCGTCGGCGTGATTGATAGCCACGGGCTGAAAGGCACGCTCGGTTTTCTCGCACTGATGCCGCTGTATTTCGCGACGTTCTTTGTGAGTTTCTTTCCGTGGGCCACGCGCGTGCCATCTGCGCTGCGCCGCTGGTGGCCGGAACGCCAGCGCGATGACATTGGCTGGTATTTGCTCGTGCAGGCCGCGCTGGTCTTCGGCGTGTTTTCACTCGTGCGGACGAAATTACCACATTACACGATGCCTGCGTTTCCATTGATCGCGCTGTGGCTGGCGCGGCAAATCGCCAAGGAAGGCAATGCTTTGGCGTGGTTCAGCAAACGCATCGTGGCAATGACGGTTTTTATTTTATTGCTGACGTTCGTCGGTTTTCCCATCGCGCGAAATCATTTTCTCACGAAAAAACTCTGGTTGGCGACGCAATCCTACGTTCAGCCGCAAACCAAAATCGGCTGCTTCGGCTACACGGAATCAAGCCTCGTCTGGGAATTTCGCAAGGTCGCCACAAATGATATCATGCTCGGCGACGTGAAGGCGGCGAAAAATTTCCTGACCAACGCGCCGCCATTCATCCTCGTGCTGCCCACGAAAAATCTCGCGCAATTGCCGGACACGAATGGCCTATTGATTTCCGTGCGCGGCCTCGACATGGTGAAGTCGACGAACTGGGATTTGACAGCCATCATCCGCGAGTGAACATTTCGCCCGGATTTAACATTGAATGATGCCGTCACGCGACGGTCAAAAACTGCGATGATCAAACATTTTCTCTTCACCTTGCTGGCGGCGGGCGCGATCAACCTCGCCGCCGACGCGCAGTCCACCAATGCTATGAACACAAATAAAACTGAAATCGCCGATCTCGGCGGCGGCTGCTTCTGGTGCGTGGAAGCGGTTTTTGAACGGCTGCCCGGCGTCATTTCCGTCACGAGCGGATTTGCCGGCGGCACCACGGAAAATCCGACGTATCAGGATGTCTGCACCGAGACGACCGGCCACGCGGAGGTGACGGAGATCGAATTTGATCCCGCAAAGATTTCCTACGACAAGCTGCTGGAAGTGTTCTGGCAGGCGCACGACCCGACCACCTTGAACCGTCAGGGCGCGGACGAAGGCACGTCGTATCGCTCCATCATTTTGTATCGAAGTGAAAAGCAAAAACTCGAAGCGGAAAAATCCAAACTCGCCGCGCAGGAAAATTTTCGGAATCCCATCGTGACGGAAATCGTGCCGCTCAAGAAATTTTACAAGGCCGAGGATTATCACCAGCAATACTACGACAATAATTCCAGCGCGGGCTATTGCCAGGTCGTCATCGCGCCGAAGCTGGAAAAGCTGGAAAAGAAAAAAGTGATCCAAGAAACGCCGCAGACGGTGAAATGAATAAACTTTGTCCCGGCGGTGCGATTGGTTAATCATTGAGCATGACCAAGTCGGACACCTTGAGCAAAGTTCCCGAAGTCACCTTAATTTTTTGGATCCTGAAAATTCTGGCGACCACGCTGGGCGAAACCGGCGGCGATGCCGTTTCCATGTCCATGAATCTTGGCTACCTCGTCGGCACCGGCATTTTTGCCGTCATCTTTCTCGTCGCCGTCGGCGTGCAGATTTCCGCCAAAAAATTTCATCCGGTCATCTATTGGATCACCATCATCGCCACGACCACGGTGGGAACCACGCTCGCCGATTTCGCCGACCGCTCGCTCGGCATCGGCTATGCGGGCGGCACAGCGATCTTGCTCACCCTGTTGCTGGCATCACTATTCATCTGGCATCGCACACTGGGTTCGGTGGCGGTGGACACCGTGAGTTCGCCGAAGTCCGAAGGATTTTATTGGGTGACCATCATGTTCTCGCAAACCCTCGGCACGGCCTTGGGCGACTGGACGGCGGACACCGCCGGCATGGGCTATGGCGGCGGCATCATTGTGTTCGGCACGCTGCTCGCGCTGCTGGCGGCGGCGTATTACTGGACGAAAATTTCTCATACGTTCCTGTTCTGGGCGGCATTCATCCTGACGCGGCCGCTCGGGGCGGTGGTGGGTGACTTTCTGGACAAGCCCACGAATCACGGCGGGCTGGCGTTAAGCCGTTACTCGGCATCGGCGACGTTACTGCTGGCAATGTTGTTCTTCATCTTCGCTTTTTCTCATAAACCGGCGCAACGAACCCATTAATTTTGCGGAGCAATTCCCAACCAGACCACCATCACCTCCAAACTGGAAAAGCTGGAGCAGAAAAAGTGATTAAGGAAACGCCGCAGTCAGTTAAATAAAGGGATTGCCCCGGGTTTGAAAACATTTATGAAAATCGTAAAAGTTCTTCTGCTTATAATTATATTGGTTATTGCAGTTCTGTTTTGGTTTCTTCATCACACATTTCAATCGAAACCTTGGCCTGAAAGTTTACAAACGAAGCAAGCAATTCTAAAACATTGTGCTGATGTTTTGGAATTGTCTATGGATACAAATCAGCTTGCCATGATTGCGGACAAGCTTGCGAGTCAGCCAGCGATATTAAAATTTGGCCATCAAACGGGCCCTAGTTCTCCAATGACTTTCACATTCGCCACAAATGCAGATGTTATTTTCGCGTTTGAAAATTTTTCACAACAAACCATTTCAAATCTGAATGAATTTGCCCGTCACTTGACCGATTCAAATATACAGACGCTAGTTACCTTCAAAGGCAATCGAATGGCCTTTGTTCCCAATCCCCATAATTCAATGATGGGATTTGATTATTGCATTTCTAGAAACACGAATTTTTTCGTTCAACAAATTGACGAATTTCCAAATTCAACATCTGTTCAGAGAACGCTCCAATCAAGCGCCAATTTTTATGAAAATGGCAAGTTAAGGTGGTATCAAATGTATAAAAACAAAAGTCGGCCTCAAATTATAAGTTTTAACGAGGATGGTAAATTCGACCGTTGCGATTTATGGGCGGACGGAATGCAAGTTTGGTTTTCGTTGGATGAAACAGGAGTTTTCATGATAAGAAATCCCTGAAATTAGAAAACGGCGAACTGTTGCCAGTTCGCCGTTTTGAATTTTTTCGGGAAAATTAAATTCCCTTCGCCGTGATGTATTTCACGAGGTCAACGACGCGGTTGCTGTAACCCCATTCGTTGTCATACCAGCTCACGATCTTGAAGAAGCGTTTCTCGCCCTTCAAATTATTCTGCAAGGTCGCGAGGCTGTCGTAGATGGAACTGCGGGGGTCGTGGATGAAATCGGTGGAGACGAGTTCCTCGTCGGTCACGCCGAGAATACCCTTGAGATAGGTCTCGCTGGCTTTCTTCAACGCGGCGTCAATCTCCTCGATGCTCGTGTCTTTGACCGTGCGGACAGTCAGGTCAACGACGGATACATCCGCCGTCGGCACACGAAACGACATGCCGGTGAGCTTGCCCTTGGTGGCGGGCAGCACTTCGCCAACGGCCTTGGCTGCGCCGGTGGTGGAGGGAATGATGTTGATGCTCGCCGCACGGCCTCCACGCCAGTCTTTCTTCGATGGGCCGTCAACGGTTTTCTGCGTGGCCGTCATTGCGTGAATCGTCGTCATCAAGCCGGTCTCGATGCCGAAACCGTCCTTGAGCAGAACGTGGACAACGGGCGCGAGGCAATTCGTGGTGCAGCTCGCGTTGGAAACTATGTTGTGCTTGGCAGCGTCGTATTCGCCTTCGTTGACGCCCATGACGATGGTTTTGACCTCGCCTTTTCCGGGCGCGGAGATGATGACTTTCTTCGCGCCAGCGGTGATGTGCGCTTTGGCCTTCTCGCTGTCAGTAAAAAGTCCGGTGGATTCGATGACGATGTCCACGCCGAGCGCCTTCCACGGCAGCGTGGCGAGGTCTTTCACCGCGCCGACGCACTTGACCTTGTGGCCGTTGACGACGATGACGTCGGGTTCTTCAAGCGCGGGATTGCTTTTTTCCGTCGTCACGGTGTGCTTGAACTTGCCGTGGATGGAATCGTATTTCATCTGGTAGGCGAAATAATCCGCGTCCGTGGACACGTCCACGACGGCGACGACATCAATCGTCTTGCCGAGCAAACCTTGATCGCACAGCGCCTGAAACACCATCCGGCCGATGCGGCCGAATCCATTGATCGCAACTTTGACTGCCATAATAATTTTAGTTTAATTTTTGTGGTGGAGTGAATTTCCTTCTTCCTTTGACCGATACGGGATTTTATCCGGGAACGCGCGAGCGTCAATGAATAATTCCCGCCGAGTCTTGGCAAAATCTCACCAGATTTTGCTGGCTTGCCTGCTACGCTTGATTTAACAGCGAAACTGATTTGGTCTGGACAAAACCTCTTTTCCGATTAAACCATGGGCACATTCCATGAAAACAAAACCGCTATTCACGGCGTTGGTCGTTTGGCTGAATGCCTTTGTGTCTTTGAACTTTTCCTCGCCGGCGCAGGCGCAACCATTAAACCTAACCTTGCAGCCCTACGGCCCGTATGAATCAACGGTAAAACTCACCGCAAACCAGTCATTCGAACTAAACCAACTCCAGACAAAAGGATTTTCAACTGAATTTATCACCTCAAGAAAAGAAGAATTCAAAGTTCAAAACGATGTCGGATCACTCAAAACTTGGCAGGACTGGACGAATTATTATCAAGCCGACACACTTAAAGTTCCGGTGACTTTTGACGTTCGGGATCCGGTGACTATGGATTTCGGCGATCCGATTTCGGCATTCCATTCTTATCAGAGAGCAAATTACATTGGTGACCATGCGACCATTCTAAAGTTTTCTGATGCTGCGGAAGTGAAACGCTTGAAAAATATTTACGAGTCTCTACCTGCTCAAAAAAACATATCTGACACGACACTCACACCCATGACGGGAACTTTAGCCACCACCCATACGATGATATTGCTGACAGCTAAAACCGCACTGGATCACAAAGAATATGTTTTGGTGTTCTGGCGTATGGAAAACAGCACCGATCCAACCAACGGTTTGACCGGGTTCACTTTTCTGGTCCAGTTCATGAGTTAGTCCTGGGACATGGTTGAGGTTATGTTTTTGTTTGTTCTTTGTCCATCCCCAGCGGAGGGAGGGCGTAGCCCGACCGGAGCTGGGGATGGACAACTCCGCGCCGCAAAACCCGCCGGGCTTTCGTAGCCCAACCGGCTATGCGGCCTCACCTGATTGTATGCCTGCCGGTAGTTGCCCACGACGACGCGTGCTTCCGTCAGCGTCCACAGTTGTTCCCGGTTCAAGCATTCATCCCGGAACCGCCCGTGAAAGCTTTCCACGAACCCGTTCTGCCACGGACTGCCGGGCTCAATGTAGATCGTTTTAATGGCATTGGTCTTCAGCCACTGCTGCACGATCTTGGCAATGAACTCCGAACCGTTGTCGCTCCGCAGATGTTCTGGCGCTCCATGTTGGGCAATCGCCTTCTGCAACCACGCCAATACGTCGGCTGACTTCAACGCCCGCTCCGCCCACAGCACATGACATTCCCGCGTGTATTCATCCAGGATCGTCAGCATCCGCAGGGACCCGCCACGCACGGTCGCATCTGCAATGAAGTCCCAGGTCCAAACATGGTTCCGATGCGTCGCCGTCGTCGGCAGCCCAGTGGAAAAACCACGCCGGATGATTTTGCGTTTGCTCGGAGGCACCCGAAGCCCTTCGTCGCGCCGCAACCGTTGAATCTGACGTTTGCCCACCGGCCAGCCCTCCCGGCGCAACAGCGCGGCGATCCGGCGATACCCGTAACGCGGATGTTCGGCTGACAGCGCCAGCAGCCGTTGCCTTAACTGTTCTTCTTTGGCCGTCGGTGGTCGTCCCCGATAGCCATACGTCGAACGGGCCAGTCCGAGAAACCGACACGCCGCCCGCTGCGAACACAGCCCGTCCTGCACCACTTGTTCGGCCAACGTCCGGCGCTGCGCCGGACTCACAACTTTTTTTCGCATACGGCCTCCAAGACCCGGTTCTTGAGCAGCGACTCCGCCAGCATCTTCTTTAACTCGCTGTTCTCCCGTTCCAGTTCCTTGAGCCGGCGGGCCTCGTTGATCTCCATATGCCCAAACTGCTGCTTCCACCGGTGGAAGCTCACCACCGAGAGATTTTCATCCCGGCAGATGTCTTGGATGCTTTTTTCACCACGATCCGCTTCGCGCAATATCCGAATCTTCTCTTCCGTCGTGTATCGTTTGCCTTTCATTCGTCTGGTCCTTTCTTGCGTCCCAGACTAACACATCAGGTGGCCCGAAAAAGTGAAGTCACGTCA
>Ga0302269_1000130_pt1 | contig 44497 bp, 36 predicted proteins | sample III_Bog_E2_2_FD_194560 | JGI IMG/M metagenome (GOLD analysis project Ga0302269, IMG submission 194560) | Peat permafrost microbial communities from Stordalen Mire near Abisko, Sweden - III_Bog_E2_2 | ecosystem: Environmental > Terrestrial > Soil > Wetlands > Peat | place: Sweden: Abisko...
CCGTCGTCGCGGCCCGATACCGGCAGTGTGTCATCGTTATAGCTCGCCGGTATCAGACCATCGAGCCTTGATGGTGACACATCAAGGCTGCCCTCAGACGCCGGGCGGGCGCATCCGCGCCCTTGGCTTCGCGTCCACGAGGACGCGGGGCCGCCGTCGCGGCCCGATACCGGCAGTGTATCATCGTTATAGCTCGCCGGTATCAGACGCCGGGGAGCCACTCTAACGGCCTTCTCCGCCGCATCCCCCCATGGGTTGGCTTCGCCGATAGGAGAACAAGACAGCGACGACGAATTCGCCAGGAGTATCCACCCTTGACCGGATCATGTTAAGAAGGATCGGCAACTTCCGTTTTTACTGTCAGGGAAACGCCCCCCATGTCTGGACTCATCCAATTGGCCGGGGATCCGGTCGCCACACCGCCCGATGCCGCGACGGTAACCACCACCGCTCCCGCCGCGACTGCCGTCCAGGATTTAGCGGCCAAAGCCAGCGACGCCGCCAACCAAGCCGCCGCTGCCGCCAAGCAGGCGGGGCAAGCGGCTGTGGATGCTGCGAATCAAGCCGGAACCATGGCCAGCGACGCCGCCAACCAGCTTGGAACCGCCGCCAGTTCGGCCTTCGCTAAAGTTGGAGCCGCCGTCAGTACCGCCACCACGACAGCGACCGACGCAGCCAACGCGGCCCTCACCAAGGCCGGCGAGACCGTCCCCAGTTGCTCTTCGTCCTTTGGCACTGCGTGGAACGATGTGTTGAATGGAGCCTTCAGTCAGGCGGGCAGCGATATTGGTTCCGCTTTCGGGGCTTGCTCCCAGTCGGTCAGTGCGGCCTTCCAGTCCCTGATGTCGTTCTGGCACTGATAGCCCCTGATAAAGACTCTGTAGATTCCCATAGGGAACGTTCATCACTTGGCCTGAAATTTGCTGTCCCCCGGTTCGCCATCCAAACCGGGGAGCACTCAGGCTATGCGGATCAGCGATCCTCTTTTATTCTCGCGCATGACGGCCATCGCTGCCGCCGAGTCTGAACGCCCGCTGACCGAAGCCCTCGGACTCGACCGCAGCTCACTGGAACGACTGGCCTGGCGGCATGTGCCGGCGCTTTTGCCGACGCTGGCAACCCTCCCTCCCGATGCCGATCGAGGGGCCGACGCCCTGGAAGAACCCGATCTCCGGGCTTACCTCCTCGAACATCGGGCCGCTCACAGCGAAGAGGAAGGGTGGCTTGCCGCCATCGTGGCCCGCCGGAGTCTGCGCCCCAATCATCTTTGGCAAGACCTCGGCCTAGCAGATCGCGGCGAACTGACTTGGCTATTCAGGCGGCATTTTCCCGAACTGGTGGCGAAGAACCGTTTTGACATGAAATGGAAAAAGTTTTTTTATCGCGCCCTGTGCGAGCGGGAGGGCGTCCCGATTTGCAAGGCCCCCAATTGCGAGGTCTGCAACGACGCGGTATCGTGCTTTGCGCCCGAAATCGGGTCCATGCTTCCAAAAGCTCCGCCGCATCCCCAATGGCTCCCCGTCTCTATCGGAACCGATACCCCTCTCCCCCTCCGATGAAGGCTGTCGGAGTTGAAACGCGGCCCCAGACTCCTGTCGGATTCATGACAATGGTCAAACGGGCCTCATGTCATCGAGCCTTGATGTTAACACGTCGAGGCTACCCTCAGGCGCCGAGCGAACGGGCGCACCCGTGCTTCGTGCGCATGGGCGCGCGAGGTCACCGTCAGGATTCGCCAGCCTCCGGACAGCCTGTTCGTCGTGGCATGAAAGTTGCCAACACAAAGACCCAACCAAGACCCCAGCCCTTGAACGCGACAACCGCCGACAGCGGTTGTTCCCCATAACCCCTTCGGGTCAGCGGACCCCAAAGCCTTAGGCCAATCACCTTTGGACCCAGGGACGGTGAACCGGCGTACCCGCATCAAAGGAATCTTGCATGACACAGTTGACCTCGGCGGCCGACAGCGTTTCGGTCGCAATTACGGGCAGCGGCGGCGCGGGAGCCATCACCGCCGGTTCGCTGTTGCTGGAAGCCGCCGGACGCGCCGGTTGGTATGGATTGATGACACGAACCGTCGGCCCGCAGATTCGTGGCGGTGAAGCCGCAGCCTTGGTCCGACTGTCCCGCAGCCCGGTGGCCGGGCATGGCGACCGTTTTGATGTCCTGATTGCCTTGGACTGGCGCAATGTGGAACGGTTCGTCGCGGAGATTCCGCTTGGCCCGCAAAGCGTGGCGGTGGCCTGCGAAGAGGCTGGCGACGTCCCCGAACGGATCGCCGCCAGCGGCGCCCTTAGCCTGACCGCGCCGTTCACCAAGCTGGCCGAAGACATTTCCGGAGCGCGACCGAACATCATCGCCCTGGGAACAGCGGCGGCGCTGGTGGGCCTGCCAGAGCAAGCCATGATTGAAACGGTGGCGGCGACGCTGGTGGACAAGGGCGTCAGCCTCGAAGACACAGCCCAGGCCATCCGGGCCGGCTTTGATATCGGCGTGCAACTGGCCGCCGTCCATGGCGGAGTCGCAGCTCTGAAGCTTCCCGAAAACGCTGCGGCTACGGCCAAGGCCAAGGCCGAACGCTGGATGATCACCGGCAATCAGGCCGCCGGTCTTGGTGCACTGCGGGGTGGTATTCGGTTTGCCGCTCTGTATCCGATCACACCGGCCACAGACATGCTGGAATGGGTCTCCCCTCGCTTCAACGCCATCGGCGGCGTACTGTGTCAAGCTGAAGACGAGATCGCAGCCATCAATATGGCCATCGGGGCCTCTTACGGCGGTGTGCCGTCATTGACCGCCACCTCGGGTCCGGGGCTGGCGCTCAAGCTGGAATCCATCGGCCTGTCGGTGGCTGCCGAAGTGCCGCTGGTGATTTTCAACGTCATGCGCGGCGGCCCATCCACCGGGATTCCCACCAAATCCGAGCAAACCGACCTGAACGTCGCCTTGTACGGCCTGCATGGCGAAGCCCCTCATGTGGTGGTGGCGCCGCTTTCGGTGGATGACTGTATTTTCACCACCCAATGGGCGGTTCACCTGGCCGAGTCGCTGCAAACGGCGGCTTTTGTGCTTTCGGACCAATTCTTGGGCCAAGCCAAGGCCGTTATTGAGAACCCGCCCGAAACCGATTTTGGAACGACTCGCCTAAAGCCCAACGATCCCAAGGCCGGCGTGTACAAGCGGTACGCCCTGACCAATTCGGGTGTGTCGCCCATGGCGATTCCGGGCATGCCCGGCGGCCAATACACCGCCGACGGCCTGGAACACAACGAGCGCGGCACGCCGTCCAGCCAAGCCAACGACCATCACTCCCAGCTTGATAAGCGGTTCAACAAGCTTGACGGCTTCGAGTACGGCGACGCCTGGGCTGAAATCGAGGGCGACGCCGACGCCGACACGGCCCTGATCACCTGGGGCTCGACCACGGCGCCGGTTCGGGAAGCCATGGCACGGGCACGAGCCGAAGGCCGCAAAGTCCGGCTGGTGGCGCTGCGCCTGCTGTCGCCAACCCGACCAGCGCACCTAGCCGAAGCCCTGAAAGGGGTCAAACGGGTGATGGTGGTGGAGCAAAGCCATTCCGGTCAATTCCTCGGCTATCTCAAGGCCCATTACGATCTGCCGGCGCCGCCTCATAGCCTGCGCCACCCAGGACCGCTGGCCATTCGCCCGGCGGAAGTTTGCGACGTCCTCAGGAGCTGGAGCTGAACCATGGATGGGTTGCCCCCCGAATTTAAACTCGAGCCCAAGCACTACAAATCGGACGTTAATCCGATCTGGTGTCCGGGCTGCGGTCATTACGGCGTTCAGGCGGCCATCAACCGCGCCTTTGCCGAGCTACAACTGGACCCGGCCAAAGTGGTGGTGGTGTCCGGGATCGGCTGTTCGTCGCGGATTCCCGCCTACACCACTTGCTACGGCTTCCACGGCCTGCATGGCCGGGCATTGCCATTAGCCATTGGCCTCAAACTGGCGCGGCCTGATTTGACCGTGCTGGTGGCTGGCGGCGACGGCGATGGCTTCTCGATCGGCGGCAACCATTTCCTGCACGCCTGCCGCCGCAACGTCGATATCACCTATGTGGTGATGGACAATGAAGTCTATGGCATGACCAAGGGTCAGCCGTCACCGACCACCGGGCCGGATTGGGATAGCGACCTGCAACCGGGCGGCACCGGCATCAGCGCCTTCCGTCCATTGGGTGTGGCGTTGCAGTCGGGCGCCAACTTTATCGCTCGAGGCTTTTCGGGAGACCTGAATGGCCTGACCAAACTGATCGTCCAGGGCATCAAACACCCTGGCTTTTCTTTTGTTCATGCCCTCAGTCCGTGCATCACCTTCCGCCCTGAAGAACGGGAATGGAAAACCCAGACGCACGGCGCCAGTGTCGACGCGACCGGCGACTTTAACGAGGCCTCCCGCCGGTTGGCCGAAGATGACGGCCTAACCATCGGGCCGGTGTATATCGGCCAACGGAAACCCTATGCGCCGCCCGTTGCGCCTTTGGTCGATACCAAAACCGACCTGTCGCATATCGTGGCGGAGTTCCGTATTTAAGGCTGGAAATCAAGGCCGGGAACGGCGCTGTCCTCAATCGGTTAGGACAGCGCCGTTCCCTTAATTTTTTGCCGGGCGGACACCTGGAAACCCAGGCCCTTGCCCGCCCGTTATGACCCGGCGGGCGTCCCCGCTGATTCGCTGCCCTGGGTTTTGGTCAAAGAAGCCAATTGCTGCTGGAGTTCATCCAGACGGCGCTGCAACTCCTCCAACGATTTACCACCATCGACAGGGGGCGACGCTTTGGCGCCATCGCCGACCGACCTGTTTTGCTCAACCGCCATGCGGACGGTATCGCTCTGGAATTTGGCAAAATCAGCGGCCCCAAACGGGGTGAACATCCGCATAGCGCGCTCGAAAAGAGCAAGATTATTCTTACTCATTTGTTCAAAGCCCGTAAATGGGAACATGCCGCCCAGGGCCGTCTGGAAGTATTCTCTCATTTGCTCTTGATTTTTGGCAAATGCCTGCATGCTGTATTCAAGATAGCTTGGCACCATCCACTGCATGCTATCGCCATAAAGGCCGATTAATTGTCTTAAAAAACTAATGGGGAGTAAATTTTGGCCTTTGCTTTCTTCTTCAACAATGATTTGCGTCAAAACCGATCGGGTTATATCTTCGCCGGTTTTAGCGTCATAGACGATAAAATCAACCCCATCTTTAACCATTTTACACAAGTGCTCAAGCGTGACATAGCTACTTGTGGCTGTATTGTAAAGCCGTCGGTTAGCATATTTCTTGATGGTGATGAGTGAGGACGACTTTGAATCTTTATCAGCCATCTGAGAGCACTTTCGATCGGTTGACACGGCCGGACCCAGCCGCACATTGCTAGGAATACGCGATGCCATCGGTCTCACGCAAGGGGCTGCCCACACCGTCAGTCAGGACCGGAATCGATCGGCATCATTGATCACAGCTTCACATGCCGTCTGGTCAAGGGTGCGGTGCAGTTCGTATAATGGGCCTATGTCCGACTTAAATGATTCCAACCCGAACGATTCTGAAAGTCCGACCCTGGAGGCATTGGCCCGCCGCTACCTGGAGCTTTGGCAGGACCAATGGGCGGCGGTGGCTGCCGACCCGGTGACGACGGAAAACGTGACCCGCTGGTTCCAGATCATGGCCCAGGGGGCATCGCTGTTCACCCCCTTTGGCAATGCGGTCGGTGGGCCGGGTTTTGGTTGGGATCCTCGACCCTCGCCGGTCACGCCGTCACCCCAGGATTCGCCATGGCCGTTCGTACCGCGCGACTCGAGTGTCCGACCTTGGTTCTCGGAAGGGCCTATAGCCGCCGCGCGAGCCACCAGCGGCGAACCGACGAAAGCCGGAGCCGGCAATGAGTTTGCCTCCGCCGCCGATGCTTCCACGCCAGGGGCCGCGCCCTCTGCCTCTGCATCTGGCGATCTCTCTGACGGTGCTGCTCAGTTCGCCCGGCGGCTTGCCCTTCTTGAACGGCGCTTCACTGCCCTGGAAGCCGGCGCTACGAGGCCGCGTTTCCGAACTCGCCGGCCAGATCGCTGCGGCTGAACGAAGCCACGGCGGCCAAGGAGGCTTTGCCCACGCCGTAGACCGGGAGATGCGCCGTCGACTCGGCTTATTTTTCACCGGGCTCGAGCGATACCGCCAGCACCCATACCGCCGCACCCTCGAAGACCCGCCAACGGTTTGGACCGAAGGCGGCAGCCGGCTTTTGGATTATGGCGGCCCTGGCCGGCCTGTGCTGTTCGTGCCGTCGCTGGTGAATCGGGCTTATATCCTGGACCTCTCGGCGGAGCGCAGCCTCTTGCGCTGGCTTTCCGGGCAAGGCATCCGGCCCTTCCTGGTGGACTGGGGTACACCGGGCGCATTGGAGCGCCGGTACACGCTGACCGACTATATCGCCGGACGACTCGAGCGGGCCTTGGATGCGATGCTGGCCGTCGCCGGACGGCCTGTGGCGGTGGTTGGCTATTGCATGGGCGGGATGCTGGCGGCGGCACTGGCCCTTCGACGAGGGCGCGACATCGACGCGCTGGGGTTACTGGCCACCCCTTGGGATTTCAGCGGCGGAGATGGCAGCACGGCTCGAGCCGCCTCGGCTTTTATAACTCTGTCGGCTCCGATGCTCGAAGCCTGGGGAGAGCTGCCTTTGGATGTCCTCCAGGCGATGTTCACCCAGATTGATCCGTTGTCGGCGCTGCGCAAGTTCAGCCAGTTTGGACGACTCGAGGCCACATCGCGTCAAGCGGCTCATTTTGTCGCCCTGGAAGACTGGTTGAACGATGGCGTTCCGTTACCGGCGGCGGTCGCCCGCGATTGCTTGGCCGGTTGGTATGGCCGCAACGATCCGGCAACCGGAAATTGGCTGGTTGCCGGCTTGCCCGTGAATCCGACTCGGTTACGGATGCCAACCCTGGCTCTGATTCCCGCCAACGACCGGATCGTGCCGCCGGCTTCGGCCTTGGCACTGGCTCAGGCGATCCCGAACACCGAAACGATTCTGCCGCCCCTGGGGCATATCGGCATGGTGGTCAGCGCCGGAGCCCGCGCCGCCGTCTGGCAACCGCTCGCCGACTGGCTGCGGGCGACCGGCACCCCCTGAGCAAAAGCGAATATACGCACACTCCGCCGCACCGTGCACCCTGTCCAATCCCCCCAACGCCGGCCCCTTGCGTCCTCACGAGACGGGCCGTAATGTGGGGACGCTGTGTGTTCTTTCCTAACCAAAAAAACCGAGTTTGCGAGGAGCGTTCATAATGACTGAAGTCGTCATCGTCGGTGCTGCGCGTACCCCTGTTGGAAGCTTCAACGGCGCATTGAGTTCTGTTCCGTCCTATACCCTGGGTGAAGTGGTTATTCGCGAGCTGCTGAATCGCACCAAACTTGAAGGGGGCGAAATCGACGAGGTCATCCTCGGCCAGATCCTCACGGCGAACTGCGGCCAAAATCCAGCCCGTATCGCAGCGGTCAATGCCGGCCTGCCTGTTGAAAAGACTGCCTACAACATCAACCAATTGTGCGGTTCCGGCCTGCGTGCGGTTGCGTTGGGCTATCAATCCATCCTCGCGGGCGACACTGATGTGGTGCTGGCCGGTGGTCAAGAAAACATGAGCTTGGCGCCTCACCTGATCCATCTGCGCAACGGGACCAAGATGGGCACGGCCGAGCTGCTGGATCACATGCTGCGCGACGCCTTGTGGGATGCCTTCAAGGGCTATCACATGGGTAACACTGCCGAGAATGTCGCCCAGAAGTACCAGATCACCCGTGAAGAGCAGGACGAATTGGCCCTGCGCTCTCAGAACAACGCCGAAGCCGCCCAGAAATCGGGCCGGTTCAAGGACGAAATCGTTCCGGTGACGATCAAGGGCAAGAAGGGCGACGTGGTCGTCAATACCGACGAGTTCCCCAAGCACGGCACCACCGCCGAAAGCTTGGCCAAGCTGCGTCCGGCTTTCGACAAAAACGGCACCGTGACCGCCGGCAACGCTTCGGGCATCAATGACGGCGCCGCTGGCGTTGTGCTGATGACGGCAGCCAATGCCGCCAAGCGCGGCCTAACGCCGTTGGCGCGGATTGTGTCTTGGGCCACCGCCGGCGTTGAGCCGTCGATCATGGGAACCGGCCCGATCCCGGCCAGCCGTCTGGCGCTGAAGAAGGCCGGCTGGACTCACGAACAGCTTGACCTGATCGAAGCCAACGAAGCCTTTGCGGCCCAGGCGGTTGCGGTCAACAAGGATCTCGGCTGGGATATCTCCAAGGTCAACGTCAATGGCGGTGCCATCGCCCTCGGCCATCCGGTCGGCGCTTCGGGTGCCCGCATTCTGGTGACGCTGCTGCACGAAATGCAGAAGCGCGACGCCAAGAAGGGTCTGGCCACTCTGTGTATCGGCGGCGGCATGGGCATTGCGCTCTGCGTTGCTCGCGACTAATCGCCGCGTCCTGATCTGGGGGTTCAAAAAAGCCCCCGGTCAGGATCGGGTGAAAGCGGTACAGTGATGCGGGCCGCCGTTCTCGGCGGCCCGCCTTTTTTTGGAGGAGGCCCAGCCTGTGGCGATGGTCCGTGAATTTCCCGCCCGTCCGTGGGTCGGGGTCGGGGTGGTGGTCTGGCAACGGGACCGCGTCCTTCTGATCCAACGAGGCCGCCCACCCGGAGCCGGTCAGTGGGGATTACCCGGCGGGGCTCAGAAACTCGGGGAAACCCTGTTCGAGGCGGCCGCGCGCGAAGTCCTGGAAGAGACCGGCCTGCTCGTCAATCCTTACGCCGTCATCACTGCGGTTGATGGAATCAGCCGTGAGTCCGACGGGCGGATTCGATTCCATTATACCCTGGTCGAAGTCGCCGCCGGTTATGACGGTGACGCCGAGCCCGTTGCTGCCGACGATGCTGTGGATGCCCGTTGGGTGCCGCTGGAAGACGTGGCGACTCTGGTCGAATGGACCGAAACTCTACGGGTGATTATGGCAGCAGCCGAGCAACGACGGACGTAGCGAACCGACCGGCCCTTCGCGCGCAAGGGCGCGCGGAGCCGCCGTCACGACTCGCCGACATTGTTGCTCATTATGGAACAATGTTGTGCATTCCCAGAGATTGTCGTTGCTCTCACAACCCGCTATCTCGAGTCCCATCACGGAACGAGGAGTGGATGCGTCATGAGCAAAGTCCTGGTGCTGTATTACAGTGGTTACGGCCACATCGAGACTATGGCCGAGGCCATCGCCGAAGGGGCCCGACAGGTTGCCGGCACCACGGTGACCATCAAGCGCGTTCCCGAGTTGGTTCCAGAAAACATCGCCCGTTCTTCGGGCATGAAGCTTGAGCAAGCCGCACCGATTGCCAGCCCAGCGGAATTGGCGGATTATGACGCCATCATTTTCGGCACGCCCACGCGCTTTGGCAATATGGCGTCCCAGATGCGGAACTTCTTGGACCAAACCGGCGGCCTGTGGGCCAAAGGCGCCCTGATCGGCAAAGTCGGCAGCGTCTTCGTCTCCACCGCCAGCCAACATGGCGGTCAGGAAAGCACGATCCTGTCGTTCCACACCACACTCTTGCACCATGGCATGGTCATTGTCGGCTTGCCCTACTCGGCAGCCGGCCTGGTTCGCATGGACGAAATCAGCGGCGGAACCCCCTATGGTGCGACCACCCTGGCCGGCGCCGACGGCTCACGTCAACCCAGCGAGAATGAATTGGAATTGGCGCGAATCCAGGGACGGCGAGTGGCCGAAATCGCGGGAAAACTGTCAGCCGCTTGACACGCGATCCGGGGGGCGGCCCCATAGGCGCTAAAATGGGGCTCTTTGTGGGCTCTGCCCATGCCCGCAAAGGGCCAGTCGGCCCTTTGAACCCGTGACGCTTTAAAGTCCCAATCCCGTCCCGAGGGCAAGGAGGCTGCGCCTCCCTGCCGGTGCAGGGCAGGGGCCTGCAAAATCAACGAAGCGGCCCTCATACCATCGGGCCTTGATGGTGACCCATCAAGGCTGCCCTCAGACGCCGGGCGGGCGCATCCGCGCCCTTGGCTTCGCGCGCACGAGGCCGCCGTCGCAGCCTGATACCGACGGTATGTCAGAGTGATGGTTCGCCGGTATCAAACATTAAACCGGAAATGAAAGATATCGCCGTCTTGAACGACATACTCCTTGCCTTCCTGGCGCATCTTCCCGGCATCTTTACACGCTTGTTCACCCCCCAGGCGAACAAAGCTCTCGTAATCGATGGTCTCGGCGCGGATGAAACCCCGTTCAAAGTCGGTATGGATCACCCCTGCGGCTTCGGGGGCCCGAGCATTGCGATGCACGGTCCAAGCCCGCGCCTCTTTGGGACCGATGGTAAAAAAGGTCACCAAATCCAACAACTGATATCCGGCGCGAATCACCCGGTTCAACCCGGTTTCGCTCAACCCCAACGCCGCCAGGAATTCGCGCTTTTCCGCCGGATCGGTGAGTTGGGCAACGTCGGACTCGATCGCCGCCGAAACCACCACGGCCATCGCACCTTCGGCAGCGGCCTTGGCCGCAACCCGCGCCGATTGAGCGTTGCCCGAGCCAGCAGCCGCTTCTTCCACGTTGCAGACATAAAGAACCGGCTTGGCGGTCAGCAATTGCAGTTGGGCCAACAACGGACGCTCCTCGTCCGCGACCGTGATGGTCCGGGCGGGCCGACCCTCCTGAAGCGCCACCAAGGCTCGCTCCATCACCGATACCAAGGCCTTGGCATCCTTATCGCCGCCTTTGGCCCGCTTTTGGGCTGCCGTCAAACGGCGTTCCAAGGAGTCCAGGTCAGCCAGCATCAATTCGGTTTCGACGGTTTCGGCGTCGCGAATCGGATCCACCGACCCTTCCACATGGGTCACGTCACCGGACTCAAAGCAACGCAACACATGAAGGATGGCATCAACCTCGCGGATATTGCCCAGAAACTGATTGCCCAACCCTTCACCCTTGGAAGCACCGCGAATCAGGCCGGCGATATCCACGAATTCCAACTGGGTGGGGATGATCTTGCCCGATTTGGCAATAGTCGCCAGAGCCTCGAGGCGTGGATCGGGCACACCAACCCGACCGACATTCGGTTCCTTGGTGCAGAAGGGAAAATTCGCCGCTTCAGCCGCCTCGGTCGCGGTCAGCGCATTGAACAGAGTCGATTTGCCGACGTTAGGCAGGCCGACGATACCGCAATTGAAGCCCATGGGACGTTTTTTCACAGTCGGGGAAAACGAGAACCCCGGTTTATCCTACGTCGCGGGCAAAAGCGCAAACCCGAAGTCGGGGCAAAATCAAGCAATCCGGTGAGTGATACCGGCGAGCTATAACGATGACACACTGCCGGTATCGGGCCGCGACGGCGGCCCGGCGTCTGAGGGCAGCCTTGATGAGTCACCATCAAGGCTCGAGGGTATGAGGCACGGTGGCTTTAGCGCCTCCTCCCCCCCCTCCCTCCATCAGCCCAACGGTTCCATGCAATAAGGAGTTCAATGTCATGACATGGCCCGCTCTTTTCGTTTCTCACGGCGCGCCGACTCTGGTGATCGAAGACGTTCCAGCCCGCCATTTTCTGGCCGGGTTGGGACCGGCTTTGGGACGGCCTAAAGGCGTGGTTGTGCTGTCGGCCCATTGGACGACTCGAGAACTGGCCGTCGGTGGCGCAGTGACACCGGAAATGATCTATGATTTTTCAGGATTTCCGGCGGAACTCTCCCGCATCCGCTATCCTGCTCCCGGAAGCCTCGAGCTGACCGATCATGTGGCAACTCTGCTGTCCACCGCCGGCCTCGCACCTAGCATCGCGCCACGACGGGGTTTTGACCATGGCGTTTGGGTACCCTTGAGCTTGATGTATCCGGCGGCTGACTGCCCGGTGGTTCCGGTTTCGATTCAACCAGGGCGCGACGCAACCCACCATTGGCGGATTGGGCAGGCGCTTCGGTCCTTGCGCGATCAGGGCATTCTGATTCTGGCTTCAGGCGCCATTTCTCACAATCTCCGGGCTTATTTTAATCACCGACCTGGCGATCCCATGCCGCCATGGCTGGGGGCTTTCACCGATTGGTTTGCGACCAAGGTTGCCGTGGGAGACACCCGCGCGTTGCTGGATTTCGGACAACAAGCCCCTCACGCCGCCACCAACCACCCAACCCTCGAGCATCTTTTGCCCTTTTTCGTGGCCCTTGGGGCTGGCTCTATGGGGCAGAGGATCTTTGCGGATACCGACTCGAGCGTTGTCGCGTTGGATGCTTATCGTTTTGATTGATCCATCGTCGGTTCTCGGGGGGAGGGGGAGGGGGAGGGAGCGCGGACGCCCCTTCCTGGCGTCCAGGGAGCCGTTAAGAAAACACGGCCTCACGCAAAGCCGCCGTGACCACAGGCCGCACCCCAAACCAAGCCTCAAATCCCGGTACGGCTTGGTGCAACAGCATTCCAAGCCCATCAACCACCCGATGCCCACGAGCCCGCGCCGCCGCCAATAACGGCGTTTCTAAGGGCACATACACCAGATCCGTCACAACAGCATCGCCAGGAAGCGCCGAGAGATCCAGCTCCAGAGGAGGCTGGCCGGTCATGCCTAAACTGGTGGTGTTAACCAACAGCGCCGCTCCGGCCAACCATTCGCTGCGCGCCTCCCACGGCACTGCCACCACCGACCCACCAAAGGCCGCCGCCAAAGCCGCCGCCCGGTCAAAGGTCCGGTTGAGAAGATAGATCGGCGCAACCCCAGCATCCATCAGCGCCACCAGCACCGCCCGAGCGGCCCCACCGGCTCCCAGCACCACCGCCGGGCCGGCCCCTGGATGCCAGTCCGGCGCCCCGTCGCGCAGGTTGGCCATAAACCCCTCGCCATCGGTGTTCCGCCCTTCCAGCCGACCATCTGAGCCAATGACGATGGTATTGACCGCCCCGATCCGTTGCGCCACGGGATCGAGATGATCCATCAGCGCCAACGCCGCCTCCTTGTGAGGAACGGTGACATTGGCCCCGCGAAACCCCAAAGCCGCCAGCCCCCGGATCGCCGATGGCAGGTGCCCCGGCGCCACCGCCAGCGGGACATAAGCGCCGTCGATGCCGTAAGTGCGGAGCCAATGGCCATGCAGCCGGGGGGAACGCGAATGGGCCACCGGCCAACCGATCACGCCAGCCAGCCTGGCCGTACCACCCAGGAAACCAGGGGTCATGATGGGAGTTCTCCCTGTTGACGTAAAATCTCGAGCAAAGGCAGCAGCGGTAAGCCGAGGATCACCGTGTGATCGCCATCGACTCGAGCAAAAAGCTGGAGTCCCAACCCTTCGATACGATAGGCCCCCACCGATCCGCACACCTCGTCTCCGACCGCCGTCAAGTAGCCCTCGAGAAAGGCCGGGCTGAAGGCCCGCATGGTCAGATGGGCGGCCTCGGTTAGGCTCCAGATGACCCGAGCATCCCGAACCACCGTCACCGCCGAGAACAACCTATGTGTCCGCCCTCGCAGGCTCCAAAGCTGGTCTCTGGCCTCAGCGAGGGTGCCCGGCTTATCGAACCAGCGCCCTTCGCACTCGAGCATCTGGTCCGCGCCGATCACCAGGGCTCCGGGATAATGCCCAGCCACCTCTCGAGCCTTCATTTCTGCCAGACTCTGGGCGGTTTCGGCGGCAGACTGGCCGGCAGCAGCGGCTTGACGCTTAAGAATCGCCTCGTCCACCGAGGCCGCCCGGCATGTCGAAACCACCCCCGCCTGTTCCAGCAAACCGCGTCGCGCCGCCGAGGCTGACGCCAGAATGACCGTCATTGGACAATCACCTTCATGAAAAGCGAAGCTTTCTTCAGGGTCAGCTCTCAGCCTTTGGCGCCGAAGGCCTTCTGGCCTCAAACGCGGCCCGATGCTTGGCGTGTAGCATCAAAATTTCGGCGGAGGTCTCCTCGATCGAGCGGCGCGAAACATCGATCACCGGCCAACCCTTGCGGGTGAAATAGCGGCGCGCGTCCGAGACCTCCTGCTTGACGGTTTCGGGATCGGTATAGGTCATATCGACGCCGGGATTGAGCAGACGCAGACGGTTTCGGCGGATTTGCAACAGGCGCTCGGGGTCATTGGTCAGGCCCACAATCAGAGGCCGAACAATTTGATCCAATTCCGGTGGCAAAGGGCAACCGGGCACGAAAGGAACGTTGGCCGCTTTGATGCCGCGATTGGCCAGATAAATGCAGGTGGGCGACTTAGAGGTCCGGGACACCCCCACTAACACCACATCGGCTTCGTGCAATTCCCAGGTGGCCTGGCCGTCATCATGGACCAACGCGAAATCCATGGCGTCCATCCGGGAAAAGTAGCCGGCATTGAGAATATGCTGGCGTCCGGGCTGCTGCTGCGACTCGATTCCCAGATAGGTTCCAAGCGCGCCAATCAGCGGGTCCAACACCGAAACACAGGGGACCGGAACCTCTCGGCAAAACTCTTCGAGTCGCCGACGGATGGCTTCGTCGACTAACGTGAACATCACAAGCCCAGGACAAGCTTTGATACCATCAAGAACCACATCGAGCTGTCTTTGTGTGCGAACCAGATTCCATAGATGCTCAGTATGCTCGACGTTATCGAACTGACTCACACAAGCACGAGCAATACTATTAACAGTCTCTCCTGTTGCGTCAGACACCAGATGGAGATGGAAGGTCCGCATTTATCCCCAGCCCCCTGTGCATAACATCATCGTAGCGGTGGATAAGTCCGTATTTCAGGGAGATTTCAGGGATCTATCCCCGATGACCCCAGATCCGTCCACAGACTTGTACCCATGGGGATCTTTTTTCGCCACTCCCTCGAGGGCTGTGGATCTCATTGAGAGTCCGAAAAGGATCCCCCGGATCCCCCGCCGTGCAAGGCCAGAGACGTCCGACAGATCCGACGATTATCCACCGACTTATCCACAGGCCCTCGAGCAGGATCGCCGCCCGCTGCCGACTGGGGATAACTCGAAGGCCCGGAGTTATCCCCATTATGAGTCGGGATCCACTTATCACTTCTAAAAGCCCTTATTAAAACCCTTACTCTGATTTAGGGGATTGCGTTTCGGGCCAAGCTTCGGCTTCCATAGGGCCATTGGTGTCTCAGCCAACGGATCAAACCGTGAGCCTTCCTGAAAAGCCGTATCTTGCCGCCTTAGCCGGTCATACCCTTGAACGACCGCCTTTTTGGCTGATGCGTCAAGCGGGCCGGTATTTGCCCGAATACCGAGACGTCCGCCGACGGGCAGGCAGTTTCATCGACCTCTGTCTCACGCCGACGCTTGCCTGTGAGGTGACCTTACAGCCGTTACGGCGTTATGGCATGGATGCGGCCATTCTCTTTTCCGACATCCTGATGGTTCCTTATGGGCTTGGGCAACGATTGGACTATGTGGAAGGGGAAGGGCCGCAGTTAGAGCCAATCACCGACGCCCACCAACTCGAGCGACTGTCGATCGACCATTTTCATGACCGACTGACTCCTGTTTATGAAACGGTTCGCCAGGTTATCCAAGCCCTTCCTGATCGTACCGCCTTAATTGGCTTTGCAGGATCGCCCTGGACCGTTGCGTGTTACATGGTCCAGGGGGCTGGCTCGAAGGAATGGGACAAAGTTAAGGGTTTTGCTTATCGGGATCCGGCAGGATTTGCGGCGTTGATGACCCTGCTCGAGACTGTAACGGTAGCGTATTTGGCCGCCCAGATCGATGCCGGCGCCGAAGCCGTTCAGTTATTCGACAGTTGGGCTGGTATTTTACCGCCAAAGCCATTCCGGCGTTTGGTGATTGAGCCAACCCGTCGCATTGTTCAGGCTCTTAAACAGCATTATCCCCAGATTCCCGTGATCGGCTTTCCTCGCGGCGCTGGGATGTTGCTCGAGGCCTATACCCTCGAGACCGGAGTCGATGCGGTCGCTTTAGATACTACGGTGCCGCCAGATTGGGCTGCCCGTCATCTACAATGTCACCGGCCTGTACAGGGAAATCTTGATCCTATTCTCTTGGTGGCCGGGGGCGAAGCCATGGCGACCGAACTGGATGATATCCTGCGGACGTTATCACGTGGGCCGTTCGTGTTTAATCTGGGGCATGGCGTGGCTCAAGTCACGCCACCTGAGCATGTTGAACAGCTTGCTGCTCTGATCCGTTCTTGGCCGGAGCGTCGATAATGTCAGAAACCGGGAATGGACGTGTTGCGGTTATCCTGTTTAATCTGGGAGGACCGGATCAACCTTCGGCAATTCGGCCCTTCCTGTTCAATTTATTCAACGATCCTGCGATTTTGACTATTCCCTGGCCCCTTCGTCCGATCTTGGCTTGGGTTTTGGCCTCCAAGCGCTTGGGACCAGCCACGGAAATCTATAATCATCTGGATGGATGCTCACCACTCTTGAGCAACACCCAGGCCCAAGCCCAGGCTTTGCAAACGGTGCTTGGGGATGGGGAGCGATTTCGAACATTTGTGGTCATGCGCTATTGGCACCCTTTCGCCAACGAGGTTGTTGAAGCGGTCAAAGCCTATGATCCTGATCGTATCGTTTTGCTACCGCTCTACCCCCAATGGTCAACCACCACCACCGCTTCGTCGTTTCGATCCTGGCGGCGGGCTTGTCGGCAAGTGGGACTGGACAGGCCAACCAATAGTGTTTGCTGTTATCCGGTGGAGCCTGGATTTGTCGGAACCATCGCTGAATTCATCCGAGAACGGTTGCCGGAGCTATCCCGTTATGGCCGACCTCGTGTTTTATTTTCAGCTCATGGGTTGCCAAAGCGGGTGATTGAACGGGGGGATCCCTATCAGTGGCAGTGCGAACAAACAGCGGCGGCGATTGTCGCCGCTCTGAAAAGTCCTGATTTGGATTGGGTCAATTGCTACCAAAGCCGGGTTGGTCCCCTCGAGTGGATTGGTCCCGCGACCGATGCTGAACTCGAGCGGGCCGGACATGATCATCGTCCGGTTCTGATGGTTCCTATCGCCTTTGTTTCGGAACATTCTGAAACGCTGGTTGAATTGGATATCGAATACCGGGCTTTAGCGGCTCGATGTGGTGTCCCGGCGTATTTACGGGTTCCGACAGTTGGCGTCAGTCCGCTCTTTATGAGCGGACTTGCCGCCCTGGTCAGATCAACCGTGACCAAGGCCGAAAGTTCACTTCGAGATGATAGTGATCGAAGTTGTTTACCAGAAACACTTGGGCATTGTGGCCGCCTATCCGATGGGTTGGCACAGAGGAAATGATGGATATTTTTTTAATTGTTAAGGCTTGCCACATTATCAGCGTCATTGCTTGGATGGCGGGGCTATTTTATTTGCCAAGACTCTTTGTTTATCACGCCACTGCGGCTATTGGGTCCGAGCTTTCAGAAACTTTTAAGATTATGGAGCGTCGGTTGTTTCGGGCAATCATGGGGCCGGCCATGATGTTAACCTGGAGCTTTGGTCTTTGGTTACTGATTTTGAATCCAGGATATCTATGGCAGCCTTGGTTCTGGGTGAAAGCGGCGGCTGTTCTTGGTTTAACATGGTTTCAGCATATCCTGGGGCGGATGCGGGTGGCCTTTGCCGAGGACCGTAACCAACATCCGGCGAAAACCTTTCGGCTTCTTAATGAAGTCCCGACCTTGGCGGTGATCGTGATCGTGTTGATGGTTATTTTAAAGCCATTCTAAGTGGTTTAGCGCCGTTGGCAAAAGCAGCGACCTTTCGTTCCTCTTGTTGCTCTGATGGCTGCGGGTTTTGTTTGACAGCCGCCCGAAAATCCGGTAACCATGGCACTGGCGGCCTACCCGCACCTATCCCTTAGCGTCCGATTTGGCGCCCCGATCAAACCGCGCCCCGGCTTTTCTCCTCGTCGGTGCCGCATCTCAGGCAAGGCCCCCTGGTCGACGTCCTCCAGACCAACTGTGTCGCCTTATCCCCCACTGTTCGACGCTATTCCTGAAGTCGTTGCTGTTGCAGGTCCGTGATGAATCTCCAAGAATTAAAGTGCAAAACGCCAGCGGAACTCTTGGCGTTTGCCGAAGAATTGCAGATAGAAAATGCGAGCACGCTGCGCAAGCAGGACATGATGTTCGCGATCTTGAAGCAGCTAGCCGAAAACGATGTCCCGATTTTCGGCGATGGGGTGCTCGAAATTCTCCAGGATGGCTTTGGCTTCCTACGCTCACCAGAGGCCAATTATCTGCCGGGGCCCGACGATATCTATGTTTCCCCGAACCAAGTGCGGCGATTCGGTTTACGCACCGGGGATACCGTTGAGGGTCAAATTCGCTCGCCCAAAGACGGGGAGCGGTATTTTGCCTTGCTCAAGGTCAATTCGATTAACTTTGACGCGCCGGACAAGGTTCGTCATCGGATCAACTTTGATAATTTGACTCCGCTTTATCCCGAGCAACGGCTTAAGCTCGAGGTGGAAGATCCCACCAAAAAGAACCACACCTGCCGCGTGATCGATCTGGTGGCGCCTTTGGGCAAAGGCCAACGGGCGCTGATCGTGGCGCCGCCGCGAACCGGCAAGACCGTGATGTTGCAGAACATCGCCCATTCGGTGGCGCTGAACCATCCCGAAGTTTATCTGATCGTGTTGTTGATCGACGAGCGCCCGGAAGAAGTGACCGATATGGCGCGCTCGGTGCGGGGAGAGGTGGTCAGTTCGACCTTCGATGAGCCGGCGGTTCGCCACGTTCAAGTGGCGGAAATGGTGATCGAAAAAGCCAAGCGTTTGGTCGAGCATAAGCGCGATGTGGTGATTTTGCTGGACAGCATTACCCGTCTAGCGCGAGCCTATAACACTGTTGTCCCCAGTTCAGGCAAGGTTTTGACCGGCGGTGTTGACGCGAATGCGTTGCAACGGCCCAAGCGATTCTTTGGTGCGGCCCGGAATATCGAGGAAGGCGGCTCTTTAACCATCATCGCCACGGCATTGATTGATACCGGCAGCCGGATGGATGAAGTTATCTTTGAAGAGTTCAAGGGTACCGGCAATTCGGAAATCATCTTGGATCGTAAGTTAAGCGATAAACGGACCTTCCCAGCTATCGACATTACCAAGTCGGGAACGCGTAAAGAAGAGCTGTTGGTCGACAAAGGAACCATTTCCAAAATGTGGGTTCTGCGGCGAATCTTGATGCCGATGGGGGTCACCGATGCGGTGGATTTCTTGGTGGACAAACTCAAGCATACCAAGAACAACTCGGACTTTTTCGATTCCATGAACCAATGATGCCGATTTGGTTAGGATAAGCTTTCGCAGGGCTCTGCCTGCACCCGCAGGAGGTGGGCAGAGCCCTAGAGAGCCCCCCCTTACCGTCCCAGGGTCTTGCGCGGATCAAAAGCATCCCGAACGGCTTCCCCAACGAAAATCAACAGGCTCAACATGGTGGCGAGCACCACGAAGGCTGTTAGTCCCAGCCAAGGCGCCTGAAGATTATTTTTCCCCTGGGAGAGCAACTCACCCAGCGATGGCGATCCTGGCGGAAGTCCAAAACCTAAAAAATCCAACGCGGTTAAGGTGGTAATCGAACCATTAAGAATAAATGGCAAAAAAGTTAGCGTTGCTACCATGGCATTGGGCAGCATGTGCTTGACAATAATTGTTATGTTATCGGCACCCAAGGCGCGGGCGGCACGAATATAATCAAAGTTGCGAGCCCGCAGGAATTCAGCGCGGACTACCGGCACCAGAGACATCCAACTAAACAACAAGAGCAAGCCCAACAGCCACCAAAAATTGGGTGTTACCACTGAAGCCAGGATGATGAGCAGATAAAGAGTGGGCATCCCCGACCAGATCTCGATGAAGCGTTGGAACAAAAGGTCGGTCAGTCCCCCGAAATAGCCTTGGATTGCTCCCGCAGCCACTCCGATTAATGAGGCAAAAAAAGTCAACGCCAAGCCGAATAACACCGAGATCCGAAAGCCGTAAATCAATCGTGCCACCACGTCGCGGCCCTGATCATCGGTTCCTAACCAATTTTCTGCCGAAGGGGGCGCCGGGGCCGGCACCGGCAGGTCATAATTGATGGTTCCATAAGAATAGGGGATCAGCGGCCATAGCATCCAGCCTTTGGCCGAAATCAATTGGCGAACATAAGGATCTCGATAATCGGTTTCAGTTTGAAATTCACCGCCAAAGGTGGTTTCAGGATATGTTGTGAAAATCGGAAAATAACTGTGGCCGTTGAACTGAACCCATAACGGTTTATCGTTGGCAATGAATTCAGCAAATAAACTTCCGGTGAATAGCATCAAAAACAGCCATAAAGACCAAAAGCCTCGGCGATTGGCCCGAAAATGAAGCAGCCGTCGCCGAGTCAGAGGCGTGATTCGGAAGCCTAAGAAGCGATCTGGAGTCATGATTGGCGCGCCTCGAAATCAATTCGGGGATCGACGGCGACATACATCAAATCACCAATCAAGTTCATCACCAACCCCAACAACGTAAAAAAGAACAAGGTGCCAAACATCAAAGGATAATCGCGAGTGATGGCAGCTTCATAGCCCTGAAGACCCAGTCCATCTAGCGAGAAGATGACCTCGATTAACAAATTACTGGTAAATAATAAATGGATGAAGGCAGACGGAAAACCGGCGATGACGATCAACATGGCGTTGCGGAAAACATGGCCATACAGCACCCGACTTTCAGTCAGGCCCTTGGCTCGAGCGGTCACGACATACTGCTTGTTGATTTCTTCCAGGAACGAATTCTTGGTCAGCATGGTCAGGCTGGCAAATCCGCCAACCAGCAATGCAGTCACCGGCAGCGCCAAATGCCAGAAATAATCAAGCCCCTGTTGCCACCAAGGCAAAGTCGCCCAATCGTCGGATACGAGGCCGCGCAAGGGAAACCATGAAAGATATCCGCCGCCGGCAAACAGGACAATCAGCAAAACGGCAAACAGAAAGCCGGGGATGGCATAGCCGACAATGACCACGGCGCTGGTCCAGATATCAAAGCGTGAGCCGTCCTGAATGGCCTTACGAATTCCTAGAGGGATTGAGACCAGATAAATTAATAGAGTTGTCCATAACCCTAAGGAGATCGAAACAGGTAGTTTTTCTAAGACTAAATCTACCACTTTCTGATCTCTAAAATAACTCTTACCAAAATCGAACTGAACATAATGCTCCATCATCAATAAGAATCGCTCGGGCAATGGCTTATCAAAGCCAAATTCCTGTTCCAGTTGCTTAATAAATTGCGGGTCGAGACCTCGAGCGCCCCGGTAGTGGCTGACTGTTGAATCTCCGCTCATTTGTCCTTGGAGGGCTCGCCCCTGAAGGTCGCCGGTGGCGGAACCGCCAATCCGGGCAGTGGCGTCGACCGCTGTTCCTTGGAGCTGGGCGATGATCTGCTCAATCGGCCCCCCTGGTGCCAATTGCACGATGACGAAATTTACCACCATGATTCCGAGTAGAGTCGGAATGATCAACAGCAGCCGTCGAGCCGTATAAGCCAGCATTTGGACTTCTTATGTCATGGGAGCCGGGCTCCCTGACCCTCGAGGGAGGGTCGGGGCCGAGCTTCCGATTGGTTATCGATGCAACACGGCATCCTTCTGGCTGTCAATCCACCATGTGCTTTCGAAGGGCAGACCATATTTGGCGGCGGTGGCTGGATGACCGAATCGGTTCCAATAGGCGATGCGATGGCGGTCGTTATGCCACTGGGGGATCACGTACCAGTTCCACAACAACACACGGTCCAGGGCTCGAGTGGTGGCCACCAATGTTTCACGATCGGGGGCGACGATCAGTTTATCCACCAGTTCATCGACCACCGGATCATGAATACCGGCCAAATTGCGGCTTCCTTCCTGGCTGGCGGCGGCTGAAGTCCAGTATTCGCGTTGTTCATTCCCCGGAGAAAGGGATTGTGGGATGGTATCGATAACCATATCAAAGTCAAAGCTGTTCAGTCGGTTCTGATATTGAGCCGAATCGACCATCCGAACGCTGGCGGTAATGCCTGCTCGGGAAAGATTTCGGATATAGGGCTGAACAATGCGATCGAACAGCGGTTGATCCAGTAGGATTTCAAAGGTCAGGGGTTCTCCGCTGGTGACATTGACCAATTTCCCGTCTCGAGGCGCCCAACCGGCCTTGGCCAGCAGGTCCAAGGCGGTGCGGAGATTTTGCCGGATGTTGCCGCTGCCATCGGTTGCCGGGAGACTAAAAGCTTGGCTGAACACCGGGTCTGGTTCCCGCCCGCGATAAGGCTCGAGCACCGCCATTTCCGTTGGGGTGGGCGGTCCCTCGGCGGCCAAATCGGAATTGGCGAAGAAGCTGGTGGTCCTTTGATATTGCCCATACATCAGATTTGTTTGGGTCCATTCAAAATCGAACAGCCAAGCCAAGGCCTCCCGAACCCGTCGATCCTGGAACACTGGGCGGCGAGTGTTCAAGACAAAGCCTTGCATGCCCTGCGGGTCTTGGTGCTTGATTTCTTCCCGGACGATCCGACCATCGGTAACGGCGGGATGATTATAGCCGGTGGCCCAATTTTTCGAGCTGTTTTCCACCCGAAAGTCAACGGCTCCGGCCTTGAAGGCTTCAAACGCGACATCGGCATCGCGGTAATAGTCATACCGGATCGTCTCGAAATTATACCGGCCATGACTGAAAGGCAGGTCTTTGCCCCACCAATCCTTGACGCGGCGATAACTGACGGTTCGACCGGCGTCAACCGAGGCCACCTCATAAGGGCCGCTGCCCACCAACGGCGAAAGCGTGGTGGCATTAAAGGGGTGGTCTTTGGTGAAGAAATGCTTAGGCAACACCGCCAATTGTCCCATGATCAGGGGCAATTCCCGGTTGCCAGTGCCTGTGAATGTAAAGCGGACGGTGCGCGGGCCGGTTTGTTCAGCTTTGGCGACATTCGCGTAATAAAGCCGGTATTGGGGGTGCCCCTGATCGCGCAGAGTCTCGAAACTCCAGATCACATCTTCGACGGTTACAGGCGTGCCGTCGTTGAAACGAGCCTGGGGCCGCAGGGTGTAGGCGACCCAACTGCGATCTGGGGCTACCTCGATGGTTTCGGCGAGACGACCATATTCACTGAATGGTTCGTCGCTGGTTCCTTCGGTCAAGGTATCAAAGACCATGCTGGCGCCGGCGGCGGCAACCCCACGCAGGATGAACGGATTGAGGTTATCGAAGCCGCCCACAACCGCCAATTTCAGCTCACCGCCTTTGGGAGCGGCGGGGTCTGCGTAATCCAGATGGCTGGCGTCGGCGGGATATTTGGGGGCACCATAAAGCGCCAATCCCGAAACCTCCTCGGCGAGTGCGGATGTGGCAAAGCAGAGGGCGCCAATAAGGGCAAAAAACCGGATCACGAAGCCTCCTTGGTCGTACCGACGAGCCTGAGTTTTGCAGGACTTTGCCCTGCACCCGCAAGGAGGCACAGCCTCCTTGACCACGAGACGTCACGGGTTCAAAGGGCCGACGGGCCTTTTGCAGGTGTGGGCACAGCCCACGAAGAGCCTTATCCTAGCGCCCATGGGATTGTCTCCCCCTTCTGAATCTCCAGACACCGATCATGATAAGAGGCCAAAATCGCGCGATGGCCAATACTAATGATGGTGGCTTCTGGCAGTCGCTTTCGCAGCATGCCGTAAAGAGCGGCTTCGGTGGCGGGGTCGCATGCGGCGGTGGCTTCGTCCAGGAACAGCCAGTTGGGCCGGTGCAAGAGAACGCGAGCAAAGGCTAGACGCTGCTGTTCGCCGGGCGAAAGCCGTTGTGCCCAATGATCGATTTGCTCGAGTCGCCCAGCCAGGGCCGGCAAGCCGCAGGCTACCAAGGTTTCGTTGATTTCGGCGGTTGAGAACTGATCGACAGAGGACGGGAAACAGACGGCGGCGCGCAGGCTACCGATGGGGAGGTACGGCTTTTGCGGTAAAAAGAGAGGGCGGGCGTCGGCGGGCAGACAGACCCGACCGTTGCCATATGGCCACAGACCGGCGAGCACCCGGAACAAGGTGGTTTTGCCCGATCCACTAGGGCCGGAAATCAGGACGGACTCGCCGGGCTTGAACACCACCTCGGCCCGCAGCAAAGGGGTCGAGGCTTGGGACTCGAGCGAGGGTTCGGTTTCGGTCGGCAGCGTTGTGGTCGCGGCTCCGGGGGCTGCCGGGATCGGCGCCGATCCGGCTGGTGGCAGGGCCACGGTGACAGCATCCAGCGTCAAAAGTTGGCTCGGAGAGACGGCCCGGATGATCTCGGGATTCAGTAACGCCGCTGCTCGCGCAGCGGCGATCGAGGCGCGAAAGCTGGTCAACCGATTGACCGTGGCTCGCCAATCCGCCAAGGACACATAGGCATCCACGAACCAGCTCAACGAGCTTTGAACCTGACCAAAGGCGTCGGCGGTTTGCATCAACCCGCCCAACTCCATGGCCCCGGAAAAATATCGGGGCGCCGCCACCAGATAAGGGAAGATGATGGCCACTTGGGTGTAGCCGGTGTTGAACCCGGTCAAGCGTTTGCGACAGGTCATGATCGCCAGCCAGTTTCCGACGATATTTCCGAAGCGGTCGCGGAAGGTCGCGAGTTCAGGACGTTCGCCCTGATAAAGCGCGACGCCTTCGGCATTCTCGCGCAGCCGAACCAAAGAGAAGCGAAAATCGGCTTCGAATCGCTGTTGCTGGAAATTCAGTCGCGCCAGAGGGCGCCCGATCATCTGAGTCAAAAGGCTGCCAAGCACGGCATACAGCAATGCCACCCACACCATATAGCCGGGAATCGTCACGGTGACGCCGCCCAGCGAGATCGGCAGATCGCCCGACAGCGTCCACAGGATGCCCACGAACGAAAACAGCGTTACCACGGCACTGAGAAGCCCCAGCGACAGGCGCAGAGTTGCTTCAACGAAGGACTGAAGATCGTCGGCAATGCGTTGGTCGGGGTTGTCGGTGCCCTGAGAGGCCACTTGCAGGCGGTAATAAGCCTGATCTGCCATCCAATCTTCGAGATATCGTTCGGTCAGCCAGCGGCGCCAGCGAATCTGCAACATCAAATTTAGATACATTTGATAAACGGCAATTCCAATAAATAGCGCTGCAATCCAACAAAATCGAAACATCTGATGAAAAAATTCATCACTATTTTTATTTTGTAAGGAATTAAAAAATAAATTATTCCAATCATTAAAGATAACGCTCAGATAAACATAGCCAAGATTGAGTCCAACAATCACTGCTAGCAACGCCCAGGCGGCCCATCGGTCTTCTGAAACCCAATAAGGGCGAGCCAACACCCACATTTCGTGGAGAAAAAGTTTTGTCATATGGAGATTATGCTTGAACCGCGCTACCATTTCCGCCCCCCGCCGGCCTGCCGTTTGATCGCTCCGACCGACGGCGGAGTGAAGCGCAAAGGCGACTCCGAGGCAAGGACGGCGTATCCGTCTTATACCATCGAGCCTTGATGGTGACTCATCAAGGCTGCCCTCAGACGCCGGGCGGGCGCATCCGCGCCCTTGGCTTCGCGCGCATGGGCGCGCGGGGCCGCCGTCGCGGCCCGATACCGGCGATGTGTCAGTATCAGGGCTCGCCGGTATTACTCCCGATGCAGCACCCGGCGTAACGCCTCGGCCATCTGCTTGATGGCCTCATCATTGCTGGCTAACGACTTGAGCTGCGCCCGAAAGTCCTGAACCAGCGGCGTTCGCCGGGCGGATTCAACCTCGGCCCTTCGTGTGGTTGGCGGCGCTTCTGTGGCTTTGCCCTTCATCGTCACGCCCCTGTTTCAGGCCAACGAACGCCATCCCCTGGCACGACGATCCGATCTCGCGGCAAACGAACCGTCACGGTGGTTCCGACACCAGGGGCACCGGAAATTTCTAAATGGCCGTCGTGCCGTTCGACCAACGAGCGGCACAGTGGCAGGCCGAGTCCCGTCCCATCATGACGACGAGAGAGTGCATTATCGATCTGACCGAAAGGCTCTAACGCCTTGGCGATGTCGGCTTCGGCGATGCCGATTCCGGTGTCGACAACCGCCAGGGTCATCAGGCCCCGATCATCGATCTTCGCGGACACCACGATCTGCCCGCCTTCCGGGGTAAACTTGACCGCATTCGACAGCAAATTAATCAATATATGACGAAGAGCACGATCGTCTGCTCGCAATAATGGCAAATTTGGCATAATTTCGGCGATCATCGTCAAACCTCCTGCCTCAGAACGGCTACGAAGCATTTCCATGGCGGCAAAGACGACTTCATCAATATCTACAAATTCCTCATGCAATTCGAATTTACCGGCTTCTATTTTTGCCAAATCGAGAAGATCATTGATTAATCCTAATAAGTGAGTGCCGTTGGAATGGATATGGCGGGCATAATCACCGGCTCGGGCGACGGCCTCTGGATTTCCTTGCCCATCCTTGATGACCTCTGAAAATCCCAAAATGGCGTTCAGCGGGGTTCGTAATTCGTGGCTGATGGTGGCTAGGAACTGGGACTTGCTGAGACTCGCGGCCTCAGCCCGCTCTTTAGCTGCCAACAGCTCGATCTCGGCGCGCTTGCGGCGGGTGATGTCCTCTTTGACCGCCACGAAATGAGTAACCCGCCCCTGTTCGTCGCGCACAGGGCCAATCGAGGCCGATTCCCAATGCAGTTCACCGTTTTTCATACGGTTGTGGAACTCACCTTGCCAAACTTGGCCAGAGGTAATCGTATCCCATAGGCGCCGATATTCGCCTGGGGTGGTGTAGCCTGACTTGAACAGGCTCGGGTCTTTGCCGAACACCGACTCGGCGGAATAGCCAGTGGCGGCGACGAAATGGGGATTTACATAGACGATTCGCCCCTGCCGATCGGTGATAACAACCGATAATGGGCTTTGTTCGATGGCTCGGGTCAGCAACCGCAAGCTGATCTCGACCTTTTTGCGAGCGGTCACGTCGCGTTCGAACACGGCAACCCCGACCAGCCGCCCCGCGTGACTCGATGCCGGAGACAAATGGGCGTCGAAAACAATACCGCCTCGGCTGTGCTCAAAACATAGGGGCTGATTGGTGGTAGCCACCTGATTCAAGCGGCTTTGCCATAGCGCGTGCGACTCGGTGGAAATCAGGGCGCACAGCTCCCGACCACGAATATCGGCGGCGGTGCGTCCGAAACTTCGAGCCGCCCGCTCATTGGCAACCTGAATGGTCCCGTCGGCGGCAACCAACATCACCGAGTCTTCCTGGGTGGCATTGATCACCGACACCAGCATCGCGTGGCTTTCGGCCAATGCGATTTCCACCCGCTTGCGCTCGGTCACGTCCATTTGAATGGCAAACAGACGAGTAATGGCACCGACGGCGTTTCGTTCGACTCGAACGGTGGTGCTCAACTGACGCATGACCCCATCGGGACGAATGATTCGGAACTCCATGGTGCCCATGGCGCCATGACCGAGCCCCAAGGGAAATGCGCTGACCCGATCACGGTCCTCGGGATGCACCAGCGCGATAAAGCTGCGATAGCCGGCTTGAACCAAGGCTGGATCCAGGCCCAGAATACGCCAGTGCTCTTCCGACCAATGATGGGTGCGAGCGATTCGATCCCAATCCCAGTATCCAAGATGAGCGACTCGCTCGGCATCGGTCAGCAATTCCGTGGTCCGAACCAGCCGCGCTTCTGACTCGACACGCGCCGTCACGTCGCGAACAGCAATGATGGCCACCGCCCGCCCCGACAATTCGGCTTCGGCAACGGACAGATCCACAAAGACCTCGCTTCCATCGCGGCGGAAGTGACGAATCGGCCCTGCTGTGCCAACCCCATCCGACTCGGCGCCGATCACCTGCTTCCATGCCATGCCCGTCAATTCGGCGCGTGAATAGCCGTAAAGAGAAGTAGCTGCACCGTTGGCATCGATCAACACACCCGAGTCCCGATCCACGAGGAACAGAGCATCTTGAGCCGCCTCAAATGTTTTGCGGTAACGCTCTTCGCTTTCCCGCAGACAGGCTTCGAACATGACCCGATCGGTGACATCGAGAACGGTCCCGGTCAGCTTGACCGGCTCGCCGCCATCGTCACGCAGCACCTCGGCCTGAAGCTGAACATGGCGGATTGCGCCATCGGGATGAAGAATGCGGATTCGAACGTCATACGGCTTGACTCCGGCCAGGGCCAAGACTCGCGCCGAAGGCTCGAGATCGCGATCGTCGGGATGCGTAACCGATTGCAGCCGCTTGATACCCTCGAGCCTTGATGCTGATAGCTCCAAGCCCTCAGACGCCGGGCCGCCGTCGCGGCCCGATACCGGCGATGTGTCAGTATCAGGGCTCGCCGGTATGACATGAGGGATCTCCCGTCCTGGCACGACTCCTAAAATTTGATAGGTTTCGGGCGACCAGTAGTCGGACGAACCGAGCAGATCATGCTCCCAATGACCAAGATGGGTCAGGCGCTCGGCAGCCAACAGGCGCTCGGCGGCTCGCCCTTCTCTTAACGTCCGCTCGCGCACCAACCATTCCAACTCCCGCTGCGCACGGCCTACAGCACGAAGATGGATAAAGGCCAAACCGATGACCAGCCCTGAGAGGATCAGCGCCAAGCTTCCCCCGCCCCACGCCAACCCCTGCCAAACCGCCCAGGCTTGGTCGCCGGAGGCAGCGGTCACCAGCATCACCGGATAGGGACCGATCCGCTGAAAGACCCATAGCCAGTCCGGCCCGTTCGAATCGAGTCGCTCTCGTTCGACGGCGGGGGCAAGCTCTCCCCATCGAATCGACGGCAGCATCCGGCGAAAAATCGACTCGACGGCATTGGCAAAGCCTGCCGACGAGTCCCACAGCCTCTCCCCGCCAAGCGTCACCAATGCTACAGGCGCCGCTTCCCCAATCATCTCCTTTGGTAACCAGGACTGGATCTCTTTGGCGTCGATCTCTCCGGCCACCACCGCAAATGCGCCTTTGGGGCCGATGACCTGCCAACCCAACAGAAACGACGGCCCGCGCTCGGAACCGGCTCCGTTTTTGGCTGTGGTCTCGGCAAGCCTTGATGCTGACCTATCGTCGGTATCGGGCCGCGATTGCGGCCCCGTGCGCTCATGCACATGAAGCCAAGGGCTCGGATGCGCCTGCCCGGTGCCTAATGGTAACCTTGATGGGTCAACATTAAGGCTCGATGATATGATCGGCAGCAGGATCGGCTGGGGCGACTCGACCGTTGAGGCCTTTTGGAAGAGGGCAGGGCGCTCGCGAACGGCACGCTCGAGGATGGCCCGAATCCGATCATCGGCGGCGACAGCCACCCGACCGTCGGCATCGACAATCCCCAACGATAGGGCTTGGAAGGAAAGGGAAGGGGACTCGCCGGGATGATCTGTACCCAAGCGGAAAAAATCGTTGGCAACCCCGATCATGGCCTGCTTGGCCTGCCCCAGATCCCGCTCTGCGGCCTCGTCGATCGTCTGGAGCCTTAAAAGAGTGTAGGCTTTGGTCGACTCGAGAGAAACTCGGTACCCTTGGCTGGCGACCCAGACCGCAACACCGGCAAACGTCACGACCACCAGAACCACCAAGGCTCCGAGGATCGCCGCCGGAACACCGCCGCCGCTGAACCGAGCGGGCTCCTTCCTCTCGTGCTCGCGCACTCTCCCTCCAAACCGTGCGCGAATATCGGATTCACGCCGTGCCGGTCGATCCCCAGTCTGGCCACGGTCACGAGGATTGGATCGCTTGATCTCCCGCTACCGATCCACATGATATCAGAGCGGAACCTGCCATCAAGTCCTGTGCTCTACAAAGGCAGAACCACCTTTTGTAGAGCCGAACCCGGCTGCAAGCATAAAGAAAGGCCGCAGCCCTTCGATTACGACATAAGAACGGGAGACTTCGTGGGCTCCGCCCACACCCGCACAGGGCCAACGGCCCCTTAAACCCATTACCCTATTGAAGGCTAACGGAATAGCGGTCCAGACCAAAGCCGACCACCTAACGGGAAAGCATCGCCCAGGCAACAACCGCCGCAGCGGCCACCACCACCGCAAATCGGGCCCAGCGCATCAAGCGCACACTGCGCGGCATTGGGTTATCGTTGGCTGCCCGCGACCGTCTCGGTGGCCGACAAACGAACGCCGGAATGCGGATGGCTCGGTTTCCCGTGCCATCCACCCCAACTTCCGATGGAAATTGATCAGCCACGCATCGCCAAAGGCACATAAGGCCGCCGTGTGGCACCCTTATAGAGCTGACGCGGACGACCGATCTTCTGCTGCGGGTCTTCGATCATCTCCTTCCACTGGGAAATCCAACCAACGGTCCGCGCCAAGGCGAACAGAACGGTGAACATCGAGGTCGGGAAGCCGATCGCCTTCAGAATAATACCCGAGTAGAAGTCGACGTTCGGATACAGCTTCCGTTCGACGAAATACTCATCTTCAAGGGCAATACGCTCCAGCTCCATCGCGATGTCGAGCAACGGATCATTCTTGATCCCCAGCTCGCCCAACACTTCATGGCAGCTCCGGCGCATCACTTGAGCGCGCGGATCATAGTTCTTGTAGACCCGGTGACCAAAGCCCATCAGACGGAAGGGATCGTCCTTGTCCTTGGCCCGCTTGATACACTCGGGGATCCGGTCCTTGTGCCCGATTTCCTGCAACATGTTGAGCACGGCTTCGTTGGCACCGCCATGCGCAGGCCCCCACAACGAAGCAATGCCCGCCGCGATACAGGCGTATGGATTGGCTCCCGAAGAGCCCGCCAACCGCACGGTCGAGGTCGAGGCATTCTGTTCGTGATCGGCATGCAGAATGAACAGGCGATCCATCGCCCGTGCCACCACCGGATTCACGCGGTATGGCTCGCTCGGCATGGCAAAGGTCATGCTGAGGAAATTCTCGGAATAGCTCAGATCGTTGCGCGGATAAACGAACGGCTGACCAACCGAGTACTTATAGGCCATCGCGGCGAGGGTCGGCATCTTGGCGATCAGCCGATGCGAGGCGATCAGGCGCTGGTGCGGGTCGGTAATGTCGAGGGAGTCGCCATAAAACGCCGCCAGCGCCCCGGTGATGCCGCACAAAATCGACATCGGATGCGCGTCACGCCGGAAACCACGATAGAAGAAGGTCAACTGTTCGTGAACCATCGAATGATGGGTGATGACCTGCTCGAACGTATATTTCTCGCTCCGGTTCGGCAGTTCGCCGTTCAACAGCAGATAGCAGACTTCCATGAAGTCGCTCTGCTCGGCCAACTCATCAATGGAGTAACCCCGATGCAACAGGACGCCTTCGTCACCATCAATGAAGGTGATCTTGGATTCGCAACTGCCGGTCGATGTAAAGCCCGGATCAAACGTAAAACAATCGGTGTCGCTGTACAACTTGCGGACGTCGATCACATCTGGGCCAATCGTGCCCTTAAGGACCGGAAGCTTATAGGACTTGCCGGTACGGTTATCGGTCAGCGTGAAGCTATTATCGACGGGCTTGCCCTCGGTAGGTGCCGCCGTGGAGGCTGCTTGGCTCATTCAGCAAATCCCTTTTTCGGTACAGTGGCTTTGGGAATGGGGAGGATATGGAGGGGAGTTAACAGCTTGCGAATTCGGCGGCCAATATACGTCCGCCTGCGGCCCGGCGCAACCTGCCGCCTTTATGCCGACTCTGGGGTTTCGACACTCCGTAACCTGGCCAACGCTTCGTCCTTGCCCAACAACTCGGCAACCTCGAAGATCGGCGGTGACACAGTACTGCCGGTCAAAGCCGCGCGCAAGGGTTGCGCCAACGACCCCAGCTTGCTGGCCCATGACTCGGCCAATTGGCGAACGGTGGCTTCGATGACCTCGGCACGCCACTCGGTCAGAACCGCCAATCGTTCGGTCATGCCCGCCAACCGCCGCCGGGCTTCGACATCCAACAGTGCCGCCGCCTTGGCATCCAAGGTCAAAGGGCAGGCGGCAAAGTAGAAACGGGCGGATGCGGCCAGCTCGACCACGGTTTTAGCCCGAGCCTTCAACCCCGGCATGGCCCGGCGCAATAGGTCACGCTGATCGGACGTCAAAGGAACGCCCCGCCCCGTTTCCAAATGCGGCGCGACAACATCAACCAACCGCTCGTCATCGGCTTGACGGAGATAGTGAGCATTCAGGCTATCGAGCTTGGCAAAATCGAACCGCGCCGCCGAACGGCCAATGCCTTCCAGCCCGAACCACTCGATGGCTTGAGCATCGGAAATAATTTCGGCGTCACCATGCCCCCACCCCAGCCGCAACAGGTAGTTACGCAGAGATTCGGGAAGATAGCCCAAGTCACGATAGGCATCGACTCCCAAGGCACCGTGGCGCTTGGACAGCTTGGCCCCATCGGCTCCATGAATTAGAGGAATATGGGCAAAAGTCGGTAGCTCCCAGCCCATCGCTTTGTAGATTTGGACCTGCCGGAAGGTGTTGGTCAAGTGATCATCACCCCGGATGACATGGGTCACACCCATATCGTGATCGTCCACCACCACCGAAAGCATGTAGGTGGGCGTTCCATCGGCACGCAGCAGAACCATGTCGTCCAACTGGTCATTGCGAACCCGCACCTCGCCCTGAACCTGATCGGCGATGACCGTTTCGCCGTCCCGAGGAGCCCGCAACCGCACCACCGGCGCCACCCCCGGCGGCGCCTCCGAGGCCGGTCGATCTCGCCAACGGCCATCGTAGCGCATGGGCTGGCCGCTGGCTTTTTGACGCTCGCGCAACTCGGCCAATTCTTCGGGACTGCAATAACAGTGATAGGCCAGCCCGGCGGCGCGCATGGCCTCGGCCACCTCGGCATGACGGCCCCGACGCTCGAACTGCGATACGGCTTCGCCATCCCAATTCAGCCCCAGCCACGACAACCCGTCTAAAATGGCCGTCACAGCCGCCTCGGTAGAGCGTTGCCGATCTGTATCCTCGATCCGCAACAAGAAACGTCCGCCCTGGTGACGCGCGAACAGCCAATTAAAAAGCGCCGTGCGGGCACCACCAATATGCAGGAAGCCGGTAGGGGAGGGGGCGAAACGTGTCACGACAGTCATCAAAGCAACCAAACGGTCTCGAGGTGGGAAAAGCGCCAGCGACAGTCTAGGCCCGCCCCCCTAACAGACTCTTACTAGGCGGCAGAAACCGGACTCCAAGCGGCTCTCTTTGTACAAAGAAACCGCCGAAACCGAAAGGTTTTTGACCGACGCCGATGACGATTGCGGCCAAGGCAAAACAGCCTCCACCCCTCATCTCCAAGGGCGATCAACCATTCTTTGTATTATTCGCGGCTTCCGACTGTATCGAACATTAACAAATCATGGAATATTATTCTGTAATAGAAAGCCTCTGAAGTCATCATATTTCCTCCAAGCAGCGCCTTACGACTGATATAATAAGAAGTATTATGAATAATTACTTTACAAATATCTTCATCATCACTTCAATCACGGGATTTATGAAGATCGCTTGTCGCAAACGACAACCGGCAACGCCCATTCCGAGCGGCGTCCATAACAGAGCCGAGCGTTGGCAAACGGCAGGCGGCACTTTCTTCTCGGCAGGCCACTCTTTTTAGGCTATAACTCCAGCATATTGCATACATTCGCATGATGAACGGGCTCAATGCGTTCCATGCGAAAGAGTGCTTCCCGACCCAGCACCGACAAACCGATAACCGGAATGACCGAGCGGTCCTTTGCAGACGCGCTTCAGACCGGAACCGCCGCCTTCAAAGTCGGTGCCTCTGGCCTGCTGGTCGCCTTCACCGAGCCCCTGGCCGCCGAACGCGAACGGTGGGAGTTGTGGTTGCCGGTTGGCCTTGGCTTTGGCATTGCTTGGTATTTCTGGCTTCCGACCGAACCGACCCCGTGGCTCGGGGCGGGGATGAGCGTGGCCCTGGCTGGAATCGCCCTGGTGATGCGGCGCAAACCGGCTTGGCTGGCCGTCACCTTGGTGCTTTTAACCGGCGCTCTGGGGTTCACGGCGGCCCAGATTCAGACCTGGGGCCAGCGTGCGCCGATGGTCAGCCATGAATTGGGCATTGTCACAGCCACCGGGCGGGTGATCACCACAGAATCGATGCCGGACGGCGTCCGCCTGACGCTATCCGATGTGACCATCGACCGCCTCCCCCCTGAGAGCACCCCCGATCAAATCCGGATCGGGCTCAAGGGGCGCTTCACGGCGCCACCGCCGGGGGCGATGATCCGGGTCCGGGCCCAACTGCATCCCTCGGCGACTCCGGCGGAACCGGGTGCCTATGATTTCCAGCGCCAGGCCTTTTTCGACGGGAACGGCGCGGTTGGCTCGGCCCTGGAAACCCCGGACGTGATCGAGGGACCACCGCCGTCGTCTTGGCGCGGACTGATGCTCCAGATGGAAGCCTTGCGGGCGTTGCTTCATCAACGATGTGTCGAGATTCTGCCCGATCCCGCCACCTCAACGGTGACGGAAGCTCTGCTCAACGGCGAGCAAACTGCGATCCCCCAAGATGTCATGAATGATTACCGCTATTCCGGGTTGGCCCATCTCCTCTCGATTTCAGGACTGCATATCGCCTTGGTCGCCGGGCTGGTTTATTTTCTGGTGCGGGCCCTGCTGGCCTCGATTGAACCCGTAGCGTTGCGCTACCCCATCAAGAAATGGGCGGCCTTGGCCGGTCTGTTGGCTGCGTTCGCTTATTTGGCCTTGGTCGGCCCGGCGGCACCAACCCTTCGTTCGGTGTTGAGCACCGGAACCGTGATGATCGCGATCATGGCCGACCGCAATCCGATCAGCATGCGCCTTCTGATGATTTCGGCGGTGGTGATTTTGGCCTATACGCCCGAACAAATGTTAGGGCCAAGCTTTCAAATGTCTTTCGCAGCGGTTGGTGCGCTGATCGCCACCTACGAGGTGGCTAATTCTTGGTTGCAACGCTGGCGAACCGAAACGGGCGCTTTAGGGCAGGCAGGGCTGTATTTGATAGGCAGTGTGTTGACTTCGGTGGTCGCAACCCTCGCCACATTGCCCTTTTCACTCTATCATTTCCAGCAAATGGCGCTTTATGGCGTGCTTTCCAATATGATCGCGGTGCCTTTGACCACCTTTTGGGTGATGCCCTGGGCGCTGGCGGTTTATGTGCTGTTGCCGTTCGGGCTCGATGCCTGGGCCTTGATCCCGATGGGGTGGGGCGTGGCGGCGTGCAATTGGCTCGCCCATGTGACTGCAGCTCTGCCGGGTTCGGTGTTATGGGTTCCTGCCATGCCGGTCACTGGACTGGCGGCCATTGTCCTGGGGGGACTGTGGCTGATGCTGTGGCGCGAACGTTGGCGCTTATGGGGGCTGCTGCCCATAACTCTGGGGTTTGCCAGTATCCTGGCGGCTCCCCACCCGGATTTGCTGATTTCCAGTGACGGCGCGGTGATGGCGGTTCGCATGGCTGACGGCGGCCTTAGCTTTAACAACGCCAAAGCTGCCAAGGGGTTGGTCGGGCAAACCTGGCTTCACCGGGACGGCACCAATCAAGCCGCAGAGCCTTGGCCCGCTGAAGGTCACAGCGCCGACGACCGGCTAAGTTGCGACGAATGGGGCTGTCTTTACCGGGCGGGCGAGATCACCACGACATTGGTGCGCGACCGGATGGCCTTGGACGAGGATTGTGAAACATCGAACTTGATGGTAGCGGCAGACCCGGTCCATGGCTGCCCCGGCCCGGTGATCATCGATTTTTGGAGCCTACGCCATAACGGCGCCTACGCTGTTTGGCTGTCGGATGGGCACATCACCACGCGATCGGTCACCCCGGAACGCGGCAACCGGCCCTGGACCGCGCCGAGGTGATTTCGACAGACGCCAGCCTACATCCACTTGATCCGCCGCAACACCACCACCACCGCCGCCGTTAACACCACCATCAAAATCAAAACGAGATAGAACGCATTGGAGTCCTGGGTGCCCGGCAGCCCCCCGACATTCATCCCAAGAATACCAGCAATCAAACTGGGCGGCAGCAGCAACGCCGCCATTGCGGTCAGGCGGTTGGACGTGCGAGCGATCCGCTCCGACAGCACCGACGACAAATCTTCATGAAGAATGACGGCGCGATCCCGGATTGAATCGAGATACTCAATAAAACGAAGGACTTTGTCGATCACTTCCCGCAATCGAACCTTGTCCCGCTCACTAAGCCATGTGCAATCTTCGCTCTGGAGGCGATACAGCGCGTCGCGTTGCGGCGCCAGATAGCGGCGCAAGTGAATCGACCGCCGACGCAGCTCGCTCAAGGCATGACGCACCGTGCTATCGGCCGTGGTCAGCACCACATCCTCAAGTCGGTCAATCTCCTCGTCCATGGCGTCCAGCACCGGCTCCAGGTCTTTGACCACCTTGTCCGCGATCTGCACCAACAGATCACCCGGTCGCAACGGCCCTTTACCGGCGGCATGAGCGTTTCGAATGTCCCGCAAAGCCCCCAAGGCGTGGTCCCGATCCCGGAGCGACACCACCCGTTGACCGTCGATCCAAAGGTGAATCGGTACCAAATCGACGCCGCCGCTTTCACAGCCGATCCCCTCCCGCCCGATTCCGCGCAGGACAATCAACAAACCGTCGCCGGAACTCTCAACGCGCGGCCTTGACTCGTCGGCCAGCAACGCCTCACCGATCACCGGATCAATACCGCTCTCCCGGCTGATCCAACGCGCGGTATCGGGATGACCGCGCTCCAGATGAATCCACAGCACGCCATCCTCGGGCCGCCACGCCAACACCTGATCCCAGCTTTTATGAACCGCGCCACCCCGTCCATCCAGGACACAGGCAAAACGCAAACCGGGTTCGACTCCGGGCTCCGGAACATTAGCGGCAGCCATAACGGCATCCTCCGATTTTCGAATGGCCTCGGGACCGCCCCAATCACACTTTGGGCCCGGCTTCGGACGCCAACCACTCCATCCGAACGCCACCGGCCCCGGTTCCAAGCGCACCGTGGAGCCAGGGTAGCAGCTCGGCCAACGCCGAGTCTAACTGCCAAGGTGGATTGATCACAACCATGCCACACCCCCCCAAGCGTCGCCAGTCTCCCTCGGGCCAAAGGGTGAGTTCGAACGCCAACATCCGGGGAATGCCGGTGGCAATCAGCGCCTCGTGAAGCCGCCACACCCACGCCCGCTCTTTGATCGGATACCACAAGGCATAAATGCCCGTAGCCCAACGGCGATGAGCCACCGCGAGTCCCGCCACCGACCGGGCCGCTTCGTCCCCGTCCTCGTAGGGTGGATCGATCAGAACCAAGCCCCGCCGCTCCCGAGGCGGCAGATAGGCCTTCAGCCCACCGTAACCATCCTGACGATGGACCGCCACTTGCGAATCTCCAGCAAACAAACGGGACAAAGACAGGGCATCCTCGGGATGAGCCTCAGCCAACACCAAGCGATCGCCGGGCCGCATCAACGACCGGGTCAACCAGGGAGACCCAGGATACCAGCGAATCCGATCGCCCAGGGCTCCGGATTCGCCGCCATTCAAGGCCGCCAGAGCCGCCAAATACCCCTGCAATCCCGACGGAGCCGCCCCTCGGGCGACCGCTGCCAGCATCCGAACCACGCCGCCTTCCCATTCGCTGGTTTTCAGGGCCGGTTCCGAAGCCAAATCATAGCGCCCAAGGCCGGCATGGCTATCGAAGACGAAAAACGGCGTGGGCTTGACTCGCAGCCGCTCCAACATCAAGGCCAAAACCGCATGCTTGAAGACATCGGCAAAGTTGCCGGCATGGTAAATATGACGATAATTCATGACTGTTCGCGCAAGGACAATTCGGACGACTCACGCCGGGATCATGCCTGAACGCGTGGAAAACGCACGATAAAGGTGGTGCCCTGGCCGAGATGACTGGTTACAGAAATTTCGCCGCCCAACTGCTGGCGGACGACATTGGAGACGATATTCAAGCCCAGTCCACTGCCACCGCCGCTCCGATTGGTGGTGAAAAAGGGGTCAAAAATTCTTGGTAAGACCGCTTCGGGAATGCCCTTCCCATCGTCCCGGAACACCAACTCGATCCGATCCGGCTCGGGCACGGTCACGGAAACCTCAAGACGCCCCTGCTGCCCCGGATCAAAGGCATGAGTCAGAGCGTTCATAACAAAATTGGTCAGCACTTGCGCCAAAGCGCCGGGGAATCCCTCGATCTCGATATCATTTGGGCAATTGACGGTCACAACCAGCGCCGAACGCTTAAGGCGCGGCCCCAGACTCATCAGCACCTCGTCAATATACTCCCGCAGATTGAACCACCGCCGATCATCGGCGGCCTGATCCACCGCAACCTGCTTGAAACTCTTGATCAGCTCGGCGGCCCGTTGGGAATTGGCCAGCAACAAGTCCGAGCTTTCCAAGGCCATGTTCAGGAATCGCGCCAGGTCCGAGCGCCGCAACGCGCCGACATTCATCGCGTCTGACAGGCGCCGACTTTCCTCCGCCAACAGCGAAGCCGAAGTCAGGCTGATTCCGAGCGGCGTATTGATCTCATGGGCAATTCCCGCCACCAACCCACCCAGGGACGCCATCTTCTCTGACTGAACCAGAATCCGTTGGGCTGCACTCAGATCGGTCAAAGCCGCCTCGGCCCGTTCCTTGGCGGCCCGCGACTCGGCTTCGGCGCCGCGCCATGCCGTCACGTCATAATGCCAAACCATGTAAGTGGGTCGGCCATCGATCTCCATGGCCTGGATTTCCAGGATGCTCCACCAGCTCGACCCATCCGGGCGCCGCCGATGAACTTCGAACCCAGAGATCACCTCGCCCTGCTCGACCCGGCGCTTGAGATCGTCGAAAACCTCCGGGTCTACAAAGGACTCCCGCAGTGACAATTCTCCGGCCTCGACCTGTTCGCCCAACCCCAACAACTCCCGGCATTTGGGATTGGCATAAAGGCGCCGCAAATCATCGGCGGCGATGATGGAAAAGCCGATGGGGCTGGTCTCCAACACCGTCCGCCACCGCCGCTCATGAGCCTCCAACTGCCTCTCGATTCGCCGCTTGGCCAAGACGCTCTCCTTGAGCGCCGCCACCGTCCGGGCAATCGCCCCGATCTCGTCCGCAAAGGCCGTGCCGGGAATCGGACGATGCAAATCCCCTTCCGCAATCGCCGCAATTTCGGTCGCCAATTCACGAATCGGTCGCCGAATGCCTCGGGCAATCATCAAACTGGCCCCCAAGGTGATCAGCAAAAAAGCCACCCCCAGCAAAGCGACGGTTCGCCCCACCGAAGACAGCACCTGATCAAACCGTTGCTGTGCCTCACTTTGACGGGATCGCTCAATGGCCGCCTGACGGTCGATAACATCCGACAGCCGCGCCTGAACGCCATCCACGTCATGAACCACCCGCATAGCCACCTGAGACGCTTCGCGATCGAACCGATCCAACGCCTGCCAGAAGGTGCCGATCCGGTCTCCCAATCGAGTCGCAGCGGCCTGCTCCGCCTCGCTGCCACTCTCGCGCTTGGCGGCGGCAGCGGCGGCCAACGCCGCCAAGCCCTGCCGCGCCTGCCCCAACGCGTTGCGGTCGCCGGTAAAGTAAAAAGCGTTAACCGCCGCCATGATTGCTGCAAACGGCTCTTCACCGTTGCTATCCACCACCCGAAGATCTGCTGTGATCGCACTGTCCAGATCAAGAATATGACCGTGATAAAAAGTACGAAGCCCAGCATTCAGGTCGCGAATCGCGTTGAATCCAGCAAACCATTGATCGGCGATCCCCGTAAGCTGGCCAAGTCCCCCCGCTGCGCTCGGATCGGTGACGCGGGGATCTATCAACTCGTCCAGCAGGGCCTTCCGGCTCGCGCTAACTTCGTCGTCAGCCTGCCCGCCGCGAATCTCAAGGGAGTAATGAAGCAAGCTCCGCAGACGGTCGGCATCGCCTCGAATAGTGTCCAACCACCTTTGATCTTCGGCGACGCGCTGAAGAGCAGCCCATTGCTGGCCCAATACCCGGCCATCGTGCCACACCACCGCCGCCAGCACGGCAAAGGCCAACACATTGACCGCCACCAGCAAAGACACACGCCAACCAACGGGAATCCGACGGAGCGTCCAACGCCGAACACGCGGCGATTGCTCACCCCCAATGCCAGCGGGCTCTGAGGGGAGGGGCCCGCTCACGGCCCGGCCCCACCACCAGACACTCGCCACACCCCACCCACTCGACAACCGCCCGCCGGCCCTTGCGTCACGTCCGAGTCCTCGCTCGATCGCCCCTCATCGGTCAAACCGAGCATATCATGGCCACGAGCTTCGCCCACAATATGTTCAGCGAGGCCTATTACGCGACTCAACCATGGCTAAATTCTGGTCACGCCCCGGCGGCAGTGGCGATGCCCTTGGCCTGGAATAACGCAGCCAACTCGCCAGCCTGATACATTTCCTTCACAATATCGCAACCACCAACAAATTCGCCCTTAACATAAAGTTGCGGCAAAGTCGGCCAGTTGCTAAACTCCTTGATCCCTTCACGAAGGCCCGGATCGATCAAGATATCAAAACTTTTATACTTTACATCCAGTTGGCCCAAGACCTGAACCACGGCAGCGGAAAAACCGCACTGGGGAAAGATTGGAGTGCCTTTCATGTAAAGCACAACATCATTTTCGCTGATATCCCGGCGAATCCGGTCGGCAACGGAGGCTTCCATGTCTTTACATGCCTTCCTGGGTCAAGAGTCTGTGGTCAATCACCACTCATTCATGGGCTAACAGGAACCGTGGTTCGCAACGCCAAAGCGTGCAACTGCTCCCCCATCCGCCCGCGCAACGCTTGGTAAACCATCTGATGCTGTTGGACCCGGCTGCGGCCTTGGAAAGCGGGCGACTCCACATGGGCGGCGTAGTGATCACCATCCCCCCGCAGATCTTCGATCCGCACCACCGCGTCAGGAATGCCTTCTTTGATCAACCGCTCGATCTCGCCTGGATCCATCGCCATGATCGTTTCCACCCTGCTGTTCCGGTGTCGTCAACCTTCGCTTTTGCCCACTTTCTGTCGGCTTTTGGGCCTCGGCGGCCCAATGCATAACCCAACCGCATAAAACCGCATAAGACGACGAGTGGGTTGGGTCAGTCCATCCGACAGAGAGGCAGGCAAGACACCCGCGCTCTCCACTCTTGAATGTGGCCGACGCCGCTCACTAGCAGTCGCAGGCCGACCCGACCGGAATCGCCCCAGGGGCGGCTCCCCCCGTTCCGCTTCCCGCCGCCGACGGCGCCCCAGCCATCAAACCCGGCAACCAGCGTTCGTGAACGATCCGGAGCTGCGCTAGCGATATGGCGTTGCAGCGATTTATTGTCAACACCGAGCCGCCGGTTGTTCCCAGGATACAAGCAGGCACTCCCGCCGCACCGGCCCGATGCAAAATCGGCGAGGAATCGGTAGCCGTGATCAGATAGCGAGCCTGATCCTCACCGAACAAAAAGCCGATGGGATCGACGCCGATGGGCAGCACCAACTCGGCGCCTCGGTCGCCGGCCAACGCCATCTCGGCGGCGGCCACCGCCAACCCGCCATCGGACAGATCATGACAGGCGGTGATTAAACCGTCATTGATCAGACCGCGCACCAAATCGCCGGTTCGCCGCTCTGCCGCCAAATCCACAGGCGGAGGAGCGCCATCTTCGCGACCATGGATTTCGCGCAAATACAGAGATTGACCAAGATGGCCCCGCGTCTCACCCAGCAGGATCACGAATTCGCCATCATCGACGAAGCCCAACCCGACTCGACGCCGGGCATCCCGCAGCAGCCCCAACCCGCCGATGGCCGGAGTCGGCAAAATCGCCTCGCCATTGGTTTCGTTGTAGAGACTGACATTGCCCGAAACCACCGGGAAATCCAGCGCCCGACAAGCCGCCGCCATCCCCTGAATACAGCCAACCAACTGACCCATGATCAGCGGCTTTTCCGGGTTGCCGAAATTCAGATTGTCGGTAACCGCCAACGGCGTCGCACCAACGGCGGTGAGATTGCGCCACGCCTCAGCCACCGCCTGAGCACCGCCTTGGAACGGATCGGCTAGGCAATAGCGCGGGGTGCAATCGGTCGTCAGCGCCAGGGCCTTTCCGGTGCCATGCACCCGCACCACAGCGGCATCGCCACCGGGCCCGGCGATGGTATCGGCACCAACCTGGCTGTCATACTGCTCCCAGATCCAACGCTTGGACGCCAAGTCCGGGCAATTCATCAAGCGCAACAGCACGTCGCAGGGCCGGGCCGGCAGCGGCACCTCGTCGGAGGTCACCAAAGCGGCCGGCGGCGTTGGAGTCCAAGGCCGCTCATAAACCGGCGCTCGACTGACCAGGGGCTCGATCATCAGATCCGCCCAGGTCACACCGTCTTTTTTCAACACCAACCGACCAGAGTCGGTTAGATGGCCAATGACCGCGAAGTCGAGTTCCCATTTGTCAAAGATGGCACGAGCGACCGCTTCACACCCCGGCTTCAGCACCATCAGCATGCGCTCTTGGCTTTCAGAGAGCATGATCTCGTAGGCGGTCATCCCGGTTTCGCGACAGGGTACGGCGTCCAAATTCAGCTCGATCCCCAGCCCGCCCTTGCCGGCCATCTCCACCGAAGACGAGGTTAGCCCTGCGGCTCCCATGTCCTGGATCGCAACGATCACGTCGGTGGCCATCAACTCCAAGCAGGCTTCAATCAGCAGCTTTTCGGTGAAGGGATCGCCGACTTGAACGGTCGGGCGCTTCTCTTCGCTGTCCTCGGAGAATTCAGCCGAAGCCATGGTCGCGCCATGGATCCCATCGCGCCCGGTCTTCGAGCCGACATACACCACCGGATTCCCGAGTCCCGCAGCCTTAGAATAGAAAATCCGATCCGCCGCCGCCACCCCGACGGTCATAGCGTTGACCAGAATATTCCCGTTATAGGCCCGGTGAAAATTGGTTTCGCCGCCCACGGTAGGAACACCGACGCAGTTTCCATAACCACCGATGCCAGCCACCACCCCCGAAATCAAATGGCGGGTCTTCGGATGGTCGGGGCTACCGAAACGCAGAGCGTTCAGATTGGCGATGGGACGGGCGCCCATGGTGAAGACATCGCGCAGGATGCCACCAACCCCGGTCGCCGCGCCCTGATAGGGCTCGATGAAAGAGGGGTGATTATGGCTTTCCATCTTGAAGATGGCGGCTTGGCCGTCGCCGATATCGACCACTCCGGCATTTTCGCCCGGCCCACAGATCACCTGGGGGCCTTCGGTCGGCAAGGTCCGTAACCAGACCTTCGACGATTTGTACGAACAATGTTCGGACCACATCACCGACACGATGCCCAATTCGGTGAAGGTCGGAACGCGACCGGCGATATCCAGCAAACGCTGGTACTCGTCCGACTTGAGCCCGTGCTCGGCGGCGAGTTCCGGGGTGACGGCAGGTTCGATGACAACGGACATGCTGATTCGGGACCCTGTCGGGAAACGGGATTGCCGTAATGGCGGCGTCAGGACAACCTAGCATCGCCCTTACGCCGCCGCCAGTGCGCCAACCGGAAGGCAGCATCGCGTCAAAGCGACGGTGACCACCGGCCACTGCCTTATTCACCCCAGCGCGGCCATCAGCCCCTTGAATAGGGCTTCGCCGTCGGTGCCGCCGTGATCGGGCTCCATCACGCGCTCGGGATGGGGCATCAATCCCAAAACGGTGCGGGTCCGGTTAAACACGCCGGCGATATCATGAGCCGAACCATTGGGATTACTCAGATAGCGAAACGCCACCTGTCCTTCGCCTTCCAACCGCTTGAGCGTGTCGTCATCGGCGAAAAAATTGCCATCGGCATGGGCGATAGGCAGAGCGATCTCTTGTCCGGTGCGATAGCCGCCGGTAAAGGCGCTGTCGGCGGTTTCGACCCGCAACCGCACCGAACGGCAAATGAACTTCAGCCCGGCATTGCGCATCAACGCACCGGGCAACAACCCAGCCTCGGTCAGCACCTGAAAGCCGTTGCAGATGCCCAGCACCCGCACCCCGGCGGCGGCACGTTCGGCCACCGCTCGCATAATCGGCGCCCGCGCCGCCATGGCACCGCTCCGCAGGTAGTCGCCATGGGAGAAACCACCGGGCAGCACGATCAGGTCGACATCGGGCACTGTGGCGGCCTGATGCCAAATCATGGCCGGAGCCACGCCGACGACCCGCGTCAACGCCACCGCCACATCACGGTCACAGTTCGAACCAGGAAAAACAATAACGGCGGCCTTCATTGCGGCGCTCGCAGCTTACAAAAAACGGGAACAACCGACGCCACCGACCATAGCACCCGCCGACAGCAGCAGTCGACGCGGACCCTACCCAGCCGCCCGGACTATTGCAAGAACAGCCGCCGGAGCACCGTGGGCAATTGAAGCCATGGGGGTTTTTAACAGAGTGCATTGACATTGCGTAAACATGCTCATACATTACCGAAATGAGCAGATTAGTGACGATAGGTGAGGCGGCGGACGCCCTTGGAGTCTCGGTGCAGACGTTGCGCCGCT
>Ga0302269_1000136_pt1 | contig 43833 bp, 37 predicted proteins | sample III_Bog_E2_2_FD_194560 | JGI IMG/M metagenome (GOLD analysis project Ga0302269, IMG submission 194560) | Peat permafrost microbial communities from Stordalen Mire near Abisko, Sweden - III_Bog_E2_2 | ecosystem: Environmental > Terrestrial > Soil > Wetlands > Peat | place: Sweden: Abisko...
CGCCGCCGGTTTTTCCAACTGCTTTCGCAATACACCCAATGATTCAAATTCGGGGGCGATGACGCTGAAGGCCGCGCGGTAGCCCCTCATTTCGGAATCGGTGAAACGCCGGAAATCACCGCCCGGCACATTGTATTCCTGACGTTCACCAGCGCGCATCAATCCGCCACCTAAAGCTTCTCGTTTGATGCCCAAGCGGGCATCAGACAAAACCGTTTCCGGTTTGTCCGGTGGAATGGCCAGTGAATAAATTGACAGTTTTGAGAGCCGTTCCAGTTCGCTGATGGGAATGGCCATTTCACCCGTCCACAGCCTTGTGGCGATGATGTCGCCCGCTTGGACGCGCGAGAGCAGGCTGAATTCGTGAATGCCCAAGGCAGACGCGCTTTTACCAATCGTCAGCGCGTCAGACTCCGACACGTCATTTTTTATTTGCATAATTTTCCTTTGGTTTTTTAGACCAAGTTTAGCCACAACCTGAAATGAAGGTTGTAATGAATTCGTTACAACTTTCAATTTCTTTTCATGGCCAGCGGGACGCCCCCTGCCGTCAGGCGGCGTCAGCCGTTGCCTGCAATTTATTTCCATGCGCAACCGTGTCAACCGACAATTGCTTTTCGGCAAAAAATCCCTATGTGTCAGACAGGATGATGGCACATTCATTCGATCAAATTGCGCCACCCTGGGCGCAATCGGAAACAACAATGGTTCTTTCACGACATAAGTTTGCCGGAAGAAAATACGATGCCTGTGCGATTTCCACACAGCTCGAAAATGTAGTGCATAGCGCAAATGTCGTCCGCCGCGACCAACGCGCGTTCCGCCACTGCTTCACGCGCGCTCGTCGCGGACGGAAATGGAAAAACGCAGTCGCGTTTGCTTCCGTCAGCGGCACGGCGGCGGTCGTTGCATTCCGGCTCCGTTCCAGCCGTCTCTCCGCCTGCACTTCACTTTGCCGCCCGCCGAACCGCTGACCGAAGCAGTCGGTTATTTTTCACCATGAAGCCAGGCGACGGAAACTTTCAAACATTTGGCAATGGCCGCAACTTCGTAATCCATCAAATAGCGTTCCTGCCGCTCAATGCGCGAAATGGCAGTTTGGTCGAGAACGATGCCTTTGACAGCCAAGCGGCCAGCCAAATCGTCTTGCGAAACCGGCGGCTTGCATTTCGAGCGCGCTTCCCGAATCCGCCCGCCGATGATGTTCCGTCGCGGCAATTGATGAGTTTTTTTCAAAATATGTGAACTATGCGGAATTCACATATTGACATTTACTTGAAAAGCGGCTTTTAATTATGTGGACTTAACATAATACGATGAATGACGCGCAAATGACCGAAGCGGCAAAACCGAGAATTTTGATTGTCGAAGACCAAATGCCGGTGGCCATGATGATGATTTTTTTGCTCGCGCGCGCCGGATGCGAAACGGAAGTTGCAACAACCGGCGCAAACGCAATGCAAAAGGCGCAAGATGGCAACTTCGATTTGATTACGCTCGACGCAGATTTACCGGGGGGCATCAGCGGCTTTGAAGTCTGCCGCCGCTTGAAGGAAAATCCATTTTTCCAGACGCCGATTGTGTTTGTGAGTGGCCGTTGTTGCATTGAAGACCAACAGCACGGCCTTGATGTTGGCGCAGCCGATTACATTACCAAGCCGTTTGAAACATTTGAATTTGCGCCGAGACTTTTGTCTCACATTGAACGAACCGGAAACTTTTCGATTTCGCATTGATCTTTGGAAAATAAGATTTTGGCAGGAATCCAAACTGCAAGGAGACGCATGATTGATCCCAAACAAAGATGTTGCGGTCTGTTCTCAGGCTCGCGCCAGAGCGTCCGCCATAAAAATTCAGGCCAAAGGCGGCACTTGGCCGCGCGAAAGCTTTACGCGATAATGCGGCGCAAGTTCCTTGACCTTGCCGCGCAACGCGCGGGGATACAAATCATCCGTCCTGACGCCAAGGATTTTGGCGATGATGAAAAGTTCCAAGTCGGTAACGCGGCGGCTTCCGTGTTCCAGCCGGGAAACCGAGCCTTGACTGGTATCCCAGCCCGACAGTTGCAGCTTCGCCGCAAGCTGACCCTGGTTCCAGCCTTTCTGTTCACGAATTTTGTGAACTTGAGACCCCACGACATTCAGGGATATGGCCGACTTTTTCTTGATGCCGGGAGCGTAACAACGGGCGATTTTTATTTTTCGGCTTTACTGCATATCTTGCTTTTCGATTTTGCTTGCCAAAGGGCGCGGAGCTTTGGGAGCATTTCGCCAGAAGTTTTATTAAGGCGGATCAGTAGCCGCCCCGATGCGAATTCGGGATTATTTTAACAGAGGAAGCAAAATCAAAAATGTTATGAAAGCCATCAAAACAGGAGGCGGGTTTTCCCGAAACGCAGCCGTTGTTTCTGCCCGCGCAATGATTGTCGCGGGCATTTTATTTGCAGCCGTCAACGGATTCGCCCAAACACCGCCCGGCGGTGGCGGCGGCAGCAGCGACATCACCAATACGCCGCTGGAAACATGGTCTTTCAGCAATCCGACCAATTGGGTGAGCGATTCGGGCGACTTGCCAATTTCATTTACCAACCTCGCTTATTCCCACCTTGGCAACGGTCAATCAATGGTCTTGGATACCAACGTGCCGGCATGGTTGAGTTACAGTGTCCCGGAAACCGATGGCGCGACAAATTTAACGGTTAATACCGGCAGCGTGACATTTTGGTTCGCGCCGTCATGGAGCAGCACCAATGCGGGCGGTATTGGCCCGCAGGAGTGGGGACGTTTGTTTGAAGTCGGCGCATACACGACCAATTCAAATTATGGCTGGTGGAGCATCTATGTTGATAACGGCGGCAACAACCTTTATTTCTCCGCGCAGACCAACGACAATTCCAGCAGCTACACGACATTTCTTTACACGCCAATTTCTTGGACGACGAATTATTTCCATTTCCTTGCGTTGACGTATTCGACCAACGGCACAGCCTTGTATGTTGACGGCGCATTCGTGACCAACGGCGCACCGCTCACGGTATATCCAGGAACAAACGTGCTCGCCAACGGTTTCTTTCTTGGCAGCGACAGCAACGGAATTTATCAAGCGCACGGTATGTTCGACAGCATGGCGACCTACAATTATCCGCTCAATGCCGATACGATCAGCTACATCTTCAATGCTGAAATCATGTATTATTGGATGAATCCATTTAACACTCCGTATATGTCGCTATTCAGTTCCGCACCGTCAACACCGTCCTATTCGGGTGGCACATACGATGCCATTAGCGGACAGGGCAATTTGGGATGGGTTGGCTATGCGTCCACTTGTTCGTATGGCACGAGCGCCTACAACGTCTGGATTACGAATGTCACGGCAATGGCGACGAGTAATGGAAAAATGAGCATGACCTTCACGATTGAAGGCGGCGCGGACGGTTACGCTTATGATGTTTTCGCCAATTCTATTTTGTCCTTCGGCACGAACGGCGTTCCGTGGACGTGGATTGGACAGGGCTTACACTGTAATACCTACACAATCACAAATCTGCCAAGCACGACTTGCTTTTTGATTTTGGGAACGCCGCAAGACACTTCGGGCTACGGTTTGACAGACGCATACGAATTGCTCGTGGCAAAAATTGACCCTAACGGCGCACAGACCGACGCTTACGGCGTTCCCTATGCGTGGTATGCACAAAATGGTTTAAGTATGCAATCAGCCACTCAAGACCCCGACCTAGACGGCATATTAAACTATCAAGAGTATTTTTACGGCACAAAGCCAACTGTTTCAGAAGGCTTCGCAATTTGGGTAAGCACCCCGAATGGAACAGCGAGCATCCCCTAAAAAATCACGAGGACAAAATGAAAAATAAAATATACACCAGCATCGTATTGGCAATTTGTCTCGCCGGTTCAATTCGCACCGGCCAAGCGCAGACCGCCTTCGACCAAGCGCAGATCGCCCAAGCGCAGACCACCATCGGCCAAGCGCAGACCACCAACACCACGCAGCAAATTTTGCAGATGCAAACTTTTCGGGAAGGCGTGGTTTGGATTGGCGATAAAGAACCGGGCGAAGCCGAAAACAAGCAGCTATTGGACATTCTCAACAATTTGGACAAACCATCATGGAGAAGCGGCCTTGAGAAATTCCTTCAAGACCATCCAAAATCGCCGTGGGCGGCTTCGCTGCGTTACGATTACGCTTCATTTTACCGGCGCACCGGACGGACGACAAAAGCATTGGAACAATTTGAAGCAGCGTGGGCATCGGCAAAAAATGATTCAAGTCCCGCAGGGCAGAAATTAAGCGGAGCAATTCTCGCTAATTGGATGGACTTGCTTTCGAGTTTAGGACGCTCGGAAAAACTCAAAGAATTGATTGCTGTGGGCGACCAATGGCATTTTGTCAACTCCGAGGACAGAGATAAATTTCAGGGCGCGAAAAATTCCTATTACTTGATGCAAGCACATCCCAACATCGCTTACCGTTGCGGCACATTTGCGCTCAAAGCTGTTGGCGAAAAGTTGGAGTCGAATAATCCCGCTTTGGAGGAATTGACCGAATTGCCCTCACCAACAAACGGCTTTAGCATGGCGTCACTGGTGGACATAGCAAAGCAATACGGATTGCACATGGTGGCCGTGCGCCGGACAGCGGGACAGGATTTAGTCGTGCCTTCGGTGGTTCACTGGCGTCAGAATCACTATGCGGCAATTCTTGATCGGCAGGATGATAATTATTTAGTGAGCGACCCGACGTTTGGCACGGAGAAATGGATTTCCAGCGAGGCCATCAATGAAGAAGCCAGCGGGGAATTTCTTGTGCCAGCCGCGTCTTTGACGAACGGCTGGACGCAACTTGCCCGCAATGAAACGGCGAAAATTCACGGCATGGGATTGCCGAACGATGTCAATGACGGCAAAGACAAATGTTGTGTTACACTTTTCAATGGTCAGGTTTCATGCGCCCATTGCGGTGGGATGCCGACGTGGTGGGTAAGCGAACCTTACGTCAACCTATGGATGGCAGACCAGCCAATTTCTTACATGACTTCACGCGGCCAGCCATTTAGTTTTCAGCTTACCTACAAACAGCGCGATACGCGCGTAGCTACGATTTTTTCGACCGCCGGATGGAATAACTCTTGGCAATCTTACGTCCATATGCAGTCAACGATAATTAACTCAATGACTTTTGCTGCTTCTGACATTTCCATTTATCTGCCCAACGGCGGGGAAGTGGATTTGCCTCATGCCGCAGGAACGAGATATGATCCTGAAACCCGCCTGACGGTCATGCAACAGGGACTTGCCTTGAGCGGTGGATATGATGGCGGCGACTACGGTTTGCGGGTGGTTCACCCTGATGGTTCACAAGACATATACGGTTTGGTAAGCGTTGTCAGCATTTCTGGAGATTATCCTTATGCCAACTGTGGTCTGACACGCCACATTGACCCCAATGGCGACACCACATGGTTTCAATATGATTCCTACGGTGGCCCGTATGTCTTGACATTCGTGGTTGACCCTGATGGACGAACCAATGTCTTGAGTTACAATACCTCTACCAGCCTGCTCTTGGCGGTGACTAATGCCTACGGTCAGAGCGCACATTTCAAGTATGACTCCCACAATAATTTGACCAACATCGTTGACGCACAGGGCTTGTCATCCAGCATCACTTGGGACACCAACAATTATCCGACTTCATTGAAGACGCCTTATGGCACTACCACCTTTTCTATTTTTGCAAATTCTGTCGTGGCTACCACAAACGACGCCGAGGGCAATTTCGGCGGCGATGATTTGATTGATCGCGCGGTGCAAGTCACTGATCCAGTCGGCGCAAATTACCTGTATATGTATCGTTATGATTGTTCGTCGGCGTCGCCGGTGAATATGTCGCCGACGTTTTCATCCAGTGACGTGCCAACGGGCACGCCGCTCGGCACTTTAGATAATGGCGGGGGCAGCAGCACCAACACGCTCGCGGGCGTATGCTATCGCAACAGTTTTTATTGGGGGCCACGGCAATTCGCCGGTCTTTCCACCAGTGTTTATAGCAGCCTTGACGCTAATGATTATTTGCGCGGACGAATGCAACACTGGTTGGAGGACACCAACCAACTTTATTTGACAGGCTATTTGTCGGTGGAGCGCGAACCATCGCAGGACGGTTCAACGGAAGGCTTAAAAACTTTCTACGATTATCAGGGCAAACTATCTGGCTATAACTTTTGCGCCGGAAATTATCCGCGTCCATCCGTTCAGGCATGGCGACTGCCAAACGGCGAATCGCACTATGAATATCTCCAGTTTGATTATTTTGGAAACATCACCAACGACATTACGACTTACACGCTTGCCAATGGCAGCGCGGGAACGCGCACCAATCAATTTATCTATAGCAGTAATACCTATTCTAACCTTATAGGCACATGGAACGGCAGCGGCTTTCAAAACACTGCCAATATAACACCCTATGCCGTGCCGGACTTACTCACTAAAGTCATTGGAGCGGACGGCAACGTAATTTGGTCGTATGGCGGATTTGACACGGTAACATGGACAAATTTCTTTTATACGCCAACGCAAACAAACGGAACGATCACGACTTCGTTGCGTGTGCTGCCGGACTACGCGACCAACGGCCTCGGACAAGTTGCTACCACAACTTACACTTCCGCCGGAATGTCTGTAAATTACTATGATATGTTTCAGGGAAGTTCGTTCGGAACGAATTACAATTACGGAACACTTGAATCTACCGCCTTCTCTGGCGGTAATAAAATTGCCAGCACGACAACTGTTGCTGGATTAACGACCACCAACATTTACAGCACCAAGGGATTTTTAACGCAGACGATTGATTTGCAGATCGGGCGCACCAATTCGTTCGGCTATACGAGCGACGGGTTGGTCGGCGCATTCACCAATGCGCTCGGATTGAACGTGGTGGCGACATGGGACAATTTGCTTCGCTTGACCAGTGTTCAATTTCCCGACGGCACTTACGTCTCGAATTTATTTAATAAACTCGATTTGGCAGGTCAACGGGATCGTCTCGGAAATTGGACGACCTACGGATATGATGGAGCGCGACACCTTACTTCCGTCACCAACGCCAACAACGCCGTCACGATGTTGAATTGGTGTGGCTGCGGCGCGTTGACAGAAATCATTGACCCGTTGAGCAACCCGACCACGTTTAATTATGACAATCAGGGAAACCTTACCAATGTAACTTATCCCGATAGTAGCGCGTTAAATTACCAATACAATTTAGCGGCATGGCCGATAGCACTTTCAGACGGCGCAGGGCGAACCTTGCAATTAGGCTACAACAATCAAGGATTGATTACTGCGGTCAGCAATGCTTCCGCACAAGTATATTCCACACTTTATGATATACGCGACCGACAGACACAAATCACCGACGCAAATGCCGTTACCGTAACGAACAGTTACGATTTGATTGACGAATTGCTGACGCAAACATGGCCGGACGGAATTAGCGACCGATTCGGTTATGCCGCCAGTGGTTTAATTGCTTACACGAACCGAGACAATCAGGTGACGCGATATGGGCGGGATTTGGCAGGGCGTTTAACTGGCGTTACCAATGCCAACAATGAAACCGTTCAAGTTACTTATGATCCTGCCGGTGACATTACAAGTCTCGTGGATGGTTTGGCTCACACGACTTCATGGCAATATAACCAATACGGCTGGTTGACCAACAAAATAGATGGACTTACCCGAAATGCCTTCCGATACGCCTACAACGCGAACGGCTGGATTACAAACCGATTGACGCCGGAGAAAGGCAATACCGGCTATACTTTCGATAATGTCGGCAACCTGAAATCCATCATCTATCCGCAACTTACCATCAACTATTCCAATGATGCGTTGAACCGGCTGACGAACATGGTGGATGCGGTCGGCACGACGACGTTCGGTTACACGGCGGCAGGACTGCTGGCCAGCGAGACCGGGCCGTGGACAAGCAACACGGTGAGCTACACTTACTCGCAAAGATTGCAGACGGCTTTGAGTTTGAGCCAGCCGAGCGGTTCATGGTCGCAGAGTTACGGTTATGATTCGCAATGGCGCATGACCAACATTGTTTCTCCGGCGGGCGCGTTTGCTTACAGTTACAATTTCCAACCAGCTTCCTCGTTGGTTTCTCAAATTTTACTGCCGAACGGTGCTAGTATTACAAATAGTTACGATGCTTTGGCGCGATTGACGCAAACCACGTTGAACAATTACTGGGGACATCCTCTTGATGGTTACAGCCATCAATACGACCCGCTAGGTTTGCGGACGAACATCGTGCGTAATTTGGGGCTGACGACTTCGACCGTGACCGCAGGTTACGATTCCATCGGACAACTGACTTCATGGAGCGCCAAAGAATCCGGCGGCGCGTTGCGGCAAAACGAGCAACTCGGCTTTAACTACGACGCGGCGCACAATCTTCATTCGCGCACCAGTGGCGCATTGTCGCAGACGTTCAACACAGACGCCGCGAACGAACTGACGAGCGTGACGCGCAGCGGAACATTCACGTTGAGCGGTGCGACGCCCGCACCAGCCACCAACATCACAGTGAACGGGCAAGCGGCGCAAACTTATGGCGATTTTACTTTTGCCAGAACAAATCTCACGCTGGCGAATGGCAACAATACTTTCACCAATGTCGCGCAGAATACTTACGGTGTCGTGGTGACAAATACTTTCACCGTGAATTTGCCGTCGAGCGTCAGTTTGAACTCTGACGGCAACGGCAGCTTGACGAACGACGGCGCAAGAACTTTCGGATACGATTCAGAAAATCAGTTGACCAATGTCATGGTAGCAGGGCAATGGCAGAGCAGCTTTGTTTATGATGGATTGAACCGGAGAAGGATTGCCAGAGATTACAGTTGGAGCGGCAGCGCATGGGTTTTGACGAATGAAGTCCATTATATTTACGACGGCAATTTGGTGATCCAAGAGCGGGACACAAACAACAACCCGCTCGTGACTTATACTCGCGGATTGGATTTGAGCGGAGATTTGTGGGATGCGGGCGGCATTGGTGGACTGCTGGCAAGAACAGACGCCAATGGTTCTACGTTCTATCACGAAGACGGAATGGGAAATATCACCGCGCTGATGGATTCGCACCAGAATATAGCAGGCCGCTACCTTTATTCACCATTTGGAAAACTTCTCGGCCAGTGGGGAACATTGGCCGATGCAAACACGATGCGCTTTTCTTCCAAGCCGGTTCACAACGGCATTTACGATTTTGGTTTTCGCCCGTATGCGCCGGACTTTGGCCGTTTCTTGAATCAAGACCCGATACAGGAGGCCGGTGGAATTAACCTATACGGGTTTGTCGCCAACAACCCACTTTTTTGGATTGACCCCTTTGGCCTTGACCCGTTGGGACATCACCTTATTCCGAGATCAATTTGGAATAAACTTTCTGACCGTGTTAAAAATGTATGGGACAAAAACCCGAAAAACAGGCTCGATGCAAAAGGCTACAAAGCCCACAATGGAAAGAATTACGGCCCTAAAGGTGGTCCCAAAGTAAAATGTGACAAATATGGTAAAGCCGTAAATGATGAATTAAACAAGTATTTGGAGGATAAAGGCGTGAAGAGTGCCGAAGACTTATCGGATAAAGAATTGCAGGATTTTGCAGATAAGATTAGAAATACAACAGACGGAGACATAGGAAACTATAACGAGGGTGTGGCCGACGAAATCGCCGAAGCCGAAGCCTCTGCTGCCGAAGGAGCCGAGGCCGCTGAAGTCGCCGAAGCTCTTGAAGTTGCTGTTGAAGTTGACGAAGCTGTGGTTACGGCTGGTGCTATCATCAAATGATTATATCGGCAGATTTGTCATCAATCTTGACGAAATCGCCGTTGAAGAATCGCTTGCTGACACATGGTCGAAGCAGGTAAAATTTATGGAAATTGAAAAGTTACAAAGCCAATGAAAATGAAATTGGCGAAGATTAAGTTTCCACTACGCGCAACACATGGCTGATACAACGGACATAGATGCCATTTATGACATCATACAGAGCGAGTTCGATTATCTCGACAAGCTGGTCGGAGATTTTGGGAGGCGTCGCATGGCCATCACAGAGCTTCCGCAGCTTTCACGGGATTTATATCTCGTTAGCGACATTGTGGCGATGACCTGCAATTCTGGGGCTGGCTCTTGGATTTTGCACCACCAAGAAGAGCCGGGTTGGATTTCTTGTTCAGAGGAGGCATTTGCCAACATCGGACATCCGCAGGTCAGTGCTGGCATCAGAAGTTGCCTTGCGATCTGTTTAGCGAAGCGCGAGGCTGTGACTTCCGACGATGACAAGATTCCATCAGATTATATCATTGACCATGAGCATGAGATTATGCGGTCACTTTACACATATTTGCTCAAGCACGGTTATGACTTCCAACGTGGTGCAAGCCAGTAAATTGCCACTTCCGAATGAACAACATTCTTCTTTGGGCGAAAGACGGTCTTTTAAGAGCCTCGCAAATAGGGGTGTTGCCAAAAGCTTTTGCATTTGAAGGCCGCAAATTTGAACCGTTGAAATTTTATTTTGCAGACGTGGATTATTTGCGCGATGAAAAAATGCAGTTGATTGGATTTTCATTTGTCGCGGACGACAGCAAACATGAGTTGGCTTTGTGCAAACAGCTTGTCCAGCAAAGCAGAAACATAAAACTAAAGAACGGATTTATCCTGTTTTTTTTGAAAGAGATCGAATCGTTTGAATTTGACGTTGTTCAAGGCATCGGGACTGAAATTTATCACGATAAAGCAGGATGCTTTATTTTCGCCATTCCTGATTTGGGATTCGGCGAATTGGCTTTTGATCTTACGTCAGAAAATGTTCCAGTTGCTTGCGACCTTTGAAAATGCCAGCTCGATGATTAAACCGCCGCCAGTTTTTATATTCCCATTCCCCGCGATACTTGCCGAGCATTTTGCTTTTGCAACCATTCACGCTTTTTGGAAATTTCCGGTTCTATCCTTTGAACAACCGGCGACGACTTGACGGTAATTTTCGGCTCATCGACTGATTCAGACATTTCCTTTTTCACCAAATCCAATGCCGAAGGCCGTTGCGACGATTTGCACACGGCGTCAAGCAACTGGTGCTTGTCATCCGTGTAAATCGTCAGGGCTTCCTTGAACCGGCTGGCAGAGACGTAAAATTGTTCGCGGTCAGCGGCGCGGAACGAATCGGAACTTTCAGCCACGAATACGCAATCCACGCCCTTGCTCTGCGAACTGTAAGACGTGAGGCAGTAGCCATGCGCCAGGTTGCCGTAATCCTTTGAAACCACCCAACCGTTTGCCAGTTTGATGTCGCCGTCCTTAGTGAAGCCTTTCACCTGTTTCAAATCGCCATTGTTCAGCCGTTGTTTTTCCTTGGTAAAACCGTTCTGCGTAATCCGAAGCCAGTCACCGGCAGCCAAAGTGATTTTTCTGGCTTCATAAACTTGGAAGCGCGCCGCCGCGTCCATCGGGAGCGAGGCCGTCCCGCCATTCTGTCGTTCGACCGTGACGCCGCTGGCATCGTGCGATTTTACCGCAACCTGTTCGCCCCGCCGGAAACCGGCCGCGTTTTGATGGAACTGGACGACCTGCCCGGCCTGATAATTTCGCGCGTCAGTGCGTTGCGCTTCCGTCCATTGCAGGTTTTTGAGTTGAACCAACTCGCGTTCATCGCCGCCGAGTTTCTTGGCGGCTTTCAATTTCGCCCGAATTTCGCGCGTCACCCGCTCGCCTTCGGCGTGCGTCGGCGAAATGACCAGCGCCGACTTGCCCGCTTTCACCGCCGCCGCGTAATCCGTTGCCAATGCTTCATGCCGTTTGTCGGCATCCATTTCCCGCAACATCCCAAGTTTGTCCAATCGCTTGAAAGCGTTTTCTAAATTGCCGCCGCGCAAATCAGCGACCACGGCCTTGTGTGCATCGGCTTTTTGCCGCCAGATTTCTTTCAATTCGGCGGCGGGCAGGCTGGCGTGTTTTTCCAAGATGCGAAGCGCGTCGCCCCGTTCAACGGCGCGATGCTGCGCCGTGTCACCGGAAAGGATAATCCGGCAATTATTCTTTTCGGCGAGATCCGCCACGCGCGCCATCGTGCGGACACTCATAAGCCCGGCCTCATCAATCCAAATCACCTGCCCGCGCACCTGCGCTTGCAGTTTGGGATTTTGCAGCAATGCCTCGACGGTATCGGCATTGGCAAATCCGGCGTCCGAGCGGAGAACGCCGCGTGACGCTTCTGCCGATGGCGCGAAAGTAAAAACTTTCGCGCCACTGGATTCAATCGCGGCAACCGCTTCTTTCATCATCGTCGTTTTACCCGTGCCAGCCCCGCCGCGAATGGCCGTGACCCGTTCCGTGCTTTGCAGGACGTGCCGGACGGCGTTGCGTTGCTCATCCGACAGCTTTGGATTTTGGAACTGGTATTTGACCGACCCGAACGGTTTGAATTTTCCTTTTCCATCCGTGACGAAATCAATCAGCCGCTTTTCTTCCGCCAGCACGTCTTTGGTCGTGAGCCATTGCCGACCGTCCACGTTTTCCTTAATCAGTTCATCGCGCAAAAGTTGGCGTTTGATTTGTGCCACGTCCACATCGCCCATGCCGAAGCGGAGCGCGTGCCGGAGCAGTTCCTTGTCGGTGACGATGGAGGCGCGCTCGTAGCAATGCTGCATGGCAAAATCCATCGCCTTCATTTCCGAAATCTTTGGGGGTTGAGCAGCCTCGTTGCGGAGGCCGTCTTGGATGTTTGCCCGTTCCTCTGCCGAAACCCGCGCGTTCCATCGTTCTCTTAATTCCTGCTTGGAAAACTGCTTTTGTTTTCGTTCGCGGGTCAGAGCCGCCAGTCCGTCCTTTCCTTTGGCCGAGGTGATGCCCAATTCCTTTGCCTTTTGTTCTACCTGCTCCGTGCGCTTGGAAAATTCATCCAGCACCCGTTGCGGCACACCCGCCAGCTCCCACCCTTTGGCCGTCCGCTCGATGCGATAACCCATTTCGGACAGTTGCTTGGAAAACCGCGCATGGAAAGCCGCTTCAAAATACGGCGCATCGGCCTTCAAATCCCGGAACTGGCCGGCCTTCCATTTCTTTTCCTCATCGTCCCAAGTCGTGTTGAAGGCGTAGCAATGCGCGTGTAAATGTGGATCGGGAACGCCGTTGACTGGTCGCGCGGTGAAGTGAACGAACTCCGCCCAAACCATGTTGCCCGTTGTCCGGTTCTCATCCGCCCCATTTTTCCGAACCCGCGTTTTCATGTCCGATTCAATTTCCCGCATCGTCTGGTTCACGGATGATTTGAAGGCGTCCAAAATCCGTTCGTCCTGCGTGAACTCGTAAGCGACCGAAACCGATTTTGGGCAATGAAAATTGAAATCATAACCCACCGTCCGATTGCTTTTATTCCGTTGCGTCAGCCGTTCCTTTGTTCCCGGCTTTTCATTGTCACACAGGGATTCAAAATCGGCCGTCGTTACCGCTCCTGACAATCCCAATTTCTGTGCTGCCATCCCGTTCCAATCGCCGCTGACTTCCTGGCCTTCACTGTAATAATCTTCGCGCTTCAAAGATTCAGCGAAGTATTCTTTGGCATTTCGACTGGCAATGACTCTTAACATAGAGGCCAGTTTAACCGGAATTTACGCCTCGTCATCCCCTTGAAGGCACTATTCGCACTTACTCCGAACCAACTCTCCCACTACTCGGTAACGGTATCCAATTTAATCACCGTATCGTAATGACAACGATACACACAGCTATGAAGACCATTTTGAAAACCAATAATTCCGTCAGACATCTTCCCTTAGCACAGCTAGAGGGGCGCGGCAACTGCCTCACGTTCGCGCGAATTTCGCGCAAAATTCGCGCGAACGTCTGACGGAATTATTGGGGCTGAAAAATCGAAACAAATATGAATTTGGAATCCCAAGCTGAAAACGAAAGCCCGCGCAAAACGCGCAGCAAATTGGAGGCGCACCGTGAAGCCATCTTTGCGTTGCGCCGCAAACATTGGACGCACAAACAAATCGCACAGTGGCTTAATGAGCACGGTGTAACCATCACCTTGAGCGCGGTGCATCGTTTTTGCCAGCGGGCAATCGCCCGCCGGCCACGCAACAACACCCCGTTTGAAGTTGAACAGGCCGCACCGATTTTCCCTCCCACACCGCAAACAACAACAACCAAAACAACGAACCAATATCGGTTCAACATACCTGAATGAAAACAACGAAACATCGTCTGATACTGCCCATGCAAGCCAAAGGCAACATGGGCAAAAGCATTGAAGCCACCGCCCGCGCGTGCTGGCTTAACCAACGTAACATCCCATGGCAGGGATTCGATCTGGACGGCGATAACCGCACCTTGTCCCGCTTGTTCCCCGGCCAGGTGAAGCTGACGCCCTTGAGCGGGCAGGCCGAAGACTTGGACGAACTCATTTTGATTCTCCGAAAGACCACGGCTAAACCTGTCACACTGATTGACCCACGGGCGCATCTGGACGGACAACTGATGAAGGCACTTGCCGCCACGCATTTCTTTGACATCGCCAGCGCGCAAAACATCGGCGTCACCCTCATCGTATTTCCGTTCGATGACATGGACGTGATGACGAACCTCGATGCCGTCTGCCAGTTCTGCGGCAAACAGGTGGATTACGTCATCGTCCGCAACCCGGCGCGGGCGTCCAGAAATCGGATGTTCGACAACAGCCCGCTGGAAAAGGAATTGCTCGATTGCGGAGCCGTGACCATCACCGTGCCGGTGCTGTCGGAATTTGTGAAACTCCGGCTCGCCAAGTTGGAGGCAGAGCAGCAGCGCGGCATCCCGTTCAATGAAGCCATCGGCAGCGACACGCTTGGCTTGGACATCATGGCGCGGGGCGTCTTGCAGGATTGGCTCGCCACCATGTTCAATCAATACGACCAGATCGCCGGAAAACTTTTGCCAGCCGTCGAGGCGGCGGGTATAAAACCCAAGGTTGTGCCGCCCATCGGCGAAGCGTTTGCCGTCAAGCGCGGCGCGAAAGTAAATCTCACTAACTAAAAAGGAGACGTTATGGCCGAAACAGATTTATTTGAAGAAATGCTCGCCACTTATCCCGCTGAAAAGCGGGAGCTGGCGCGAAAGGTTTATCAGCGTTTTGCGGACGGCGACAGCGCGCAGTTTTTCAGCCAGCTTTTTCTCGTGCTGGACGTCTATGCCCATTACGCCGAGCGCATCCCTAACCGGATGATTGCCGCCAACGCCGATGCACTGGCGACGGTGCAGGATATGCGCGAGGAAATCGGCATGATTGCCAAGACGATTGAAACCCGCGACGTGAACATCACCAATCACGCCGCCAAGACGGACGAGCTTTGTAAAATCACCCAGGCCAAGTGTAACGAGACCATTGCCAGCGTTGAATTGATGGTGAAAAATCTTGGCGCACAAATGGACACCAAGGCCATCGTGCAGGGGATTCAAGCGGCTTTGGACAAAGGCATCAAAGCGGAAATCATTTCACCGTTCATGCAGCATTCCAAAGAATTGGGCGAGCGGGTAGTTCCGACTTTGAAGAAGATTGAAGAAGCTTCCAGCACGGCGAACACGCTTTGGCGGGAACACATCTGGAAAACCGCTTGGGCGGGTTCTTTCATGGTGACATTCATGCTTTTTGGTCTAGCGACCTTGGGCATATTCTATGCCTTCGACAATTACGCGGAACGGAAAGCCGCCGCGAAAATTGCCGAGGTGTCGCGGCTGATGAATTACAACCAAGAGGCGTTCCGGCAACTCGCCATCGCCCAAGTGCCGGTTCATGTGACGCGGACGCAAAGCTATGGCGTCCTCGATTCACAAAAATTCGCCGTGGTCGTTGAAGGCGCGGACTCATCTGAAATGCGTCAGGAGAACGGAAAAAATAATGGCTACATTTTCGTTTCCAGCCATCTGCCGGAAGAACAGATTCAATCGTTACAGCAGGAAACCGACAAGCTGATACAAACCATTAACCGCACGGCAAAATAATTTGCCGCGACATTCCTCCCGCGCGACCCCAAAACGCCGGCAGAAAACTCTGACGGCGTTCTCGTGTCTTTAAGTGTTGTATGCGCTGGTGTTAATCTGCCTTTCTTGCGATATGCTCAACTTCACCGGAGTTAAAATCTTTTAGGATGGCATCCACCACTTCTTCGCCTGCGATAACAACTTCTCTGACATCCAATTCTTCAAGATGGTAGGTAATCTTCACGCCTTCGACCTTTACAAGGTGAGACGTGCCGGTTTTGTCCACGCATTTGATGTGGTGGTCGGACAAAGAAATGGTTTTTGTGTAAGGACCACCAACGCCATTGCCAATATCCACACCTGATTTGGGAAGCCAATGGCGAAATTCTTCGGTAATTGGTTCACCGCGAGCATTGAGGAAAACCATGTCTGGACCTTGGGCGAAGGTAAGCTCTCCCTTTTCCAAAAGGTCTTTGATGCTTTGCGGTGTATCGGACGGGAAGAACATTTCTACGCGAGGAGCATTCTCCGCCGAGGAAACCACACCGATGGCTATGATGTTTATGTGAATATCTTTAATCCGATCTTTCCAATCTTCGGCAATGGGTTTGCGAAGTAGTTTTAGACCGATGCCGTAATACTTTGCGAAATCAATAACCCCTTTTTGGTATCCTGTTTTCGTCACCATGATTCCCTGGCAATTCCCGATGTCGTGCAAGACGGCAAAGAAATTTCGCACCTTTTCGAGCGTGATGTCGCTCGCATAGTTTTTGCATTCAATCAGGACATGGTGTTCCACAGTAGCACGGCGAAAGCGCCAACTGACATCAATCTGATGGGCGACTCCAGAACGTCCTTTAATGTCCAAGTTATGCTCTACATTGACGTTGCCAGCGTTTTCCTTGCGTAGAATTGCTTGATAAACAGACTGTGTGAACTTCTCATATTCCACAGCCTCGGCATACATTTTCTCGTCCATAATCTTTTAGGATTGCTATTATCGTGACTTACCAAATCGCCCGATGGGGCATTCCTATTTTACGAAATTACAAATCTTGCACGAGAATAATTTCATGAAATAGTCATGAGTTAGGTTGTCGGTCTTCGCTTTTTTCACGCCCGCCATCACCCCACCGTTTGCTGCTCGCTGGTCCGACACCAAGCCGAGATTAGCGGCGAGATCAAAAACCGCGCCAGCGTCTCCCTCTTGCCTTTCCGCCGCTGTCACGGTTTTTGCTTTCGCCGGATTTTTCAATGCGCTCTCGCGCACGGCTTGCTGTCTCCCCAATCAGTGAAGCGAGCAGCAAACGGCAGGGTGACGGACAGCGGTTTCAAAAAAAAGCTATGACCACAACAAATTTCAAAAATGAAGCGACAGCACCGGCGAGTGTCCGGCCATCGTCGGTTTCAAAAACCCGCGCGTTTGCCGCACACACCGCCAACCGTGAATTGTCCACGCAGACCGTCTTGGACTTGCTCAAAACCCAACTGCCTATCCAATTTGAACTGGCTGAAATCGTTGGCCGTTGGGTTTGGCTGGATTTTCCCGCCCGCACCCACCGCGCCGCCGCTAACACCCTTTGGCGTTTGGGCTTTCACTGGAATCAACGTCGTTGCCTTTGGCAGCACCCTTGCGGTGCTTGCGCTCCTTACTTTGTCCATTCCGGCGACCCGCGCGGCAAATATGGTTCGCGTTCCACCACCAATTCCAACGCCTGAAACGACCATGAACACGCCCCTGTTTTCCCCCGGCATGGCCCCGCTTGTCCAGCCGTTCAAGTTTCTGGCCAGCCCCTACGAATACAAGGTGACACCCTTGCGCGAGTGCCCCACGCCCGAATCGTTGCAGCAGTGCGACACCCCCGACAAAGCCGCCGACTACTGGAAATTGCATATCGCCACCCATCCCCATTTTGACCCGGAATGCGAGTGCTTGGCTGTCCTCCTGTTGAACACCCGCCGCCGCATCAAAGGTCATCAGCTTGTTACCATCGGCACGCAAGACACCCTTTTAGTTCATAGTCGCGAGGTTTTCCGTTTGGCCGTCACGACCGCCGCCCATGCCCTCATTATCATGCACTGCCACCCATCGGGCGACAGTTCGCCCTCACAGGCTGACATCAATGTGACACGGGATTTAGTTCGCGCCGGTCAGATTCTGAAAATTGAAATCCTCGACCACGTCATCGTCGGGGCCGGCAATTTTTCCTCCCTGAAAAGTCTTGGCTACCTCTACGCCTAGCTGCCGGAGTTCATTCCTTGCGGCCACGCGGGGAATGACCTCTGCCGACTATCGGGCAGAAAATCCCGCCGGAGATTGTCCGGCATTTTGAAAATAAAAAATATGTTCACACACACCAGCAGTTCGCGCGGCCATGACCGCCATCACAGTTCCGGCAATCCTCGCCCCTTGGGCAATGAAGAATTGCGCAGCCTTGCCCCCTCCGTTTTCGCCGAACACGCCATGCTTGGCGTGAGCGAAAATTATTCATTCCTGCCCACCATTCACGCCGTTGACGGCTTGCGGAATGCCGGCTGGAATCCGGTTTGGGTTTCCGAACAGACCGTGCGGCTCGACACCCGCAAAGGTTTTCAAAAACACATGATCCGGTTTCAACGCGCTGACCTCATCGGCAAGGATACCGAATTTTGCCCGGAGATTTGCTTGGTGAATTCACATGACCGTAGCAGCGCCTACCAAATCCACGCCGGAATTTTCCGCATGATTTGCGGCAATGGTTTGATTATCGCCGACACGACTTTTGAACGCGTCAGCATTCGCCACTCTGGTTTTGAGCCTTCGCTGGTGGTTGACGCCAGCTTGAAAGTTGTGGATTCGTTGCCGCAACTGACGGACGCCGTTGAAAGTTTTCGCGCCCGCCGATTGACCCCGGCAGAATCAAAGGTGTTTGCAGAAAGCGCAATTTTACTGCGCTACGACGATTTGCAGGCCGCCCCCGTCAGCCCGCAAAAGCTTTTGGAACCGCGCCGCGCAGAAGATTCTGCCGACAACCTTTGGACGACCTTTAATCGCGTGCAGGAAAATCTGATTCGGGGTGGCTTGAAAGATTATTCCCGCCGCAAGGCCGATGGGAAACGCCACCCACGCACACGCGCCGTTGCGGGCCTCGATGAAAATGTGAGATTGAACAAAGCCCTTTGGCACCTGGCCGAAGCTTTGAAATCTCATTCCTTCCCGGCCTGACCGGAGGCATGGTCCCAAAGGTTGAGACCCGCATGGGTTTCAACCTCTTTTTTATCCTGAAAAAAGCGCGGCTGAACTCCTATCGTCGTTCAGCCGCGAGATCGATTTTTTGGGGACTCGCGCCGTCCCCAAACCCCATGCGCCAAAGACGCGTCTCTGGACTCCGTTTTTCCATACGGGTGCCAAGCCCGCGCCAAACCATGTTACGATTTGAGTTTGCCAGCCATCCGGTCGCGGACATGATTCAGGTGGTATTCGTCGGTTTCGAGCGAACGCCGTTTACGCTTCATTTCAATTCGGCCCACGGTATAGGCCATCTTGCGTTCATCAAATATTACGCGGCGGTCGGCATTTAGGAACGGAATTAGCTCGGCAAGTCGAATCACGTTGGGACCCAGATCGGATTTGAACTCGGCTTCACCGGTGAACACCACGACGGAATGGAAATGATCCTCCGGCAAATTGAACAGGGATTGCAGCTCTTTGACGTGACCGTAATTCTGGTGGATGGGATTTTGAAAGCGGGATTTGTGATGGTAAATCGTCTGTGTCCATTGGCGTTCCAATGGATTACCAAAAATCCAGCCGGTGTAATGCTTCGCTTCGATGACGAATATGCCTGTCTCGGCCACGAGGATATGGTCAATTTGCGTCGTGCCGTCCGCAGTTGGCAAAGTGACGTTGTTCAACAACAGATGCGGGCGCGAGAAATGTCTGCCGATGGTGTCCGCCAGCAACGCCTCGCCTATGTTTTGACGATGCTGCCATTGCGCCGCACCTGAACCCATCGAGATGCCGACGATCAGCGCAAAAATCATGCCCGCAAAAAATAAAATTATGCCGGGCGACCAGCTTTTGCCGCTGGCGGGCGGTTGCCTGGTTGGCTGGGCGGGCATGACAAAGTTGACCGGCGTCACCGGAACCGGTGCGGGTGGTTCAACTTTGGCAACCGGTTGCGCGGGCAAGGCAGCCACCGGATTGTTTTCCACGGGCAGGTGGTTGCCTGAAAAAGTCATTTCACACGGGCCACGCAGACCTTGAATCTGAACCGACACGGATTGCTCATGAATTTCAAGGCATTGCAGATGGATGATGCGGCCTTTCAATTTCAGGTCGCATTCCTCACCGGGGGAAAGGGTTTTGTCATTGATGACCGCCAGCGGGTGATCCGGCACACCGCTCAGACCGGATAGCTTGAGCTGACTCAACCAAGCTGGCGCAGCCGGCTGGGCGAAGACGCAAACCGACAGAAAGCTCAGGGCTAGAATCAGAGTTTTCATTTATTCCGGCGCATGGATGCGAATCATCCGAAAAGTGTAACGAGTGCATTGGTAAATTGAAAAATATTTTGACGCCATCGGCGGTGACTGATTCCCCCAACAATGACACCGCTATTCATTGAGCCAATGACGCCAAAAACCTTCAGTAAAAGTTTCAGTAGAACCTTCAGTAAGGGGGTATGTGGCGGGTTCGTTCGGAAAGGTCAAGAGTAGTGAAAAAAACCTTGCATTTATTGGTGAGATTTCTTATTTTTGTGACTGAAAGTATGACGGTTAATAGACGGTGAACCGCCCGATTCCGACCTCCGCCTCCAATCCTAACTGTGAGTGCAGCAATGGGTTAAGAGGTGCAGGAGTCCACAAGGACACCAAAACGGACACCAATTTTCCAATCCGTAGGAAACCAGCATAGTCCGGCATTATCCGCCGCCTATCTGCTACCTGTTCGGATTCGGCCTCAGTTATTCTCGCGGTTGCGTGAAAAATATGAAAACACGTTACCGTCTCATCTGCCGTGGAATCCGTGGCGGAGCCTACTACTGCGTGGACACCACGACCGGCAAGCGCACCAGTCTCGGCACCACCAACGCCGACGATGCCAAACAGATCATCGAAGCCAAGAATAATTCCGAACGCCAGCCGGTGCTGAATCTCCAGATTGCCAAGGCGTATCTGGCGGGTAGCGACAACGGCATCACCACCCGGACATGGCGGAATGCCATTGAATCGTTGATTGGCACCAAACAGGGGGCGAACCAGCACCGCTGGAAAACCGCCGCGAAGGACAAGGCATTCGCCATGTTGCTGCCGCAGGTCATCATCGAAACGAAAGCCGAAACCATTTTGAAAGTTCTGCAAATGGGGACGGTCTCGACGAATGTTTATCTCCGGCGGCTGCACAACTTCTGTGTGGACATGAACTGGCTGCCGTGGCCGCTCGTGCCGAAACGCCAGTGGCCCGCCGTCGAGTTCAAAGAGAAGCGCGGTATTACGCTGGCCGAACATCTGGCCATCGTCGCCCGCGAACAAAATCCCGAACGCAAGGCGTTCTATAAACTGGCCTGGCACTTGGGCGCATCGCAATCCGATCTGGCCGGCTTGAACGCCGAGGATGTTGATTGGGAACACCACGTCATTAGCTATGCGCGCCGGAAGACCGGCTCGATTGCCATCATGCGTATGGATCAAGACATGGAGGAAGTCTTGCGCGACCTGCCGGGAACCGGCCCGCTGTTTCCATATTTGCGAAGCGTCCGTTCAGGCGACCGCGCCACGGAATTCAAACAACGCTGCAATGGACTTGGTATCAAGGGCGTCTCGTTGCACAGCTACCGCTACGCTTGGGCGGAACGCGCAAAGACGGCGGGCTATCCCGAACGGTATGCCCAGGTAAATCTTGGGCATAACAGCCGGGCGATGGCGCGGGCGTATTCTCGCAAGGCGCCGGTGGAGATGCCGTCTTTGAGTGAATACGAACGGCAACAGAAGGCCATCATTGGAAACCGGAACACCGAACCAGCGGCATCCGCCGTAGCCGCATAGGAGGACATCATGCAATCTTGGCAAATAAAAGCACTTGAACTGGAAGGGTCGGCATTGAAACACCTTGATGCATTCGTTCACGAACACGCGCTCTATTTTCTCATTGGGATCATATATGTCTTGCTGGCTCTTTTGGCATGGGTATTGAGCGGGGCATTGCGACGCAAAGGAGGAAAATCCACCATTCATGTCCGGCCAGCCTTTTTTATTCATCTGCCGGGACCGCCGCCACCGCCCCCGGACACGTTCGATCAGCCACCGCACTATTCTGCGCATTGCGATCACGATGACGATTATTGGGAATGACCATTGGCGATGCAGATTGCGCGGCGTGATTCTTAAAAGCGGTTCCCACGGCGCAAGCGGGCGCGGTCACAGGTGGAGGCGCGGAATGCGCGACCTTGACGGCGACCGCGCGCCGTATCATGGAAGCGCGAGGCACGCCGCTAGGAATGACGGTCACGGGAATTATTTCCATTGGTTGCGTTGCCGTTGGTTGCGGGCACTGAACCTTTGAGCGCCCGGCTTCTGGCGGCGCGTTCGTTCTTGTCCTTGATCTTTAATCGGATGAGTTCGGTTGCCTTGGTCATCCATTTACGGTCATTTTTCTTTTGCTCAATCTCGGCCGTAAAAAAGAACTTCATGGAACCTGGCGGGGGATTACCCAGCGGCTTGAGCATACCTTCACTCACCAAAATGGCGATATGGTCGGTTTCAAAGCCTAATTTCCACGCGGTCTCATCGGTGTTGCTTCGTCCGGGCGGCGAAAGCAAATTGAGAAAATCTCTGCGTTCGGGATTCATATATTTTCCTTGGTTAAAGTGACGGTGACGGCGGCAATGTGGGTTTTCAACGTGGCGGCGAACCGCCGATCCGCCGACTTCACAAATTTCAATTCATATTTCTGGATTTCCTGCGCCAGCCGCTTGAGGCCGCTGCCCAGGACGACCACATCGGCACAGGCAAAATGAATCAGCACCTTTTCCGGCGGCGCATCCGGCACCTTTTCCAAGGCTGGGTTGGGAATTTTTTCCGCATACAAAAATTGCGCGTAAGGCAGCAGGTAGCTGACGCCGTCATCGGCAATTGCTTCCAGCGCGGCGATGGTGGAATCCCTTTCAAGGCAGGGATTATCACGCGGGCTAGACGCTGATATGGCGGGTGGATTGTCGCTGGTGTTCAGTTGGCTTGATTTCATGGCTGCTCCTTTCAGTTGTTTCCGTTGAAATGGATCGGGCAATGCGCTGGTGGAACCGTTTCATAAAACGATTGCCGCGCTGCAAAATGGTTTGGAGGAAGTCCCTTTGCGGCATGGCCTCAACCGCCGCCAGCCGCGCGCTGGAACGGGTGACGTGCGAGCGCAACATCTCGGCATCATCAGTGAACACGCGGCACGCATCGCGCCCGCGCGAGATGCTGACGTAAAATTGCTGCTGATTGATCGCCGGCAGCGAACGCGACGACGCGACGACCAACACTTCATCCACCGTCTTGCCCTGGGCGGCGTGTGACGTGACGGCGTAGCCGTGCGTGAACGTGCGATAATTCTCTGGAATCACCCGGCCATCGGCCAGCACCAGGGATTCACCTTGAATCGCCCGCACCTCGACGAGTTCGCCATTGACGAATCTCTTCTGCCAGTTCGATTGCAGCAGCAGCTTGTCGCCAGCGGCCACTTTCAACTTCCGTTTCTCCCCCACATCAAACACGGCAGAGCCTTGACCCAAATGGAAAATACTTTCGGAACCGTCCGCGCGTTGGACTTTCAAGGCGTCATTTTCGACGGCGACCACCGCGACGGTTTCATCTTTGACAAAACCAGTTTTTTGCCGGTGAAACCGAATCGCCAGGCCGGGACGATATTGCCGCGCATCGCGCTTCTGCGCTTCCGTCCATGACAATGAATCAAAAACTTGAAACTCCTTTTCGTCACCCGCCAGCCGACCGGACGTTTTTAACGCGGCACGGACTTTTTCCGTCACCGCCTCGATTTCATTCCACGTCGGCGCAACCAGCAGCACGGATTGGTTTTGCTTCAATGCTTTTACATACGACCGCACAGCTTCACCGTGCAATTGATCGCCTGAAAATTCTGTTACCGCTCCCATGCGTTCCAATTGTGCGAACGCTTCATTGGTATTTTTCTGCGCGGCCAGTTCAACTGCCCGGCGATATTCGACTTTGCGTTGCCGCCGGATGCGGGTCAGTTGTCCCGATTGAAAATCCGAATGATTCTCCAAAATCCGCAGCGCGTCACCACGCGCGACCGAGGCGTGCTGGCCGGTGTCGCCGGACAGCACGATGCGTGCGTCCCGCGCCAGGTCAAACAGCCGCTTCATGTCGTCCATCCCGACCGCCCCGGCTTCGTCCAGCACCACCAACTGACGGACAGACAACGCCGGTTTCGTCAGCAGCAAACTTTGCAGTGTCACCGCCTCGAATCCCTCGGTGCGCAAAACCTCGGTTGCTGCCGCCGTTGGCGCACAGAACAGCGGTTCAATCTTTGCCTCTTTGCAGGCGGCGACCAGTTCACGCAATGCCGTGGTTTTACCACTGCCAGCCAGTCCGCGCAGTCCCGTAATCCGGTCACTTGTGCGCAGGACATGGTAAATTGCCCGGCGTTGATCTTCGCCGAGCCAGCCGGCAGGCCGATAACCGGGATGCAACGGCGCAACCGAATCACAGCCCGCGTTGACCGTCTGGATTAAATCCAATTCCGTCGCCACAATTTCCTTGGTTGAAAATCCGCGCTCCGTTTTCACCAAGTTTGGTGAATGTTTCACCGCCGTTTTCAAGTGGTTCAAATCCACATCGCCCAGGCGATGCGACAACGCCACATTCAACAGTTCATGTTCCGGCACAACCGATTTGCGCTCGAACACATGGGCGACGACATGGTTCAAAACCTGATTTTCCACCAGCGCAATGTGCGGCAGGCTCGATGGACGAGCCGACGCGCGGAGTGTTTGCAGCGATTGCCGCTCATCTGCTGACAATTGCGACAACTGCCGTTCACGCACTTCCGCCGTGGAAATGCCCTTAATTTTCCTTGCCCGGCTCTGATGCACCGCATGTGAGATTTCATCGTTGGAAAGTTTGCGTCCCAACTTTTCTTCCATTTCCTGCACCACCGCGTCACGTTGCTGCGCCCGTTTGGAAAACCGTTTCAGTATTTCATCGCCCACGCCCTCGATTTCAAAACCGTATTTGGCCGGAGCAATCCGGCAGCCGATTTGTTGCACCCGCCTGGCCAGTTCATTCCGATAAACCGCTGTGCCGTAACGAATCGCGTCATACATGCCCCGCGCTTGCAGGGCTTTCCAGCGGTGTTCACGTTCATCGAATGTCGCGTTGAAAACCGTGAAATGCGTATGCAACTGCGGATCAAGCGCGCGGGAACTGTCATGCACAAATGAGGCGGCCACCAAGTTGCCGGTCACACGGTCACGGTTTTCAATGCCATGCTTGCGGATGCGAGTCGCGGCGAAGGTTTCGAGTTCGCGGAACGCGAGTCTGGCGGCTTCCTCATGCGCTTCCATCAATCGCTGGTCGTCCAGCGTGACCGCGAGCACCGAAACCGATTTCGGCGCGGAACAGGTGAAGTCATAAAACACCCGGCGCTGGCCTTCCTTCTGGCTCCGCTGCGTCAGCCGTTCGCCATCGTTTGGATTTTGATTTTCGCAGAGCGCATGAAACTGGTCGCGCGTGACTTCAACCGTTAATCCCAAGCGTTTCGCACCCGCGCCGATCCACTGGCCGGGACGGATTTCACCGGCGGCGTAGTAATCGTTCTGCGCCAGATGCTCGTCGAAATACTTCTCGGCATCCGTCAGATTTTTATGCGCTACGGCAGTGAACATAGAACCGATTTTAACTATTTTTCAAAAGACAAAGTTCATTTTCCGAACAAAGTGTTTTTTCGTTTGAACTGTTAATCCGGCCACCAAAGTGAAATGCTGCCCGAAGACAAACCGGCAAAAGTTTCAAAATGAAACAAAATGCGGTTGTGAATTTCCGTCCGTAGTGGCCGATGGAAGCCACCGGAAAATGAGAATGGTTTCGTAGCGGCCACCCGCCAAAAACAATTCTGGCATCCATCCGATTTTTATGGGCGACAACCGTGGACGTGGAAGGTTTCAGTTCTTCCAACCGCGCCACTGGCCTTGCCCTTGCATGGTTTTGACTCTTGTTATTCATCGTCAATTGACAAGTTTGGCAGAAAATTTCAACGGCTTGGCGCAAGGTTTGCACAAAATACTACCAGCTAATTCCGGCGGAACCCTTGATAAATTGCGTTTTTCTGGTAATAAATCCTTACAGCGAAAAAATGATTTGAGGGAAACCGCCCTCGCTGCCGCCTCTGCCCGCGAATCTCGCATTGGCGGAATTTCGCCTTTACCGTCCGCCCGCCGCCGGCCATGTTTTGATTCATGTTTTTCATCGTCATTTGCAGAGTTTGGCAGGAAACTTTGCCTGTCTGGTGTATCAGGGGCACAATATTTTACAGGTGAAATCCGGGTCAAACCCTTGACAAATGAGGTTTTTTAGGTAATAAATCCTTACCATGATAAAAACGATGACCATGACCCTGACCAGCAAACGCCAGACGGTGTTTCCGCTGGCGTGGTGTGAACGGGAAGGGTTGGAGCGCGGCGGTCCCCTGAACGTGTTTGACCTGGGCAAGGACGGCCTGTTGATCCGTCCCATCAAGCCTCCCGGACGAGAGGCCGTCCGAAAACTTTTGAGGCAAACACCCGTCGGCAAACATTCCCCTCGTCAGGCGGCAGCCATTGTCAATCAGGCATTGCGCCAGGTGCGTGATGAATCTGGCCGTCATTGACACCGGTGTTTTCGTGGCGGGCGTCTTCTGGCGTCACGAGCCGCGCCTTTGCCTCAAGGCATGGTTGTGCGGCATAATAACGCCAGTGATGACCGAAGAAATTCTGGCCGAATACGAGGCGGTTTTGGAACGGGTGAAACAGGAGCAGCCCTTCACCACGGATACCTCGCTCTGGTTGAATACCCTGCGAACGTCAGCCTTGTGGGTTACGCCGATCCCGTTTCAAGAAAAAGTGTGCTGCGACCCCAAGGACAACAAATTCATTGAGGCGGCTTTGGGCGAGCGGGAATGCTGCTCGATCATTGCCCGCGACCGGGATTTGACGGTGTTGGAAAAACCTTTCGGCATTGACATCTACACGCCGCGCATATGGTTGGGCACGTTGACCCGGCCGCAGAGAAAACGATTGCGCGGCTAGGATGCCGGGCAATGTCTGGCCATCCGTGAAAAAAATATCGTTCAGTGCAGTAAAAAGACAGAAAGCGCAAAGTCGCATGGCGGCTCGGCGTAAGGCTCGCCGGAGTCCAGCAGCGGCATTGCAAAAGCGCACTTCATTGGTGGGCGACGTAGCGAAATGGCGCATCACCAATTTCAAGGAGGTTGCCCGCGCAATTGCCCAATGGAAGAAACCGCACTGGCAGCAGGGTTAAGCCCGGCGATTTGACTGGCCGGCTTGCTTCCAGGTTTCAGCAACCGGCCAGACAAATCGCCGCATCCGACCGAACCTATACGGCGGCGCACTCAACGGGCATTTCTAAAATCCCGCGACTCCACAAAGATGTTCCGCGCTCCTATTTCAGAAATGCCCGTTCAGTGCGAATGGCATCCAAACGGAAACCGGCGAAGGCAGATGGCCGCCCAAAAAAATGGAGTCTGCCAAGCGGCAGGGGCGCTCTCATAATTCAAATCTCTATTGCCATCGTTCGCTGAATACCCCGCCACCGTAACGCGCCTTTTTGCCCAACTCGCGCTCAATGGTGAGCGCTTCTGTTTGAGCCGGTTTCGTAGTGTCCTTGCCAAGCGGAACGGAGCGGTATGCACGGCACCGCAATTCACGAAGCCGGAGGGTGAAATGCGGTCGCGTCTGCGAACCTTCCCAATAAAACTTGTCCACGGAAAAAATGTGGTGCGTGTCAAGCCTCGCCGGTATAGCTACTACACTGGTGATCATTGTTTGAACAGTTTATTCCGACTCCTGCGATGGGGTGAACACCCCATAGTGGCGGCCAAAGGTTTCGACTTATAGTCATTGTGTGATGAAACAAATTGGCCGGTTAAAATTCTAAAATCACAATGAATTTATTGATCAAAACTCCTGTTCTGGTGTGTCTGCTGACCGGTGCGGTCCTGTCGGTGTGGGCGCAGGCGGCGGTTCCGCCGCCGATGCCAGCCTATCAAACGCTGCCCGCCGCGCAACTGGACCAGTTGTTGGGACCGATTGCGCTTTATCCCGACCCGCTGATTGCCGAAATTCTGCCGGCATCCACCTTGCCAACGCAAATCGTGCTGGCTGACCGTTATATCACCGGCGGCGGCGACCCCAGCCTGATTGCGCAGCAGCCCTGGGATGCCAGCGTCCAGGCCGTGGCCCGCTATCCCAGTGTGTTGAAATGGATGGATGACAACTTGAATTGGACGACCCAGACGGGACAGGCCTTTCTCAATCAACAGCCGGACGTGATGAACGCCATCCAACGGCTGCGCACCACGGCTTCCAAACTGGGCAACTTGCAATCCTCTCCACAGCAACAGGTGATTACTGACGGCAGTGACATTGAAATTGTTCCGGCGGATCCCCAAGTGATTTATGTCCCCGTCTATCAGCCGGACCAGGTATATTATGACACCGCGTATGGCCCGCCTTTCATCACTTTTGGCATTGGCTGGCCGTTCGGGATATGGATGGATTACGATTGTAATTGGGGAGCCGGCGATCTCATTTTCTGGGGCAACGGCTATTCGCGTCCGGCCAATTGGTGGCATGAACCGTCTCGTCAGCGGGACATGGGGCATACGGGCGTCTGGCGAGCTGACTATCATCCCGGCGCGGTCGCGGCCAACCGTGGCGACCGGGGTTATGGCGGGGACGCGATTTCGCGTTCGGTGTCGCCGTCCGTCATAAGACAAGAGCTGGCCCACCCGGCAGCACAGCGAGATGAACGCTCAATAAATAGTTCCGGTCCCGCGCCCGCGCGTGGCGGGACGGTCAATGACTTTAGTGGCGAACGTTCAACCAGCATTTCCCGACCCACGCCCGCTCCCGATGAACACGCCGCAACCATCAGCCGGCCGGAATCAAACGGGGCGTTCATGGGCATACAAAGTCCGAGTGATACGAGAACTTATAGCAATCGCGGCCAGCAAAGTATGCAGTCGGTCACCCATTCTGCGCCGGTTTCACGGCCAGCACCTTCTGGTGGTGGCGGTTTCAGCGGCAGCGGCGGTGGCAGCCATGGTGGTGGCGGTGGTCGCGGTGACAGGCGCTAATTTTAATTCCTATGATTTTCAAAACAATTTCGCCGATGAAAATAAAATTATTCACAGGGTTGCGTCCGGCTTCAATGCTGGCAATGGGACTGGGTTTGATGTTGCCCATTTGCGTCGCTGCGCAAGAGGAGCTGACTTTCAATTCACCAAACGACGCCGTCAACGCGTTGGTGGCGGCAGCCACAAATCATGATACCAACGCGCTGCATTTGATTTTCGGGCCGGCAGGACATGAATTGATTTCACCCGATGTGGTCCAGGCCACCGAAGAATATAAGATGTTCGTCCAGCACCTGACGGAAAAAACTGTGCTCACCACCAATTCTGATTCCAACATCACGTTGGAAGTCGGGACGAATGGTTGGCCGTTTCCCATTCCGCTGGTGAAGCAGAATGGCCAGTGGCTCTTCGATACCGCCGCCGGCAGTGAAGAAATCCTCGCCCGCCGCATCGGCCGGGACGAAATCGGCGCGATCAATGTTTGCAATGCGTATGTGGAAGCCCAGCGTGAATATGCCAGCCAGGATCGTCTGGGGGACGGCGTGCTGGCCTACGCCCAGTTCCTGCGCAGCACACCCGGCACTCACGACGGACTCTTCTGGCCGGCGAAACAACTGGGCGAAGAATTAAGTCCTTTGGGGCCGCTCATCGCGCAGGCGCGGGTGGACGGTTATCATCGCACGGCCAAAATGCTGAACGACGAGGAGGCACCTTATCACGGCTATTATTTCAAAATCCTGACCCGCCAGGGAAAACACGCACCCGGCGGCAAGTATGATTACATCATCAACGGACACATGATTGCCGGATTTGCGCTGGTCGCGTGGCCGGCCGAATGGGGGAACACAGGCGTGATGACCTTCATCGTCAATCAGCAGGGCACGATTTATCAAAAGAACCTCGGAACCAAGACCGGAAAGATCGCCAGGGCCATGACCATTTATGACTCTAATGATTCTTGGACTTCGACCCAGTGAAACTTGAAACGAACGAGCATGAGGCAATTGTTGCAACCGGTCTGACCAAATGGTTTGGCGCAGGCGAGACCAGGGTGACGGCGGTGAATCAGGTCGGGTTGGTCGCGCACTTTGGCGAAATGCTGTTCATCGTCGGGCCGTCCGGCAGCGGCAAGACCACGATGCTCAGCATGATTTCCGGCATCCTGCGGCCCAACGACGGCAACGTCAAAGTCAAGGGAGCCGATATTTGGACGCTGAACAATGACCAGTTGGCGGATTTCCGTTTGAACACGATTGGCTTCGTCTTTCAAGATTACCATTTGTTTCCACGGCTGACCACGGCCGAGAATGTCGCGATCCCGCTGATCCTGAAGCAGCGCAACTGGGATGAATCCATCGCCGAGGCGAGGCAATACCTGGAGATAGTCGGTTTGAAAGACCGGGGCGAAATTCTGCCGGTAAAACTTTCAGGCGGCGAGCAGCAGCGCGTGGCGATTGCGCGGGCAATCATCAGCCAGCCGGAGATTCTGATTCTCGACGAACCTACGGCTTCCCTGGACGGTGACACCGGGAGAATGATCATCGCCTTCGTCAAAGAGAAAATTCTTAATGAAAAGCGTTGCATCATGATTGTCACCCATGATGCGCGCATCAACGAATATGCGGACCGTATCCTTCACATGGAAGATGGACATCTCACCGCCGAAGACAAGGGAACCGAATGAATACCGACCAACCTAATCCCGAAGTTAAAGCGGTTGAGCCAAAGCCAGAAACCGCCACACCCAAGCCCGACCCCAAAGCGATCGAACTGACACATGATGCCAAAGCGGCCAAATCCGCGCCTGAAATCAAAGCTCAAACTAAAACTGAAGTTAAGACCGAGGCCAAATCTGAAGCCAAAGCCATTGCGCCCAAGAAGAAAATCGGAAACAAGATCATTTTTGCCATCGCCATCATCGGCATTCTGGCCGGATTGGTTGCCGCCTATGTTTTTGGCCTGGAACGGAAGCCGCAGCCACCTGTGTTTAAGCCGGTGAGCAACCCGTTCGAGACGGCCATCTATGCCAATGGCATGATTGAGAGCGAACAGCCGAACGGGGCCAACATCAATATCTTCCCGCAAGTATCCGGCCCGATCACCCGGGTGCTGGTGCAGGAAGGCCAGCAGGTGAAGGCTGGCACTCTGCTTTTCACCATTGAAGATTCTTTGCAGAAAGCCAGCACGGAACTGGCTGAAGCCAACCTGAAAGCGGCACGCGACCAATACGTCAAGCGTCGCGCCGCCTATGATATTGACCCGAAATCGGTCAGCAAAGACGTGCTGGATACGGCGGAAGATGCCGTCACCCAGACGACTGCCGCACTGAAGGCCGCCAACGCGCTGCTGCAATACTATTCGGTAAAAGCGCCGGTGGACGGAGTCGTGCTGGCGGTCAACACGGCAGTCGGTGGCTATGTGTCGCCACAGGGCAACTATGACACCTACACCGAGCTGTTCGACCCGCTCGTGGTCATGAGCGGGCCGCAAGATTTCATGGATGTGCGCTGTTATGTGGACGAGATACTCGTCTCACGGTTGCCGTCGCATTGGCATATTCAGGCGCAGATGCAAATCACCGGGACGGACATCAAGGTGCCATTGGAGTTCGTCCGGGTGCAGCCCTACATCTCGCCCAAGATCGAGCTGTCCAATGAAAAACAGGAGCAGGTGGATCTGCGCGTGCTTCCGGTGATTTTCCGTTTTGAGAAAAAGGATGCCCCGGTCTATCCCGGCCAGATGGTGGATGTTTTCATCGGCCAAGTAGCAACCGGAACAAACGCTACAAACAATTTCTAATATGCGATACAGCGGCATACTGCGGATTGGCTTCAAGCTGCTGGTCAACGATCGAGGCAAGTTTTTTGCGTTGTTGATCGGGATCACCTTTGCCGTGTTCCTAATGATGGAAATGACCGCTTTGTTTGCCGGCATTCTAAACAAGGCTTTTTCGCCGGTCACTAATATCGGTGCCGCGATGTGGATCATGGATCCGGCGGTCAATACGGCCAGCAGTCCGATCCCCATGCCGGAATACGTGCTGGACGCGGCGCGCAGCATGGACGGGGTCAGCTATGCGGTGCCGCTCTTCATGGGCGGCGCGCTGGTCAAGCTCGCCAGTGGCGCCTATCAAGGGGTCAATGTGGTTGGCCTGGACGACAGCAGCCTGTTTGGCCGGCCCGCACTCGAACAAGGCAATATTCTGGACATTTATGCCGACAATACATTCTTCGTGGTGGACGATCCTGAAATATCCAAGCTGGGGGATCCAAAAATCGGCACCACGTTTGAACTCAATGACCATCGCGGAAGGATTGTGGGCATCGCCAAAGTCGTTTCCAACGGACTGAATGGTGTGCCGACGCTCTATACCACCTACAACCGGGCGGTCGAATACCTGCCTTCGACGCGGTTCACCTTATCCTATGTTCTGATGCAGCCGAAGAACGACGCCGCCATCGCCGGGATCAAAAAGCAGGTGGCCAAACTCGGCTATGTCGCCTACACCAAGGATGAATTCGACAATAAGATCAGCAATTTCTACGTTTACCAGACGGGCATTGGCACCAACATCCTCTTGATGACCATCATCGCCTTTGTCGTCGGCTTGTCCATCTCGGGCCAGACTTTCTACACCTTCATCTTGGAAAACCTGGAAAAATTTGGCGCGTTGAAAGCCATCGGGGCCAAGGGACGGGAGCTGATTTACATGATCCTCTTCATGGCATTCTTTACCGCCATGATCGGCTACGGCCTCGGCATCGGCATGGTGACGTTGATGATCGTCCTTGCCAAATCCAGATTACCAAATTACGCCGCGACGATCACGTTCTGGAACCTGGGGCTGGCCTTCGGCATGGTTTTGCTGATTGCCGGAATCTCAAGTTATATCGGAATCCGCAAGGTTCTCAAAATCGAGCCGTTCGACATTTTCCGGGGGTAACCATGAACCATTGGATGAAAACCTTATTCTCACTGCCGAAAACCGAAACCCGAATGGTCATCGTTTCCTTGGCGTGTCTGGCTCTATTCGCCGGCTGCAGCTTCGCGCCAAAATATGCGGAGCCATCCGTTCAAACCCCGGCTGTCTTCAAAGAAATGACGCCGGCGCAAGCATCAGCAACTGACGGCTGGAAAACCGCCGAGCCAATGGACAATGCGCTTCGCGGCCAATGGTGGAAAATGTTTCACGAGCCAGAGCTAAATGCTTTTGAAAGCCAAGTGAATGTTTCCAACCAGACTGTCGCCGTTGCGCTGGCGAATTTTCTCGCCGCGCGGGCCGTGGTGAAACAAGCCCGTTCGCAGTATTTCCCAACCGTCACCGCCAGTCCTTCGGTCTCGGAGTCCCGTCAACAGATAAATTCATCAAGTTCTTCGCCGACTTCTTCCACGTTCACCGAATATGCGCTGCCATTCGACGCCTCCTGGGAGCCGGACTTCTGGGGCCGTATTCGCAACACGGTGAAAGCTAATTCGCTGGAAGCACAAGCCACGCTGGCTGATCTCGAAAACGTCCGGCTGACCATTCAGTCAGAAGTGGCAATGGATTATTTTGAGCTTCGAGTGTTGGATGCGCAGAAGCAGCTTTTGGATGCAACGGTGATCGCATATCAGGAATCACTAAAGCTGACCCAAGCCCAGTATGACGCGGGCTTGGCGTCTGACCAGGACGTTGCGCAAGCTGAAACGCAGCTCAATACAACGCTCGCGCAGGCCACCGACCTCGGCATCCAACGCGCGCAACTCGAACATGCCATCGCAACGCTCCTCGGCAAGCCGGCTTCCTCGTTTTCCATCCCAGATTGTTCGCTGACTGCAAAACCAATCGCCATTCCTTTCGGCGTTCCGTCCGAACTTCTCGAACGCCGTCCCGACGTCGCCGCCGCCGAACGCCGCGTTGCCGAGGCGAATGCGCAAATTGGCGTGGCGCGCGCAGCCTATTATCCGACGATCACCCTGAGCGGCGCGGCGGGATACCAAAATACCTCGATACAAGATTTATTTTCCGGTCCGAGCCTTGTCTGGTCCGTCGGCGCAACGCTGGCGCAAACCCTTTTCGACGGCGGCTTGCGCAAAGCGGTCACCGAACAGTCCCGTGCGATCTACCAGGGCACTGTCGCGAATTACCGTCAGACCGTGCTCACCGCCTTTCAGGAAGTCGAAGACAATCTTTCGACGCTGCGAATTTTGTCGCAGGAACTCCAGCAACAGAACGCCGCCGTGGCGTCGTCACAGCGCTACCTGAACCTCGCCAACGTCCGCTACCAATCAGGCTTGGACATTTACCTCGATGTGATCGCCGCACAAACCGCTCTGCTGAATAATCAGCGGACGGCACTGAACCTCCAGATGGAACAACTGACGGCGAGTGTCCAGTTGATCAAAGCACTGGGCGGCGGCTGGGATGTTTCGCATGAAACGACAGCGGCCATTCCTTGAGCGCCACGCCTGGCCAAAATGGCTGCTCAAGTGCCCGATTATCCAGAAAGGGCGGTGAACATGCTCCACTGGTTGCATTCTCTTCTGCCTCACATCCCTCATTACGGATATGTGCTCGTCTTCATTGTCGCGTTTTTGAACAACCTCGGTTTTCCCCTGCCGGGGGAAACAATTCTTTTGGGAGCCGGATTTGTTTTGGGGAAAACTGCGGATTCACTGTGGCAACCCATGGTGGCCGGAACGGCGGCCTGTTTTCTGGGCGGCATCGGTGCCTTCTGGCTGGGGCGGCGGCTGGGCCGGGGCAGCTTGGAAAAAATCCGCTGGCTCCATCTCACGCCCGAACGGATGAAGTGGCCCGAACGATTTTTTAAACGGCATGGTGATAAGACGGTTTTTATCGCGCGGTTCATCTTTTTGTTCCCTCCGGTCATGGTCAATCTGCTGGCTGGCATGTCACAAATGCCCTGGCGCATTTTTCTGGTTTACGACCTTACGGGGTCGGCGGCCTATGCTACCACCTACACTCTGATTGGATATTTTTTCGGAAAGAAGTGGAAGCTGCTCGAATCTTGGTTGGGGCCTACGGCACTTTATCTGATTTTTGCGGGGCTGGTCATCGTAGTTCTAAGCGTGCTGTTCAGATATTCTCTCTCCGGCTATTGGGCGCGTATTTTCCCGAAAAAGCGGCAGTGACAATGAACATGGCGGCTCATCTTATGGGGTGTTCACCCCATTGTGCGACCAACTGCGCAGGAGCAATGTGATGCTGGCAGGCGTGCCGATCAGATTAAACGTGATTTCTTAAATGCGCCATGAGCCGGACGACACCAAACAATGAAAGGAAATATTATGTTAAGCAAAGTCAAAACCCTGAAGGGTTACAGGTTGGACGCTCTGGACGAACTGGATGGTAAAATCGGGAAAGTCAAAGAATTCTACTTTGATGACCGGTTCTGGACCATTCGTTATCTGGTAGCTGAAACGGGAACCTGGCTTGCGAGCCGAAAGGTGCTGATTTCGCCCTACGCGCTGGTTGCCATATTCAACGAAGAGAAAACAATTGACGTCGCTCTGACCAAAAAACGGATTGAAGACAGCCCCTCCCTGGACACCGACAAGCCCGTTTCCCGCCAATTCGAGGATTCGTTCTATGGGTATTATGATATTCCAGTGTATTGGGCTGGCCCACACCGTTGGGGATATTGTCCTGACATCGAGCGTGACCGTGGACAATGGAAAGTATTTACTCCCGCGCAGAAATCGTGGGATCCCCATTTGCGCAGCACGCACGCGGTAAGCGGCTATTACATCCACGCCACCGACGGCGAGATTGGCCATGTGGAAGATTTTATCATTGATGATGAAACGTGGGAAATCCGTTATCTCATCGTGAACACCAGTAATTGGTGGGCTGGGAAAAAAGTCCTGGTATCACCGCAATGGATTGATCGTGTCAGTTGGGACGATAAAACAGTCTTTATCAATCTTTCCCACGAGGCCATCAAGCAGTCACCGGAATATACGGACGAGTCTCTGCTGACCCGCGATTATGAAATCGGTCTGCATGGCCACTACAATCGGAAAGGATACTGGGTAGATGAACTGGTGAACAGTTAACCTATGCCAGTTGCTTCACTCGTTTCTGCCCCCGCTGCAATTGCTGTTCCGACCAGCAATTCCACGAATGGCCTCACCAGCGATGAGGCTCGCAGCCGACTGGAAAAGTCCGGTCCAAATTCCATGCCTGATACGGCGCTGCATCCTTTGCGCCGGGCGCTGACCAAATTCTGGACCCCAATCCCTTGGATGCTTGAAGCGGCGATTCTGTTGGAACTGGTGCTTGGAAAATTTGTCGAAGCCGGGATCATCGCGGTGCTGCTGGTATTTAATGCCGCGCTGGGATTTTTCCAGGAGGGCCGTGCCCAGGCAACGCTGGCCGCGCTGAAATCGCGGCTGGCACTGACAGCCTCGGTTCGCCGGGATGGCGTGTGGAAAAATCTACCCGCTGCCGATCTGGTGCCGGGTGACATGGTGAAGCTCTCACTCGGTGGCGTCGTCGCTGCAGACGTAAAGCTGACCGAGGGGAATGTTCTCCTCGATCAATCCATGCTCACCGGCGAGTCCATCGGCACTGAAGCCGGTCCGGGCTTCCAAACCTTTGCCGGGGCGCTGGTGCGACGCGGCGAAGCGGTCGCGGAAGTAACGGCAACTGGAACCCGGACCAAGTTTGGCCGCACAGCGGAATTGGTTCGCACAGCGCACGTAGTCAGCTCACAGCAAAAGGCGGTGTTGCGTGTGGTGCGCAATCTCGCGGTGTTCAACGGCATTCTCATTGTCCTCATGGTAGTGTATGCACATGCCCACGCGATGCCGGTCGCTGAGATCATTCCTTTGATTTTAACAGCGGTGCTGGCTTCGATCCCGGTGGCGCTGCCAGCCACGTTCACGCTGGCGAGCGCACTCGGAGCACGGGCTTTGGCGCGTCAGGGTGTCTTGCCCACACGCCTCTCGGCGGTGGACGAAGCGGCCTCGATTGATGTGCTGTGCGCTGACAAAACCGGGACACTCACGCGAAATCAACTTTCAGTAACTTCGGTTCATCCGCTGTCAGGCTTTGATGAATCGCACATCTTGACGATGGCGGCGCTCGCCAGTTCCGATGGTGGTCAAGACCCGGTGGACGCAGCCATTCGTGCCGCTGCGGCCAAAAAAGTTTCTGCGAATCCACCCAAACTATCTCATTTCACGCCGTTTGATCCTGCGACGAAGATGTCCGAGGCGACGGCAAAGGATTCAAGTCTCGGAACGCTGCGCATTGTCAAAGGCGCTTTCACCGTCGTTGTCACGATTGCAGCTCCTTCTCTCACAGCGGCGGCGGCGGCGACTGAACTGGAAGAAAAAGGTTTTCGGGTGCTGGCCGTTGCTGCAGGACCGCCGGCGGCGATGCAACTCATGGGATTGATTGCGCTAAGCGACCCGGCTCGCGAAGACTCGGCAGAATTGGTCACCCAATTGAAAACCCTCGGCGTCCGCATGGTGATGGTGACGGGCGACGCACCCGCGACGGCGGCTATTGTTGCTCATGCGGTCGGTCTCAATGGGTCGGTGTGTCCGCCCGGGCCAATACCGAACGACGTTCGCCCGGAAAGTTACGCGGTGTTTGCCGGCGTGCTGCCCGAAGACAAATTCAAACTGGTGAAGGCTTTTCAGAAGGACGGGAACATCGTCGGCATGTGCGGCGATGGTGCCAACGATGCACCTGCGCTACGGCAGGCGCAGATGGGAATTGCGGTGTCAACTGCAACCGATGTGGCCAAGTCCGCCGCCGGGGTAGTGCTCATCAATCCAGGTCTCGCCGGCATCGTTGCCGCCGTCAAGGAAGGACGAATTACGTTCCAGCGCATTCTAACCTACACGCTAAATTCCGTGACCAAGAAGATCGTGCAGGTGTTGTTCCTGGGCGTCGGCCTCATCATGACCGGTCACGCGATTCTCACACCCATGCTGATGATCATCGTCATGATGGCCGGTGATTTGCTCGGCATGTCGTTGACCACCGATCATGTCCGGCCTTCCTTGCTGCCAAATAATTGGCGCATAGGCACGCTGACCATCGCGGGCATCTTCATGGGCGTTTCCGAACTGGTATTCTGCGTCGGCGTGCTCGCCTTCGGACATTTCCACCTGCGACTGGGCATCGCAACCTTGCAGACATTGGCGTTCTTCGTTCTGGTGTGCGGAAACCAGGCCACCATGTATGCCGTGCGCGCCCGTGGGCGAATTTGGTCATCGCCTCATCCCAGCCGCTGGCTCGTCTTATCGTCAGCGATTGATGTGATAATCGCCGCGACGCTGGCCGGATGCGGCTGGCTCATGCTGCCGCTGCCGCACTGGATGTTGGGCAGCGTTCTGGCCGTGGCCATTGCTTTCACATTCGTCATGGATTTGGTAAAAGGTTTAGTGTTTCGCCGCTTGAAAATAGCTTAAATGGCAAAGCACCAAATCCTCGTCCGGCGCAGGCGCAACCAAGATGACCTTGCATCCAAACGAACCATTGTTTGTGCGTTAATCATTTGTTTTGAGCGACGAAAAAAAGGCCTGCGTAAATCTTGGGATCAATCAAAACACCGGTTGTCGCTTTCGCCTCTAACCACTTCACGACCTCTGCCAGCGGAATTTCGTGAACCGTAATGTCTTCGTGCGCGACACCGCCACCTTTTCCAATGCGATGCAAATCGAAAGCGCGAAAGAGCGTCACCCGTTCTGACGTGATTCCGCTGCAAGAGGCTCCGGTCATCACTGGCTCAAGGCACCCGGCGGCATAACCAGTTTCCTCCAACAGTTCGCGAAGGGCGGCAGCGGCAGACGATTCGCTCGGGCAACCCGGTTCATCTCCGATGATACCGGCGGGAAGCTCGATGGTGCGTGTGTGAACCGGAATCCGGTATTGCTCCACCAGCAAAACTTTCTGTTCCGTGGTCACACTGATGATGAGCGCGACACCGGTTCCATGGACCCTGTCAACGTATTCCCAATGACCCTCTTTGATCAGCGTCAGGAATTTACCGGTATGCAGGATTCTTTGGCTGGTTTGATTCATTTGTTTTCAGAAGCCATTCCAAGGCAGTTGTCGCCGAATGAAAGAGTTTTACGTCAAGCCCGCGATTATTAGCCACCATTACGCCAAATTTCCCCGAACGAACCCACTCCGGACTGGCCACATGCGCGATCTTGACCGATGACTTTGCGTTGGAAGCAATGCGTTCGACGAAATTATATCGTTCAGCCATTCCGGGCGGCTGCAATCCCGACACCCCGGTTGAATCAATCAGCAGTTTCTCAATCTTTTTTTGGCGACAGCGAAGCACCGCGCGGCTTATCAAGTCAGCCATCTCGTCAAACGAGGCCTGTCCCACGGGACAAAACACCGCATGTTCCTTTTTCTGCTCGAAGTGCTCCAACTTTTTCACCGGATGTATAGGAAATTAAATTTGGCCCTCTGAATCAATGCGAAAATGCTGAACTTAAAAAGCAAATGGGGTGAACACCCCATAGCACAAGTAGAATGTTCGGCTATTGTGTCATCAATGTCCCCTAAATATATCTCCGATGTTAATAATCCAATATGCGAACCGTTTCATCGCCAGTCGAATTCTCGCCAGCGCATTCTTGTGGTGGAAGATGAGCGTGATCTCCGCCAGATCACCGCTGAAGGGTTGACAGACGCCGGCTACCAAGTGGATGTCGCCGAAGATGGGGCCACTGCTTGGACCGCGTTGCAAATTTACCAATACGATCTGTTGTTCACCGACCAATTCATGCCGAAGGTGTCCGGCGTCGAGTTGCTCAAAAAAATCCACGAATCACGCATTACACTATCGGTCATTATGGCCACCGGATTTTTGCCCACTTGGGAATTCGCCCTGCACCCCTGTCTGCAACCCGTGAAAATGCTCCTCAAACCCTATTCGTTCGGGAAGTTGCTGGGCATGGTAAAAAATGTTCTGTCCAAGACAGCCAGCGTCGGCGATGACATCCCGCTGCCTCCGTTGCCGCCAGAACCACCACTGCCTCCGCTGCCACAATTGCTCGCCTGATGATTCACCACACTTGATCAAATAAATAATACAAATTACACGTTTATGATACCAACCAGTCTCCACACTGCCGCCCCAACCCTGCAAGCCATGCCTTTGGCATTGATTTTTCCATCGCGACTGATGCTGACCGAAAGAGCATCGGTCAAGGATAACGGATTCTCGGCGGTCATCAGGACGGAAACTCTCACGATGCGCGCCACCCTTGTAACCCCAGTTCTGAGAGAAATTCCGGGTTACCCTCATGGCGGGATCAATGATTAAATTCGTAGCATTTTCTACAAATCGCACATCAAGCGCACATTCATCACCAAGCCATGAGCAATCCAAAAAATTCCACCAAATGCGAAGCGTCCATGAGCGTGATGGATGCCATCCAGCATCGGCGCTCCGTGCGTGACTATGCGTCGAAGACAATTGAAAGAAAAGTCATCCAAACGCTGCTCGATGCCGCCGTCCATGCTCCCACCGCCATGCACGAGGAGCCATGGTCATTTGCCGTCGTCCAGGATAAAAATGTTTTGGATCGCTTGTCAGAAAGCGCCAAAAAACTTGTGCACAACGAAGCCCAAGGTTCCGATACCGACCGTGCAAAGCACACGTTACATGTGGTGGACAAGCCGGATTTCCATGTTTTCTATAACGCCGGCACGCTGATCGTTATTTTCAGCAAACTACAAGGGGCGTTCGCCGTGGCGGATTGCTGGCTGGCGGCGGAAAACCTGCTGCTGGCTGCTTGTGCGCAGGGGCTTGGCACCTGCGTCATCGGTTTTGCGGTCTCGGCACTGAACACGCCGGAATGGAAGTCGGAGTTGAAAATCCCGGCTGAAATGACAGCCATCGCGCCGATGATTGTGGGTGTGCCGGCAGGTGAAACGTCGCCGGTGCCCCGCAAGGCACCGGAAATTCTTTCTTGGTTATGACACGATCGGGAGGCAGGTGTAAACAATCCTTACCCTGATGCCAGATTGTCTTTCTGATCGAGACTGAGCCGGTGGTGACGGTCTCCGCCGTCAGCAGCAGTCGGAGGATTGCTCCGCACCGCCCACCATGTGACCAGCCCGGCACCGGCGCAAATGATTGCCCCCACCGCAATCGTCCACGGCACGCCCACGGCATGAGACAGGAATCCAGACTCAATGCCACCCAAAGGCATCATGCCGCCAAATACCAGTGCCCAGATGCCCATCACCCGCCCGCGCATCGCGTTGGACACGCTGCTCTGGATGAGCGTGTTGGTGGTTGAGAAATAAAGGATCATTCCCCAACCACCAACCGCCAGGCACAGAAGCGCCAGCGGATACCAACGCACGATGGCCAACAGCGCCAGCATGGCTGAGAACAACCAAAGTCCGCCGAGAATCATCAGCCGTGGCCGGACGCGGTTTCCATAGGTCGCCACCGTCAGCGCCCCCAAAAGTGCCCCGAATCCGTTGGCACTGAGCAGAACACCATAGCCAGTTTCGCCGACATGAAGAATGTCGCTTGCATAGGCAGGCAGCAGCACTGCATACGACCAGCCAAAGATGCCCACCACGCCAAAGAGCAGCAGCAAAATGCGCACGCGACGGTGGCCGGCCACATACTTGAATCCTTCCATGATATGCCGCCCCGTTGAGTGCGGTTTGGGCCGGGGTTCATGCTTGGGCAGACGCATCATCAACAGCCCCACGATGACCGCAATGAAGCTGACGCCGTTCAGGATGAAACACCAAGTGATGCCAACGGATGCCATGAGCAAGCCCGCCACAGCGGGACCGACTACCCGTGCGCCATTCACGATGGAACTGTTCAGCGACACCGCATTCATCAGGTCTTCGTGACTGGTCATTTCGACCATGAATGCCTGTCGTGCGGGCATGTCGAAAGCCATCGCCACACCGCCCAGCGCCGCCAGCACGAGAATATGCCACGTTTGAATGTGGCCACTCCCCACCAGCGCGGCAAAGACGAAGGCGGTAATCATCATCGCAATCTGGGTGTAGAAAATGATGATCCGCTTGGGATGCCGGTCGGCCACGGAGCCGCCCCACAGGGATAAAACCAGCATGGGCAAAGTTCCGACGGCCGCCACCGTGCCCAACAAAACCTTCGATCCAGTCAACTGATATACGAGCCAGCCTTGAGCGGTGGTCTGCATCCAAGTTCCGATCAGCGATACAAGCTGACCGATGAAGAACAGCCGGAAATTGCGATGTTTCAGGGCGGCAAAGGTGTCACGCCATGACACGCTCCCCATTGGCCGAGGCTGCGCCATGAATTCTGGCGGAGCAGTGATGGCGGGTGTGGTAGTTTCTTCAGATGGCATCGGCGAGCAGATGTTACCCGGTTACTTCGTTTCAATCGAGTCTCAGGATTATTTTCCGTGCGCCTAGCAGAGCATTTATATCTTGATGCGGGTTGCCATGAAAAGTGGCAATATGCCAGCCATGAAAAACTCATTCATTGACCGGGTCAAGACGGCGCTGGTCGTCATTGATCTTCAGAAGGGCGTCGTCGGGCGGCAAACCGCTCCCCATGCAGCAGACGGCGTTGTGAAAAATGCGGCTGCGATTGCCGCCGCTTTCCGAAAAAACGGGATGCCAGTATTTTTGGTGCGGGTGGCATTTTCTACAGACGGTAAAGACGTGCTGCGTCCCGTTGTTGACGCACCTTGGCCGACACAAACTCCGCCGCCAGACTGGACGGAGATTGTTCCCGAAATGGGGCCGCAACCGGGCGACTTCGTGATTACCAAACACCAGTGGGGTGCCTTTTACGGGACCGAACTTGAATTGGCATTGAGAAGGCGCGGCATCACAACCATTGTCCTGTGCGGCATCGCGACCAACATCGGGGTCGAGAGCACCGCCCGTTTTGCTTTTGAATATGGGTTCAATCAGATTTTTGCGGAAGATGCCATGGCGGCCATGTCCGCCGAAGAACATGCGCTCACGGTTGCCAAGATTTTCCCCCGTATCGGTTTGGTCAGAAAAACCGGTGAAATTCTCGAAGATTTACTGCCCAATTGATTTTGATGTCAGCGCATTTAAAACGATTGGGAATGAATCGGCGCTTTGACTGGCCGGCTTGCTTCCAGGTATTCAGCAACCGGCCAGACAAATCGCCTCAATGGAAACCTAGACGGTCGCGCACTCACCGGTCATTCTAAAACCGCGCTCAACTCCGCCGTCGTCCGTTCATGCCACTCCCGACCTGCTCCGTTTCGCTGCCGGTTTCAGAACGCCCGTTCAGTGCTTCGTCATTTTAACATCAGTGCTCCAATTTTAATACGTTCAATCGAACGTGATTTGTGGCGGCTTTCTGGAATTGGAAAGCCGGTAATTTAGTTAGACACCATCCCCGAAGCATTCGCTTCGGAATTCGGCTCCAGAAA
>Ga0302269_1000141_pt1 | contig 43583 bp, 47 predicted proteins | sample III_Bog_E2_2_FD_194560 | JGI IMG/M metagenome (GOLD analysis project Ga0302269, IMG submission 194560) | Peat permafrost microbial communities from Stordalen Mire near Abisko, Sweden - III_Bog_E2_2 | ecosystem: Environmental > Terrestrial > Soil > Wetlands > Peat | place: Sweden: Abisko...
TGAGAAACTTAAGTCGGTGACAAAAATTTCTGCCGCCTCTACCAGGTCGGCTGGAACTTTTTCAATCGCTGCAATTTCAGCACCGAGTTGTCCTGCAAGCGGCACAAAGGATGTCACTTGAGGAATTGTGTTATCTAGACTCACTAAGCGTTGAAGAAGCGTTCCACTCGCTCCAAAGTCTTTTGCTACCGCAGTTAAAAGACCGATGAATGCGAAAAGAGCCGGATATTTTTCTTGAATCGGGTTCATATTTTATTTCTCCTTGTTTTATTTAATCATGAAAGGTCACTTGGATTTTGTCTACTCCTACTTGGAATGCCATAAACTTTTTAAAAGCATCTAAGCTCTTCATTAGCATTTTCCCAGGCTTTGCAAAGCGCGGGCCGATTTGCTCGCCTAGTCCTACACACCCTTCTAATTGTTCCACAAAGTTTGCGATGTGTAACTCGATTGCCTCATGTCCGGGAATAGTATCGCACCTAAAAACTTCATAACCAAAATGTGGCGAACAGTAACGATAAAAATCCCATGTTCCGGCGGGGATAACGGTTTTACCATCAAACAAACGCTCCATTGTACAACAAACAAATGACCCTTTATCGTCACTCATTTCACCAAATGCACCGTCGGCAATCCACATTTTTCTTTGTACAAACGGGTTCATGGAAGATATCCTTTCGTAAAAAGTTGAACGACAATAGCGATTAAACCCCCGGCGATTCCTGCAAGCGCTCCATAAACTGCACGCGCTCCTGAATTTTTATCCTTAGCGTGGATAAGAATTCTCACATCTTTACGAAGTTCGATCATTTGGATTTTTATCCATTTTGAATCGCTTTCTAAAGTAGCAAGTCTCTCGCCATCGGATCTTACCATATTGATTCCTTACTGATAATGCTCTTCCACAACTATATACCCAGACCCACCTTGCCCACCCGGTGTGGCCCCAGAACCAGACCCTGCGGACCCTGCCGTTCCTGCCGTACCTACCGAATAGTAATAAGTGGCCGAAGGAGAATAAATATTAGCTTCTTCATAACCGCCCGCGCCGCCCCCACATCCTCCCGATAGGGCTGTAGCACTACCCGGCCCACCCGAACCACCTGACCCCGAGTTAGGTTGTCCATAGTTAGCAGCTCCCCCTGTTGTTGCTCCTGCCGCTCCACCAAATGGAGTTGCTCCACCACCACCCCCCACGTTTGCCAATGCAACCCCATTACTTGCTTGTCCCCCACTGCCAGGAATAGACACAAGATATGTTGCTGTGTTGCCGATCCCACCCGAACCACCCAAACCTGGACCACCCGCAGCGTATGTATACCCCCCAGTGCCACCACCACAGTAAAGCAGATCTGTACCAAAAGTGGTAGCGCCCCCAGTGCCCCCAATGCCCCCAGTTGTGGTACTACCAGAACCGGCCCCACCGCCCCCGGCGCCTACTTGTTTTGCTTTTAAATAAAGTGGAGTTCGTGGGCTTGTTGGCGTCGTGTAGGTCGCTAAAGTTTGAATATTTGATGCAGAATTCGCCACTATGGTGGAAGGGCCAGTACCGCTAGATTTGGTAAATGTGGTACCGGATGTTGTTCCGCTTCCAGAAAAGAATAGTCCCACCGTAGCAGTGGAGACGGTATTGAGTAAGGTGTAGCTATTACTATTGTTCGTATAAACCGCACCCGCTGTAGCTGTAATGGTTGTAGTGGTAAGTGTAATGAGGACCCCGGTTTGAGAAGATCCAAATCCGCCTGTACCCGTTCCGGTAGCTGTGGCTATGCTTAGGGTTGGCGCTGTAAATGCCTGTAATGTAGTTACACCACTCGTTGAAATCCCACCCACATAATATCCCGGGGTCGGCGTGGCGGCGAGCACACCGCCAAGTGTAGAAGTGGAAGGGTTTGGTAAATCTGCACCCACAATCGCGCGCGGAGTAACTGCCCCGCTTGATCCATTTGGGGACGCTAGAAAAAGATTTGCACTCTCACTGGTTCCTGTGACCGCAAGCGTTCCGCTCGTAGTGATTGGAGATCCCCCAACCGTAAGCCATGACGGTACTGTAAGCGATACACTTGTCACAGTACCCAACCCCGTTCCAAACTGCACTACACCGCTCGTTGAAATGCCGGTTACGAATTGACCAGGAGTCGGAGTTGCGGCGAGCACGCCACCTAGAGTCGTAGTAGTAGGATTGGGAAGATCAGCGCCTACGATCGCTCTCGGAGTCATTGCACCACTAGAGCCATTGGGAGAAGCCAAAAATAAATTTGCACTCTCACTTGTTCCGGTAATCGCCAAAGTTCCGCTTGTGGTGATCGGAGTTCCACCAACGGTTAACCATGCAGGAGCAGTTAGCGCAACTGAAGTTACGGACCCCGTACCATAAGCCGAACCTGCATCTATGAAGTTTCCGTTTGCATCAATTTTAACTCCGTGTCCAGTGGTCAGAGTTCCCGTTGATGTTGCGAGTTCAGTGGTATTTCCCGAAAGCGTTCCGGTCGTGATTGCAGAAGTTCCAGCACCAAAGAGAGGTGCCCCACTAGAAAGCGTTGTCGCGCCCGTTCCACCATATGGAACGCCCACAGTACTGCCATTCCATGCGCCATTTGTTACTGCTCCGGCATTATTGACCGAAAACAATTTTGTGCTTAGGGCAGAATTCCAGCCATCAAATAAATCTCCCGGAGTTGTAGCATTATTTGCGACCATGAGAGCAGCTTTATTTGATATTCCGTAAACCTCAAGAGCCGCAACATCACTTGTGTTTCCATTAAACGATACTACCCCGACGTTATCGTGAACTTCCCTGAAACCGCCAACAGCAGGATTTTCAAGAATCATTGAAGACGCTGTTACGAACCAGTCCCAAGCTTGATAACCACTCGAACCAGGACCAATCCATACTTGATTTAAATTGGTTCCAGTATCTGAATAAACCGTAATAGAATCCGTTAGAGTATTACTCCAAGTCGCATCACCACGCCAAAATGTTGCGCTAGATGCGTTTGTGGCAGAGTTTAAATTAGCAACTGGCAAGTTTCCAGTCACGTCTGAGTTCGATAAATTTACTGGCGAAAAACTCCAAGTTCCAGAAGAGACATGTGCAATGCCCGTACTGCTTGAACTATCAATTCCAGTTCCACCACTTGAATCTGGAAGTGCAGATCCCGAAAGAGACACGGCCAAAGTCCCACTAGACGTTATTGGCGACCCAGATACCGATAGAAATGCTGGAACAGTCATTCCAACCGAAGTGACAGTCCCAAGACCGCCACCCGTCGCAAATAAAGGCACCCCAACCGATGATATCCCGACCATGAACTGTCCTGGCGTCGGAGTCGCAGATAAAACACCTCCTAAAGTCGTTGACGTTGGATTGGGTAAATCTGCACCAACTATCGCTCGTGGGCTTAAAACACCACTTGCGCCGTTTGGAGAAGCCAAAAATTTGTTCTCTGTGACGGTCGTAGAACTGATTGTCATCGTACCACTGGACGTTACTGGAGAGCCTGCAACGCTTAGCCACGATGGAACTGCTAGACCAACTGAAGTGACGCCCGTACTTCCGGCGTTACACGCGGCACCAGCGTCTACCAAATTCCCATTTGAATCGATATCAACGCAGTGACCGGAAGTAAGCGCACCGCTTACGGTCGCGATCTCGGTCGTATTACCTGCAAAAGTCCCATTTGTAATCGGACTAGTTCCATTTCCGATCAAAGGCTTTCCTGATGCGAGCGTAGTATCTCCAGTTCCACCATTGGCAACCCCTAGCGCCGTTCCTGAGAGAGTAAGTCCAAAACTTCCGCTTGTGGTAATTGGCGAACCGCTCACGGACAAGAAGGAAGGCACCGTCATTCCGACCGATGTCACCGTACCTATTCCTGTCACTGGGCCAAAAATCGGAGCACCAGTCCCGGCAATACCGATCACATATTCGCCAGGCGTAGGAGTCGCTGCCAGTACGCCACCCAGAGTAGTTTGAGTAGGAGTTGGCAGTGGATTGACAGTTCCAATTTGATTAAAAGTAGTTCCATTATTGGAATATTCAATCGAATTATTTGAACTGTTATATCTTAATTTTGGATTTGTCGATGCCCCTGGAGCGGTAAGATTAAACTCGAGTACCTTGTTGGTATTTCCAGTCAAACCAAGAGATAAGTCGTTGTTGGGGATGACTGCGGGCGACTGCGCAGCCATAGCAACGGCCATCGCCCCAACACCCACAAGACCACCAATTAACGCAATGTATTTTTTAATTTTATTTTTCATCTATGACTCCGTAATATTATTAAAGTAAATGTTATTAGGCGCACTGTTCAAATCACTAATTTGAGTTGTGCAGGCAGCAAATCTACATTCAGTAATAAAGTTGAAATTATAAGAATTGTTCACTTGAAATGCGGTAGTGAAACCGCTGAATCTTCCACCCTTAATTCTTACCCCTGATGCTTCAATCGTAAATGCTGGACCAGACAAAGACCCCTGGGAGTAAGTCACATTTGGTGCGAATTCAATTAAGATTCCACCGATAGTTACAACAAAACCAGACCCGCTGTTCATGGTCAGAGAGTCTTTAACTAAAATTCTCCAATTTGGCTGTGCCACTGCGAGCGCTGCCGCAAGGGTGGTATAGTTGCATCCATTTTCTGCGCCGACAATTGCATCATAAATAAGAGATGCGGAAATAGACCCAACCACCGGACCCCAAACAAAACCGTCAGCGCTCGTGTTAGCAATCAGCGTTTGTCCAGGAATCGGAAGAACGGCTGGAAATTGAGGATTAAAAATATTTGGAGTTATAAAAAGTGGAAACATCGCGGATCTCGCGATTTGATCATTCAACTCCTGAATCTGCATAACAAGCGTATCGAACTCATTCTCGTGAAGCTCCGGAAAATAAGCGCCCTGATTTTTAATGTCCGTTAGTTGTGTGAGCGCAGGCAATCGGATAAGAAGAATCGACCATCCGGTGATAAGATTTCCGCCAGAAGTTAACCATGCTTGAGACGCGTTTATCAGGCTAATTGAACCACCGTTTCTAAAACCAACGCCAGTTATTGAATAGTCTGTATTTAATACAAGCGGACCATACTGATTATCCTCGGTGTCTTGGATGAAAACATAAAGGTCGGCGGCCTGAAAGAGTTTGAAATTGTAATCGTAAACTGAAACCGCACCATTTCCAACGAATAAACTTCGGCATGTCGTGGACGATATGGACATAGTTTTATCTTCCCTTCTGACCCGTGATAAGTCCACGAGTAAAATCAATCGGACCAGTCGGGTGAGCGTTACCCGAATTAACTTGGTTTAAATATGAGACAGGTTTCGCGAGAGGAGTCACCGGAACACCGGAAATTAAACTCATGAGAGTTAAACTATCCTTGATGGATTTATCGTCCCACTTTCCAGAGTGAATGGCGTTCTTAATTTCACCTGGAGCATGAATCCCGGCATAGAGTGCATCGAGAGCAGGAGAGTTTAACCTGTCGGCCTCACCCTTGCGTTTTTCGTGAAGCATGGAATCGACCATTGAACCCACGATCGGAATTTCAGCAAGTGTATCGCGACCGATGTTTTGACCGACTTTGGAAGCGAACGCCTGCCAAGCTCCATCGCCAGACTCATCCCAAGCCTTGCCCGAAAGCGCTATTGCAGCAGTCGTCATCATCATTGCAGGAATTGCGCTTGTGTACGCGAAAATAGGAAGCGCACGAAAAGCGGCCTGTTTTATGCCTTGAAATTTTAAAGCCTTGTAATACTCACCAGCCTGAAGATTCAGTTTCAGGTTTTGGAATGAGTAAAACCCGAGAAGCGATTTCACGAGAGGCGTCGTGTGTTCGGCGCTACTGATCGAAATCGGTTCCATATTGTGCTGAGTTTGAGAAATTACCGCATCAGCCTTTGCAATTGCCTGATCCTCCGCGTGACCCTGGGAAATCGCGTGATCATAGGACGCTTTCCACATGCCAACATCGACCACATTTTGAACTGCGTGCTGAGTAAAAAACGAGTTTGCCACGATATATTTTTTTATGTCGCTTGCCGTTCCGGTTCCATTTGCAATATCGTAAAGCGTTTTACGCATTGTTGTCGAGCGATCATTAAACCTTGAACTCATCCAAGGTGACTTTTCGCTGATCATTTCCTGTGTGCCTTTTGCGTCCTGCATGTAACTCAAGAATCCTCGAGCAGTGTAAGACGCTGGAATTTCTTTAGACATCGCCATTGGAATTCCATGAAACATCATCAGGGTGTTTCGAGCGTTCAAAAAGAAGACCATCGCAGAGTTGTTCGTCCGCAAGTAATTCATGGCCTGATCAAGATAGCGATTCGATCCTGGCTTTCCAGTCGTTTGCTGTTTTGCGCGATCGAGAAACGGAATCAAAACTTTTTTTGTCGCTTCAGGCAGAATCGAGTCAAAACCCTTTGAAACGCCGCGATCGAGGATCAAACGGCCCACTTGATAAATCGTCGGATCCATGTGCGTGAATTTTAAAACTTCTCGGACGTGTGAACCAATCAGACCCGGATCAAGGCTCAATGGCACATTGTAATTATCGACTCGCTTTTTAGTGAATCCATTGCTAGAACCCGGTAGTAATGAGTATCCAGAATCAGACTCTAGTATCGCTTTACCTTGACGAATTACTTGATCGGTGTATCCAGTTTTTGTTAGATCACGATCAGCGGCTGCGGGAATATAACCCCCTTTGTAATCGCCAAAAGGAGTTTGAACAGGAGTATGCTCAACGGTATCAAAATATCGTCCATAGCGTTTGTAATGGGCTTTCTGTGCATCTGGAAGGAGAGACTCGTTCAAGTCCCACATCCCTTGGACCCAATCCATCATATCTTTGGTTACGCTACCGTCGGTCATTGCGCGTTTTAGGAATTCGTCCCATTGACTGCGATCAAGATTTCCTTCCTCATCCATAGAACCCCAGCCGCGACCAATGAGGAGTTTCTTGAGATTACTTTCATTTCCTGAGTGAGCAATAGCCATCATGAGATGCGCCTGATCTGGGAAAAATATGTTTTCACCTTCAGCAGTCTGACCAAGTTCTGGAGCTTCGATTCGCTCATAACTTAGTTTTTTAAAAATCTTCTCATTCATGTCACTAATTCGATCCTGAGCAGCGTCGTTCGCAAGTCTGAATTTAGATGACGCTTCTTTGATCGGAAGCCAAAGATATTTATAAAGTGGACTATTTATATCGCCATTTGAAAGCGCATCGACGAAGTGCTCAACCCTAACAAGCATGCTGCCGATCGAGAGAGCACCCGTAGTGAGATCCTCGAGTTTTGTGGTTTTTCCACCTTCTCCGCGATACTTGCGGAAATTTCCTGGTTTCACGTCTGCAAGTTGATTTCGGGTTTCTTCTTGAGCTTGGTTTAAATCAACTCTTTCGTTTTGGAGATCAAGCTCACGATTCATTTTTGCCAGATCCCAAAGCGCATCAAGCTGCTCACGAACCGCTTGGAATTGACCATACGGCATATCGCCATAGGCTTTTAATTGCCCGAGCGACTGGACCTGAGCGACCGATTCATTGTACTGATCGACATCGCCGTATTTTTTAAGCTTCTCTAAATAATCCTGCGCCTTTTCACCGCGCTCAACTGATCCAATTCCAAGCTGATCAAGAATCACACGACCGGCATTGATCAAATTCATGTCGCGGGTTTTCGATAGCACGTCATCTTTTTTATTGAAGTCCTTGAATCCATCGACTGATTTTTGAACGTCAGCTTGAGATTCAGAAACAGCTTTATAAAGCTCGTGATTCAGAAACTCCTGATACTTCGCTTCAAACGCTTTATCCCACGCGCCCTTGAGCGCCTGATTCATCGCTTCGTTTGCGGCCTTGGTTTCAGCGCGCTGATACAGATAAGGTTTTAAGTCTCGAGTAGATAAAGTCGCAGTGATCGTGTCGGCTTGCTTTTGGAAAGATTCAGCGGTAATTACGCGTTTTCCGATCCTGCGCATCAGCTCCTTGTAATCACCTAGCTTATTTTCCATGATCCATTTCAACTCGAAAGCCAAACGAGACGATTCTTTCGCGTTGTGGATGGACTTCATCGCTTCTTCTTGCATCTGACCATTAACGGTCGGATCCTCGTAAGCGTAACGCTGCCTCATTTCGTTGTCTGTTTCCTGGCGTATCAGATCGTCTTTAGGCTGAGCATTTGCAAGCGCCATCACCAATTCGTGGCCCGAATTAAACCCTAACAATTCAGCGGCCTGTTCGTAGTGAAGGCCGTCTTTGGTCAAAGTCCCACGCGGCATTTCTTTTGCGATGTCTTTTCCATAATCCGCAACGATCGTTTTTCGATCGAGTTGAAGATCGACCTTTTGACCGTTTGGAAGTTCACCAGATTTAATCGCATCAAGTGCTCGGTATTCTGGACGCGCTTCAACTTCAGCAGTGATTTCACGTTCGACTGATTCGCGCTCAATTTTATACTGTTTCGAGCGTTCACGTTCGACTGCCTTCATATTTTTAGCGGTCAAATTGTCTTCAGCAGCAGCTCGAGCTTCTTGAACTGTTTTTGCGTATTTTGCCGCATCCTCTGGAGTCATGAACTTGTGAGGATCAGAAAATAATGGATTTAATCCGACTGAATTCCTTGCATCTGCGATCTCATCGTCAGTCGCGATCATGCGGTCAAAAGCGTTTCTGACTTCAGGGGTGAGCGTGACATCAGGATGCGCCATCAGTGTTTTATAAGCGTGAATCATCCAAGCTTTGAATGCGGCAAAAGCTTCTCTGAGCGCAGATGACGGGGCTTTCCCTTCCATTAGGTATTTCTCAAAACCTTCGGCGATTTTTTCGTGCTGTTCTCGAGTTAGCTCCGATCCATGTTCTGCACCGGCAAAATCGTAAAGCGCTCGGTTGATTTCTTTCGTGCGTTCTGAAGCGTCAGGACGACTTGCAAGATCATTTAAAACCTTAGTAAAAAAGTGACCAGTCTCATGTAAGAACGTCGAAAGGTTTGCGTCTTTTAAAAGTGAAATTGTGGTTTTGTCGGGGTGGAAGGTGATGCCGCCCATTGGATCGTGATCGCCATTTTGATAGTATTGATATCTATCGCGTTTTTCTTGGGCTGCAATATCTTTCGTGGAAACAGCATCTTTAGAGCCGATATACTTTACATTTTCAGCGTTTTCGTGTGGGTAAAAACTTACTACCTGGTCTTGCCATTGTGAAAGATTTTCTAGACCGCCAGTTCGATCAGAAATGAATTTAGCGGTTTCTGCGTGTGTATCTATTCTTCTTTGTCTGGCTTGCTCTTCAGTCTCACCAGGTCTACTATTCATCCATCCTATGCCGTGCTTTTCAAGGGTAGCAGCATGAGCTGCATCTGAAATTGGCTGACCAAAATCGTCCATTCCACGAATTATTAAACCATCGTAACCGTTTTTCTTAAGCCATTCAACGGCCTCATCGCCATTCATTTTAAGGATTTCTCGCGGAAGGCTTTTTATGGTTTCGGGTGTGATAAGAAGCGCTTTTTTAAAGTTGAGATCTGCCGAGTGAACTTTGTCTCCGGCGATCTGCCCACGGTATCCTCCATCACCGGCAACCCAGTTCCCACTTTCATCGAAATAGGTGTGTTTTCCAAAGACGCCCTCACCGCCATCATAACGAATCTCATTACTGACGTGTTCAGGATTTATAAAGTGATCTGTTATTCCATGTGAAAGATGCGCTACCCCTAGAAGCTTTCCACGGAAAACTGGACCACTCTTTTTTTCAAGACCATTCGACTGCAAAAAATCAAAAAAATCCTTCGCCTGCTTCGGCGAATCCCTGTTCGTTTCGAGCGCTTTTTTGATGGATTCATTATCTGCGTTTTGGATGTCAATTCCTTGACTCCTAAGATACTTATCCATTTCAAGCATCTGTTCTCGAGTGTCGGCTTTTTCAGGATGGCGATTTCCTTCAGCATACTGTTTCTGACCTTGAGATTCGGCTGCCACGCGCTGAAGCAATTCTGGGATTGAATGTTCCTTCAGATATCCAGCTTCGTGCGCTTGCTCGGCTGCACGATCAAGATCCATTCCCATTTTTCTTGTAAGACCTTTTATGTCCATCGCCTGAACGTCGGACCCAGGTCCAGCAGTATTTACGCCGCCTTTTCCTTTCATGAAATCAATCAACGACTGGCCATAGGCCTCACGCTCGCTTGGGATTTTTCCCTCACGAAGCTTATTCAGGATCGGATCAAACTCATCAATGTTTTTAGATTTTAGCTGATCAGGAAGTGAACGAGTGATATCGAGATTGTACCGACTAAAAAGCTCTTCTGGAGTTGTACCTTCAGACTGCGCCATCACATTGAAGAAATTATAAATCGAAGCGTTTTTATCCGCAGTCGCTTTATCCATTCCGGTCGCCTGAAGTTTTTGGCTAACCTGCTCAATGACGCCGCGACCGAGATCATTGAATGAACCACCGTTATTTGCGACGTGGTGTTCGTTTTCTCTAGCAATGTCATTCGCTTTAGTAGCCTCAGCGACGGTTGGCTGACCTGGATCAAAGGTCACATGATCGGCCATCGCCTTATAATCTTGAGGGTCGATTTTTGTCGTCCAATCAGAGAGTGGAATTTTTACCATTCCCCCAGAATCTTTTGCCTGATCGAATTCTTTGCCGATATTGAGATCCGATAAAACCTTTGGAAGCTCATCCGGTCCTTTTGACTGGTAAAGCTGAGTCATCGCGTTTGGATCAACATAGACGTGCTCAACGGGTCCGTTTTTGGTCAGCGCATCGACGATCTCCTGAAACTTAAGAGGCAGTGTTTTTTTAACTTGAGACGCTTCTGCTGTGTCACCCAAGGACGTGTAAAAATCCTTTTGAAGCTGTGCTTGACGAATATCATGCACGCTTGAATGCGCGGACAGTACAGCAGAAGGCGAGACCATGAGAGCACCAGTCGCGCCTCCGATAATGCCACTTTCAATTGCACGTCCGAAAGTTCCTTCGAGTGCGTTTTTGTTCACCCCGGTCGCGTAGTCGGTTAAATCGTTTGCCACGCTCATCGCGGCCATCGAACCCGCGTCCCTAGTAAATGAATAGGTGAGTGCATTAGTAAACGATTTCATCACCGTCGCCGCCGTGGCTTTGCCGTAATTCTGAACCAGGGTTTCACCCCATTTCGCCATTGGTCCAAAAGTTCCGACCTCACCCGCGCCCATTGCGACCGCGCCCTGAGTGACTGCATCGAGAGTACCTGTCACCGGCCCCGCCGCTTGGTTTTCAGGCCTGTTTGCCGATTCAGCGGCCTGCTGACTGCCCATGAGCAAAAGCTTCAGCCCATGCGCCTGGGCACCCCCCACCATCAATTCTGCGAGCTGTGGAGCGCTCTGAACGAGTTTGGCGAATGCCACACGTCCGGCTCTCGAGTAATTACCCTTTGTGATCTCTGAACTTACCGAATCATTTAAGTCTGAATTTTCGTCAGTGAAGGTCTTAGCCTGCCGATCAAAGAAGTCGGCGACCATGTTGCTCGTTGGAGCACTTGCCGCCAAGTTACCGAATTGATCAGGATATTTACTCGCTAGATAATTCTGAGGCCACGCGGCCATATTGTAAGCGAAATTTGGAATCCGAGCGGTATTCGCGAAAAGCTGATTCACGCCGGAACCAAGTGCGTCATAAGCGTCTTTTAGCATTCCGTATTCCTGAAGCTGATCGGACATGCTTTTGAGATTCGGCAAATCGTTTTTAATGAGCGGATAATGCAAAGGATTTTGCGCAACCCATGCGGCGAGCTTCGGATTTGATTGAACGAATTGCTCTGGCGAGAAATTAGCCTGGTTCATTTGCTTCTCGAAACCATCTGGATCTGTCTTAATGAATTCTGGAGCAATCCCAGTTTTCATGGATAAATTTAAAACTTTAGCAGCCTGATCTGGAGTTGATCCGTCGGTCGATGCAGCTTGAACTTTCGCAACGGTTTGAGCCTCTGTTCCCTCCGCAGACAAATCAAACGCACCAATTGGGTATGGATTTGGAGCTTGAGGCGCAGTCGAAAGAACCCTAGTTTGAACTGGCTGAGGAGTCGGTGCAGGAGCTGGAGCGACTGGTGCAGGAGTTACGGAATTTTCTATTCCAGAACTCGCCGGAGCGGGACCAGCGTTTTGAGGTGGAGTCGTTGGCGCTACGTCCATTTTCTGAACTGAAAATTCATCTGCCATTACTGGCCTCCCATGATGGCTCTAACTTGTTGAGCATTTGCACCACGGATATAAGCACCATAGGCCTTCTCGAAATTATTTTTATATTTAGAAGTTGCCACATCAAGCGGAGTATTGACTGGAATACCTCCGGCCTGAACGCCCATTTGATACAGTTGTTGAGTTTGATTTTGTGGAATATTCTGAACGCGAACTCTGATGTTTCCGCGCTGATCGGGTGGAACTTGAAACAACAGTTTGTCTTGCTCTGAATTTCCGAACATTCCAGGAGTCGAAGTAAATACCTTTTGTGTCGCAATTTTATTTGAAATTGCTTGAACTTCATCCGGCTTGAGTGGGCGACCTTGGAGTTGTTGTTGAGTGTCGATCTCAGTTTGAACCGCACTCTTGTAATCATCGTAAGCTTGTCTTACTGGAGCATCAAAATTATTATATTTCTGACCAGGTTGTGCGCCATTTATTCGAGTATTCGTGAAAGACTGAAGCGCTATACCGTCAATCCCAAATAACTGATTTGCTTTTGCAAGCGCTGCCTGATTTCCGCCAATACCTTCTCGAGCTTGAATCCACTGAGCTTGAACTTTTTGATAATCATAATCGCTTAAGTTTGGACGAACTTTAAGTGCCATTTCTGCCTGAGAAACTTGTCCAAGTTGAGCAGGAGGCATGCTTGAATATTGCTGCAAAATCTTATCGTTGGTCTGAATCGGTTGAGCGCCATTCGTATTATTTGCGAGTTTCTTAATGGCATCTGAAGTCGCTGGATCAAGTTGTTGCTGAATTGACAACGGAACTTGGTCAAAATTTCCTGTTTTTGTGACAATATCTATAGCTTGCATTGCGGTTTGATCGCGCTGCGTTTGGGTTTGTTTATCCTTGATAGACATGAGGGTCTTAACTCGTTCACGCGTTTGATCCTGTAATTTTTGATCTTTGATTCCTTCGATCTCAGATTCCGCAGAACTCATATCCGAATGATTCGCTACAATTCCTTGAGCCGTAGTTTGAGCGGTTTGCTGCAAAACTCCTTCTTGAACAAGCTTATCCATTGCGATAGAAGTTTTTGAATCGGTGATTTGATTTTTAATAGACTCGTAATAATCTTTTCCTTGATCGGCTTGACCATTAGCAAAATATTTCTCAACCACCCCTGAATACATTTTACTTAAGGCGTTTCCTTGAGCTGCATTTATTTCATCAGTGCTTTGACCATGAGTAAATCCGTAGGCCTGAGCGGTTTTTATGATTTCTTCTTTTGCCGCGTTTACAGCATCAGAATCGCTGTATTGTTGAACCCCACTGTTCACTGAATTTTCAAGTGAAGTGTCGTAAGTAGCTTGCTGAAAACGAGTCTGCTCTGCGCTGATATGAGTTTGAAGAACCTTGTTTTGAACATCCCAAGAATCAGACGCAGCATTTGCAAAAAATTGTTTCTGCTGAGGTGTGGGCAAGTTCGACATTTTATCAGAAACCCAGTCATTATATGACTGCTGATACTGATCAAAAACAGCGTGTGCATTTTGTCCAGATCCCTGAATCTTTTCAAGAGCACCAGGAACGTGCTGACCTGTGGTTGGATCTGTGTAACCATACAGACCGTTCGACTTGAACGTGTCAACCTCGTTCTTATTCTGCATGTTCGCAGCAAGTGTCGCCGTATTGAAAGATTGTTTAGCAAGTCCCTCAACTGTATTTCCAAGATTTGCGATTGCAGCCTCTGGACCAGTCTGAACGCTTCCACCGCCAAAAGCCTCGAGCGGAGCTTGCGTATTTACATTCGGAGTTGGAAAGTTAGTTTCCTGAAGTTGTGTATTGAACTCTTGATTAGGCACTGAAGGCTCCTCCCATTCCGTAGTACCCGGCTTTTGAGCCATATGCAGCCGCATTTAGACCGCCAGTGAGAAGAGTAGACGTAGATTGGCCTTGAGCTGCGATTTCGCCAATTTGCGCTTCGCCTTGTTCTTGGGTAGCGCTAACTTCATAGCCCCATGCCTGTCTTGCAGCATTATTACGAGCCGTAAGAGCATCGAGGGCGGTCATAGCCTGAGTTGAACTTTGAGTTGCGGCGGCAGAACCAGCGTTTACGTTTACGCCGCCCGCTGCTTCGCTTGTTCGCTCGGCACCAACTTGTTGCTGACCTGATCGCTCGATTTGTTCGGCTTGATGTTCTCCTTCATCTAGCGCACCCTGGGCTTGAACCTGAGCAATCTGTGCTTTGAAGTTTAACTGCTGAGATGCATACTTCGCCTGCATTTGAAGTGCATTTGACTGAAAGATAGAAGATGCAATAGAACTGAACGCGTTTAGAGCCATTCCGCCTGCGGCGATTCCATTGGGACTTATTCCACCACCACCGGGTTGAGGGATGCTAAGAACTGGATTAGAAATGTCAGCTCCATAGGGATTCGTTCCAACTCCGAGAGACGGATCAACTCCCCATGAATTTCCACTTATAGGCGCGTTGTAATCAAAAGCACTCATTTCTTGCTCCCTCCACCCATCGGAATGTCGCCTGATGGAATGATCGATAAAATAGCCAAAGGAATAGGATCTACTCCACGAACGAAAACACGACCATTTCTATTGTCTGTCGTCATGATGTTCACTTTTACAACGTCATCATGGAGACTAACCGGCTGTTCATAATTCTCTTCATTTCTAACTTTGTATTCCATCAGATTGCACAATGGATCTTCATTTGATAAATCAATAAGTGGATCGTTTGCGGAAGCGAGCTGACCGATTCCTGCGAAAAATCCTCGTGACTGATTCAAGTTCACGGCGACCTGATTAATCCGTTTCGAGTAAAGTCTGATCGCAGAGTCACTAGGAGAATCAATATCAAGCGTTTCTAGATCGGAAATGTACGGTAGACCAACTTGAATAATTCCATAAGGACGCGGAAGGGTTATGTAACCATTTGTCACTGTAAGCTGAGTTTCAAATTCATCATTATTTGGACTGGCAATAACATACCCATCTCCAAAAACCGAAACCGTTTGTCCTTCTAAATGCCAGAGTCCCTGTAAAATACTGATTGAAGTAGCCCACTGCCAGAGAGCAACGTCTTGCATGTCAACTGGATAGTTTGGACCGGATGGAAATCCTTGCACTACCGTAGTGCTCACATAAGCCGTAATGTTGAACTGATAAACCTCGCCCGTTCCAGGATCTTGAAACTGAAGCCCCTGGCCCACCATTCCCGCATTAAATAATGGAACGGATCCGGTCGCATCAAGCAAGTCTTCTGAAGTCCATCCACCCGTTGTCGTCGTAAGCGTAATTGTTGGACCACCGATATCGGCAGGAGTTGTGTTCCAGCCATTATAAGAAATGTTAGAATCAACTCCAACGAAATTTTGAATTTCAGTCTGAGTTCTAGTATCAAGTTTTTCAACGTAGCGCTTGGTTACTCCATTGATCACACGGCGAATAACCATGTAAACAGAATCCTCATTGATAAAAGGATCAGGAATTGAAACCACATTCTCTACGAAACCAGCCTGATAGGTGTTCTGGAAATCGTGTCTGTGCCAGCCCCATATTTGCTGTTCTTTAACGTAGGTAAGCCCAAGCAAAATACCGTCTTCTCGAACTGCCCAGACAATTGAGTTTGGAATTTGCTGATAACACCAATCAACAATCGTGTGATTTTCAAACAAATGACTTGAGAAAATTGTCAAATCATTCCCAATGTAACCCTGCGTCTGCCACATGAACGCTAGATCTCGAACGATGTTTCCGCGAGCTTGAACATAGAGCGCTGTCTGACCAATCACGATTGGTTTTAAATCAGTGCAACCATAAGCCGTTTGTTGTTGAAGGTAAATATTTGATGGTGTGATGGCACCCTGACTTTGACTATTCACGGCCCATTCACCTTTTTCGGTAAGGATAATCATTCCGCCAAGATCCAATATGTGCTTGATCGGATTAATCTGAGAACCAACCATATCGAATTCAACGCCATCAGACGCAATCGAAGGAATGGAGACATTAAAATTCAAATATTTTCCCGTCTGACTCATCTCTACTCGCTCAGGAAAATTAACTAAATTCCCATAAGTAAGCCGCTGTTGAACATAGGCCACACAACCGGGATTACCGCCGATTGATGTAATGAATGGATTTCTGAAAGTTTGAGGAGGCTGTGCTTGGTCAGGATCGGCACCAGTATCGACAAAAGAATACGTTGGTCCAAATGACGTGTACCCTATCGAACTTGGTCCTGTTCCACTAACTTTTGTTAATGTGCCACTTGCCGGAGGGATTGTTGTTCCAGATACCCATAGCGTTGAGCTTGCTGTCGTAGTGTTCACAACGGTATAATTTTCTCCTCCCGTTGAGTAAATTGCTCCCGCTGTTACACTTTCGATTGCCGTTAAATTAAAAAAAGCCCCCGATGGAGTGCCCGTAGTAGATCCAATGAAACCGTAAGAATTACTTCCAGCGGCATCCATTGTTTTATAAACATTGTATAAAATATTGGTCAATTGGCCTTCAAAATAAATGGTATTTGGATTCGTCCCGGTAGCAGTACCAGGCGCAGTAAGTGCAACCGATGGCAACGACTCCTCGTAACTGACTTCATTGATCGCACTTACAACGTATGAATTTTGCGGCGTACTTGATGGGCCAGCGATTTCAAAAATTGACGGATAGAAAGTGTTCACTCCAATTACGGTCGGTGCCATTGTCCAATCGGTATTACTTACAAAATTTAACTGCTGAGCTATATAGTCACTGTGTGCAAATTCCATCACGTCGATGGATTGAGCGAATTTTACAAGCGGTAGGTCTGTATAGGCATAAGGCGTTCCGATTTCATAAATCTCAAGTGCCTTGCCACCGCTCGTATAAGCAGAAAACGTGCTCGAGTTAATGTTATTGCCAGATAGGTCTTTAATTTTAAAACTCGTACCAGTTTCGCCATAGGTTTCAAACGTCCTGTTATTCAACTGCCACATTCCACCGATTCCAGTCAAGTAAACTTGTTCGGCAATGTACACATTTGAAGTAACCGTCACGATGGTCTCACCACCAACCGATTGAATATTCGTGATCGTTTCAGACAAATCAGTAACGTATTGATCTTGATAAATCACTCTAAAATAATTCTGACCAGCCTCAAGAACGTAATTTACGGTTTCTGATACTTCAAATGGAAATAATCTCACCGTGTCGGCAGAGTTCATGACTTCGCCCAGGTAATTCGTTCCGGGACGATTGGCAGCGCCACCGCTCTTCATAATGAGAAAATTCCTAAGCGTCCTTAGACCTTCAGTGTATTTACTCTCATCACAGCGAGCATAGAGCTTTGGCGATAACTCGCCACCTACGAATGATCTTTGGGCTACTGAACTCACCAGTCACCATCCCAACCACCACCCCAGCCACCGTCTCGCCCCCACCGTCCGGTTGTCATTCTAGCTCTAATCCATTCTGCCTCTGGTTCGCGGTCAACCTGTTCTTCTTGGGCAGAGTTGTCTTGGGCTTTTGCGAGTTCCATTTGATACAGACCCATCATTTTCTGAGTCAGATTAAATGGATCACCCGCAGTAATGATTGGTGCGATATTCGAAGCAAGCCTTAATGCCGCAGACATGATAAAATCAACCGTGTAAGAGCTTGAGTTTGGATTTTGAAACGTGTATTCAATTTCAGCCGCAAACCATGGTCCAGGAAGATTCGATGGCGAAGGACCAGACCCAAACGATTGACCACAATTAACGCCCCAGTCGGTATAAATCAAATTGCTGGATGGATCATTGGGATTCGAAACCACTTTAAAAGGAACTCTGGACTCTCTGGTATCTGTCCTGCGATAGCTTAAGATCCTTCTAACCTTAAGACAGTCGGCAGGATACCCATAGGCAAATCTCCACTCACGCGTCGGGCAACGCTGAACCAGTGGCAATGTCGCGAACTTAGTCGCAAACGTCCACCAATAATCCTCGAGCGTTTGAGTGACCGTGATCGCGTAAAACTGACGACAGGCATTAGCTTCAGCCGAGCGCTCTGTCGTCAGATTCGCAATCTGCTTATTGATTCCTAGACGGGCAATCGCAATATTCGATATATTTGTCGCCGTGTCGTCAAAATTCAGAATCGTATTCTGATTCTGCATTAAGTGAAGTTCCCTACTGCTAATACCGATACGCTTGCTCCAGTATTAACCGCCCATGGACCAACTCTTGATCTTATTCCAAGCAGAACAACAAAAGGTTTTATATCCGAAATCGTTCCACCCACAAAAATAGTGATCGCAGTTCCAGTGGAACTGTCTCGAATCTGAACCGTACCGGGTGTGGTAGTCGCAGGAATAATAACCAATTCCGAAATAATGTCACCCTGAGATCCTGCACCGTTTGGACTCTCTAAAACTTGCCAACTGGAAGACGCAGGAACTAGTTGAAAACTTGTACTAAAAGCGCCTAATAAACCATTTCCCATCTGATCCTCCTTTTTTTAGAGTGAGGCCTGAGTGTCATAACTACCCAAGCCTCACACTATAGGTCATTTAAATAACAGCATCCGAGTCGTGACCTTCGCTCAGTTCTGTATCGTCAAGCTCCGCTTCCTGCTCGACATCATCGTCAGGATTGCTAGGTTCTTCATCCTCGTGTGGAGGTGGTGCTTTAACAGTTGGAAGTAATTTGACTACCTTTTTACCGTTCGACTTAAGCAGATTGTGCTTGTGGCGTTCCCACAATTTTGGATCTGATTGAAGCGCGGTATCGAGAGCAGAATCAAGAGACTTCATCCATACTGACGAAAATTCTTTCGCTTTCTTGATGAAGAAAACCTTTCCCTCTGTTCTGCGTTGGTCGCCATAATAACCGTCTGCTAAGGCCTTTACTTTGTACGCCATGTGATCTCCTAATTAATGGCCAGCGATTACGAATCCAGACGGATAGTCTGTGTACGCATCGATAGCTTCCTGAGGTTGCAAGTATGAACTCAGGGTGATGGTTGGTGATGTTCCACCAAGGATATAGTACAAGCGCAAGAATTCAAGCGTTGTAACTAAACCCTCTGGAAGTGGGATAAAGATTTGAGCGCCAGCCACAAGCGTCGCCGCAGGGATTGTCACGTCAAACAAGTTCACAGTACTTCCAAAACCGCTTGATGCAGACGACTGTAATTGGAACTCGTAAGTTCCACCTGACGCCGCTGTCACACTCACGGTAATTAAAACACCGAGCTGTTCACCTTGTTGAATCTGACGAGATTCGCTCAGATCGATATAGTTAGTTGACGCCGCAGTAGCAGTGAGTGCTACATTGGAGTCGAATTGGTTTTGTGCATCTAAAATCATTTTAGTCTCCTTTAATAAGTTTTTGGTTATTACAGAGGCTCCGGAAAAATTCCGGAACCCCTGTATCAATAAAATTTAGGTCACTTCTGCTTCTGCGTTTGTCAGAGCATCGACAATTCGGATTGGGATCCCACGAAACGTAGGGACGTTTTTACCGTCTACAGTTTCGTAAGTGATACCACCACCGCCGCCTGATCCTGATGGACCACCAGCGAGGTACTCGAATCGTTGAATGTCGAGCATCTGGAACAGGGTACGGTTCATATAGAAGCATGGTTTACCCATCTTCATGAACGGGATACGGTGAACCATTTTGATCATACCTTTGACCAAGTTCGCAGCAGAGGACTCTGTTACGAGGTTTGTGGTATCGATGTTAGCGAAACGGACGACATAACGCCAGTCACGAAGTGCGAGACCATTTTTCCATTGGAAGTGTTCGCGATACGCTTGCATCCTTGAACCAGCCACGCCTGCGGTGACTTCGATAGTCACTTCGCCATGATCGGTTTGTTTAATTCCGGCCATTGACCCTTTAGGGAAAATACCGAAACAAGTTTGCTCGCCCCAACACACAAGCCAAATGGAAGCGTTGTCCGAAGACGTTCCACCACCTTGGATGATGTTCTGACCATTAAGCGCCTCAAGAGACGAATAACGAACTGAGAAGCCATTGAACTCTTGAGGAGTCGTGCTTACGTTTCCGTAGAACAACACACTCGCCATAGATTGGTTCATCGCTTCTAAGAACGCAACAGATTCAGAGTGACGGAATGCCGCCACGTCACCGTTAAGTTCAGCTAGGTCTTTATCCACTTCCGAATAAGCTTCCAACATGCCACAGTTCTCATCGACCTGAGCGGTTGTGCTTTTAGAAGGTGGAATACCCATGTTCAACAAACGCCAGTAAACGGTAGGCAAGCCTGTCCGAATGGTCGTTCTGTGACCTGTTTCAAGATTTCCTTCTTTGAACAACATGTCTAAAAGAATGTCATTCGCCTGGTTAAGAATCTCAACTACCTTAGCAACTTTTCCGTTCGGATCTTTCCGTTTTGCCCAGTCAGTGAGAGTAAGACAATTTGCGCCTATAGCACCCATTTTTTATTACCCCTTATTTTTTTGGTTGTTTATCATAGAGAACATCTAAAGGATTGACTTGACCTGCTCCTACGGGATTCCCGGAGTGAACAAATTTGTCGTCCTCAAACATTGCTCCAACTTTGGCAAACGCTCGAACGAACCTGGGATTATTCCCGAGTCCAGTTCTGTTTAACTCTTTGATCAATTCAGGATCTTCCATTTTGTTGACGCCGATTTGAGCAAGACGCACGGTCTTCTCGAAATTGGCACCACCCATTAATGGATCTGTTTTCACTTCATTGATCCAAGTCTGCACTTGCCGCTCCATTGCTTGATTCACGCTGCTTTGTAACCTGGACACTGAGTCACTTTCACGAACTAACTCGCGCTGAGCTTCTTCTTGCGAGAGCTGGTTCGCCTTGGCGTAGTCAGCAACTCTTTGAATAGCTTCAGTAGTTAGGAGTGATTTTTCCGGTGCTTTTAGATCGTACTTTTCGGGTACAACCTTTTGCACTGGTGCTTCAGGTGTCACAGCCGCAACAACGGGAACTTCCGTAGGATTCGCTCCAGTCACTAGAGTTGCCGATTGCGCCGTAGTCGCGCCTGCTGGTGGCTGAGCATTCACTTGAGCCGTGCCCGGATCAATGAGAGATGCCCCTGCCGCAGGTTGAGCGGGTGGGGTAGCAACTGGGGTTCCAGTCGTCGGAGATGGTACTACAGAATTAGCAGGAGCACCTTGATTTGTATTTTGGGGTGTTCCTGTGTTTATTACATCAGACATTTTTTGCCTCTTCTTTCAGTTTAAAGAATGCTGAAGGATCTGCATCACTAATTTTTGCGATGATCATCCTACCAACATTTCCACGGCCAATATTGCTCGCCATTAAAACGGTATTTGTATTCAATGGGTCTTCAAGTGGTGCGCAGTAAACAAGAACATTCCATATGAATCGTTTAAACTGCGGCAATTTAAGAAGCGCCCTTAAGTCTTCAAGTTCATTACGCGCGTGTTTTTTCTCATCGCGTTCCATCTCTCTTACTTCGTCTTCATCCGCTGCATTTTTTACACTGTTCATATTTACTGTGATGGGACCGGATTACCGGCCTGACCTTGTTGTTGGAGTTGAGTTAATGCATTCGGTCCATCCGTAGGACTCTGCGCCAAATGCTTCGTTGCAAGTGACTGCTGAAGCTGGTTCTGAGTTTGCATCTGCTGCATTTGCATTTTCTGTTTCGTTGCTTGAATCTGAGCTGTGACTTTCGGATCACGCACAATTTTTGGCGCAATCGAAGTTTTGTCTGCGTAATCGTAAATCGCTTCGTTGATGTCGATCGAATCAACCACTTGAGGAAACACTTGAGCCACTCCTTCAACAAACTGGAAGAATCTCTCGGTACTAGCAAGTCCAAGAAGTTTTTGAGCCTCTGCCATGATCGAAGTGTATTCAATTTTTAAAGGCACTCCATGAAGAGCAATTGGAGGCGGTGGAATCTTCCCATGTTTTAGCATGTAATGAAACGTGCCAACAATTAACGGATCAAGTACATCCTGATTCAACTGCTCAAGAACCGGACCAATCGCAAGCATCTGCTCTTGTTTCTTCTCGTTGATCTCAGTCGCGGTCGCAGGCTGGGTGCGCTCGTCGTTGATCATCATCATAAAAAGATCAACAAAGAACGCCTTTTCAATCCTACCCTGCGTCATCTCGATATCTTGCAATAACGCCGCAATATCGAATTTAACCTCGTGAACAGGCCTAAATCCTTGCTGACCTTCACGCACGTCTTGATAAGTAATATCTCCTGGCAAGAGCGATGTCTTAGTGTTCCGAAGCGATGCAGGCCCAGTCATCGGCGGGTTAACCATTTTTTCAATGGCCTGCGCTTTACGTTTCTGCATGATCTGAAGCGCTTTAATATCCCCTAACGCCGTTATTCCTGGACAGTCAGTCCCATATGCGTCTTCAGCCACAGTTTCCCAACGTGGAGCAAGAATCGGGAACAGATCATACCCAGAATAACGAAGAAAACGATTAGCGTCTGGTCCGTTATACATCTGCGAATCAACGGAGGTCGCACCTTGCTCGTAGTACGCTGAAACAAATCTTTTTCCATCTGGACCAGGCTTTCCGATTTTGAAATGATCATTAGGTAAAATCATGTGAACAACGTAAATCTTTTGATTCCACTGATTTGTTTCGATTGCTGTTTTTACTTGAGTTGAAAAATTTTCCCAGTTGAAATTTTGCCAGTCCAGAGTCTTTGTGCCTGGAATCTTTTTACCGAACTTGTCCACCAGTTGAGACACGGTGAACTCCGTCTCGCGCATCCAAGTGTTTACGCGTCCCTTTTCGTCGGTCGCGATGCAATAACTACCTAATGGAAATGTATAAAATCTTACTACCTCGTCCTCATCCTCTTCCATGAGCATCGCAGCCGTTGCAAACAACGCCAAATCTCCGTACACAATCGGAAACTGATTATATAAATTTGATTTAAGAAACACCGTAAGTATCGCTTCGGTCACGCGATACAACCAATCCTTCACGTCCGCATTTTCTTGGAGTGACGGATCAGGCGTATCAATCCGAAACCATGGACGTGCTGGACTTGTAATGCCGCCCATCATGCCAGATTTCGTAGTCCGCAAACTCAAGGTAGGCGTCGAATCAATAATATGATGATTCCTTAAATAACCTTTGTTCGTATCCTGAACAAAAAACCGTCTGCGTCTCGGCTGAACGTTCCTCGCCAAGTCATCCCACGTCGGCCAAAACGTCGATCGTTCATTCTTAAGCTGCTGACGTAACATCTCCATCCGCTGACGTGGAGTTAGAGAGTTAATTAAGAACTGACCCTCAAGCGGTTTCTCTTTTTTAGGATTCTGTGCATTTCCTTCAATATCCGAATACGCGCTTGTTTCAATGTCTCTTGCCATCTATTGACCCAACACCTGTTTTCCGCCAGTCGTCCCGGCGTTAGCAGAGTTTGTCGGCACTCCGAGCGGACTCGTTAGAATCGTTCCTGCCCATCCCTGCTTCCCAAGTCCCATCGATGCCAAGACTGACTCTTGATTCTTTTCTTGGTTGTTGGCATTATTCTCGGCTTGCGTGTTGGTTTCGTTTGTCTGGGCAGTTTGGAGTTGCTGATTTTCAATATTCGTTTGATTATTCATTGCCTGATTAGCTTCATTGGATTGATTTATTCCATTGAAAATCTGAGCAGTCAAACCAATTGCACCGATGCCAATACCTATTGCCGCAAAACTCATTTTTGCTCCAGTCTTGCAACTTCGTGTTCAAGCCATTCTAAATACTCGCGCTTAGATGGCGAAGTCAGAGCGTCCATCATTTTCTCTGGATCATCATCGCTTCGGCCTGCATCTGCTGCTCTAGTAGCATTGTGTATGGTAACGAATAGTGTATCTTCATGTCCAAAGACGAGACGCTGACTCCCTGCCTTTGATTCAAGAATTGATCCTGCCTTAAGGCGAAACCAACCGTCTTTAGAAATAACAGAGACATCGCCACGAGCAACCACAGCAATATGATCGAACTTGTGAACACGACCCAAACAAAGAGCGTTTCGAGCCAAGAAGTATTCTCTTGCATATAAATTTCCTGAAAAGTGATGTTTTGCGGTATTTGGATATTTCGCATCTGGAAACCGATCGACGAGTTTATAGAGATTCGCTTCAACCGTTTCGAGAGACAACCCGCGCTCAAGCGGAGTCATCTTATTAAATTCAGTCTGCATTCGTTCGAGAGGTGCCAGTTCACTCATACCGTGATTCCCAACTGATCAATGATCTCATTCCTGGAATCGGTGACGTATGCTTCAACAAGTTCTAACGGCTTGATCGACAGAATCTCGCAAGCCTGGGTGACTCTGGAGATCGGCAAACGAACCCGACCAGTCTCGACATTGAAAATAAATTGAGGTGTAACCGGCGGGGTGAATCTCCTCCCGATTTCGCTCTTGGACAGGTACAACGCTTGTCTTTGACGTTCAAGTAATCGTCCGACCATTCGCATTTGTAATCATGATTAAACCGATTTAAACGGTTAGCAATGAAATAATTACATGTTTAATTAACGCGCTGTATATGAATCAGTCTTCTGAACTCGCAGTCTCGAATGGATCCCATTCCGTCTCAGCGTGATTTGACCGCTCGCCTAGGGTAATAATACCCGCCTGGGTGCGTGAAATTGCCTCTTCTTGCGCAAATGTAAGCGCTAACGAATCCGCCCGATCAGGTGACCTTCCCAGTTCAGCTTTGATCAATTCCTTTGGAACCAAAATAATCTTGCCATTCTTACTCGTGTATTTCGTGGCGCATAATTCTTCCATCAAACGCGAGTCGTCAGGTAACTGTGCCCCACGCCTGAACCAGTCCCGCATCCTGAAATACATCTCAGCTCGCTTGTTGAAATACCTTGGATCGGTAGCCTTGGAGCTGAAGTTCACACCAATTGGCGAATAGCCACGTTGAACCATGGAATCGATCACCGATCCACCGAAACCACCAGTATCATCAACGAACTCTAATTCTGATCCCCATTTTTCTTTTGATGTAATCAAACGATCCGCAACCTCAGGTCCACGAGCACCTGACAGCTCCACATAGTTAAATGCTCGAAGTCCTTGCCTTGGAAACATCACCGTCATGTCATCACCCTCACGAGCCACGTCGTTTCCAATTCGTTTCTGGGCACGCTCATAGGTGTACAGATCAAGCTTACGTTTCATTGCAACCTCAATCTCGTGAGCTGACAAGATGGCATTAATCGAAGTCTCAGGGAACTCCCCAAGCACGTTCACCATCACCCAAGGCGAATCGCGGCCATAGCGTTTGATTTGATCTCGTGCCCATTCGATGTTCTGCCTGCTTGATCGATTCGGATTGTCAGGATCTCCTGTAATCTTGATCGTGTGCCAGAGATCACGCTCACGGAAACATGCACGGTACAGCGGACCATCTCGTTTCGTCGGGTTTCCGGCTTGGATAATCTTTTGGAATCGACCTTCCTCAGTTCCGGTCAATCCTGCATCGGCGGCAGCGAATACTGAATCAGGTACATCGCCTGACTCGTCAACTACGAATAGAAGGTATTTCGAATGGAGACCGGCCAAGGTGTTCGCCTGCTTGGTTTTGTCGCCTGACTTCGGCCACGTTCTTAAACTGAAGAACCAGGTTTCGGGGTGGTCAACGGACGTGATTCTAGTCTTCGTCCAATTGAATGAACGCTTCAAGTGTTCTGATCGACCTTGCCACTTTGAAATCTCAGGCCACAAGTTGTCTGAGATGTTGTCTTCAGTGATTGAGGTAGCGGCTCCCTTCGGATGCTCGCCACGTTCGCCCTGAGCTGCCAGGAAGTTTAAGATGCATACTGCAAGACCTGCTGACTTTCCTACGCCTTTGCAGGCGGCAAGAGCGATACGCTTGTCTATGGGAGTTCCAGACGAGAACGCCTCAAATAGTTCGACCTGCCAGGGATCAGGTTGCATACCAAGTTCTTCAACCGCGAAGTACAAACAAGATTCGCGCCAACGCTTTATTTTTGCCTCACCTGGAGTCATTATTCATTCTTATCGATCGAACGCGACGCGGTCAATAGCTCTTCGTAAGTCATGCCAACCTTGATCGTTTTGTCGTCGCTCCACATTTTGAGTTGCTTGCCGTACATGTCGATTGCTTTGAGTTTGTCATGGAACTCTATGGTTTTCAGGTAGCCGGTCCAAGTTCGATCCTCACCTGCACCCTCGAAGGTTTCGACCACAACCATTTTCTTTAGGTTTGATTTAACATCATCAGGCCAACTATCGGTAGGTAGTAAAGCACCATCCTTGTCAATCACCTGTGTCATGGCCACACACGAGATCGATCTCAGTTCGGTCAATAGCCGTTCGACAACCCACTCCTTGCGATCCGCAAGTGCTTCGTCGTATTGGCGTGAGCGAATTGGATCACCCCTTAAAAACCGAATCAGGACGCGATAGGGGACTTCCCATAGTTTGGCTAGCTCAGTCACGGAGCCGCCAGTCGTGACATGATCTGTTAGCTTCATCATGCAGTCTTCATCTTGCAGTGCGGGGTAAACATGTTTGAATTCCATGACTCGTATCTCCATCCCAGGCAGGGTAAACTCCCTTGAATTCCATACCCACAGTATTGGTTGAATCGATCGGGATTGCAAACTTGATTCTTTCTTGGTGTTTATCGGTGCTCTGCGTCTGTAAATTGTCTAAACAATTTCTGAAGAATGTTTGTTACAAAGTTACAAAAATTACGCCACTTCTCATGGACTCTCTGGAAATGGGAAATAGGGGGGTATATATAGTTAAACTAGGGGGGGGTAATATATCATAGTATTACTAATTATTTATATATATATTTTGTAACACAGTAACATCATGTTAAATACTTTGAAACCATTGACGAAAAAAATTACAGAATATTACAGAAAATCGATTTGTTACATTACTTAAATTATCAGCTAACATGTAATTTTTACAAAAGTTTTTATTACACTATAACGCGACAATTTTCGTGCTATTTAAAAATGCTTGCGTCACAATTTCCAGTTACAATAACACGCCGTTACAATTGTAACATTTTCAGAATTGCGTTATTTCATTCTTGACACCGTTATCGTGGCGTGTTAAACTCACCATATCAGGAACTAAATCCTGAAGTAACCGCCAACCGAAATTGGCAGAGAGAAGTATAAAATGAACAAATTAACCGCCTGTTTAAGTATTGTAATATGGGCCGCGTCACTGATGATCGGCCTGCGCACGATAGCCCAGGTGTCTGCGATGAACGCACCTGTGACTCACCCTTCAGTAGTGCTCATGGCATCAGTTGGCGGTGCAGAATGATCACCGGCAGCAGCATAAGAAAAGCACTATCTTTAATCGCAAGCTCGACACTAACCGTCACGCAGAAACACGAGCTTGAGATCCAGGTAGATTTAATCGCTGACCGCATTGCCGTTCAGGAATGCACACAAGACGACGAATTCAACTTCTCAGAGATTGAGGGGTATCTCATGATATCACAGCCGATCGACCAAACTGGAGCGAATGGCGGATGGAAAAAAACACCCAGCGAAACTGCATGCTCTGAATGCGGCGCGGTCTTGCGTCCGTATTATCTGAAAAACGGAGTGTACCTAATCGTGACTGCTGTGGTCGCTCAGGGGAGTTTATTCTAATGGCACGCGAACATGGAACAGAAGACCTGGTTTTAGATATCTTGGAAATAGGAAATGAAAAATACACCATTGAAGAACTAAACGGGAATCACTTTATCGTGACATTTTGGGATAAAGAAATCTGCCTCGAATTCTATCGTGATGTGAAAGGATTTGAAACGTATAGCTGCGCACGCGCTTACATGTACAGGAAAGCCTTACTCAGCAATTGCCAAATGGAGGTAATCGAGTCATGAAAAAACGATTGCGCAAAAAGATCCAAAAGGAACGCATCGAAACCTATCGCGGCATCACGCTATGGGAAGGATGGGCCGGGCCGTATTCATATCTACAAAAAAGATCTCAGCGCGTCATGATCATGCTGCCCACGATTGAATTTTACGCACCTGATTTCACTCAAGCGAAACTATGCGTGGATCACTGGCACGCGTCCGCTGAGAAACAAGTGGAGATCCACAAACGGAAGACTGACGAGGCTCCGTTTTGAACCCCGAACCGCCGATTGATCCGCCGGAAGTTAAGATGTGGTTCTGGGTTTGCCAGAATTGCGGGCATGAAACCGATGAAGAATCAGATCCCGATATGATCGAAAAACCTGAATGTTGTATTGAATGTAGGGCCGACGAATTTAAGATCAAGTTTGATTATTTTCAAGCTTGACACACTATAATGCACACGCTGACCGAAATTCAGCAGAAAGAAGTAACAATGAAAACCATTCCCCAACTCATCAAAGAACTCCGCGAAATGCCGCTTGGAAACCTGTACCTTGAAAAAGGTCTCCTCATGAAAGAACTCTGCCAGCGTTTCGGCATGGATTTTTATACCGTTAAAACTGCCGACTTCGAAAAGAAGTGCGATGATGCGATGACGAGTGTAAGCGACGCGCCAGCAGCTCCGAAACCGTTCGCGCCAGGCGATCTTTTCGTGTGCTCCAGTGGCGCGACGATGCGCCGAAACGAGTTTTTCCAGATCATTGCAGTGAAGGGAAGTAGGGTATTTTTGTGCGCACCCGAAACCGCGCTCGAATCAGACGGATGGGATTCGGGCCGCGAATGGATCTCTTCGCGCTGCAAGGGAGCACATGGAAAATTAAGTTACGCGAAAATTGTTCGCGGTCGCCTCAAGCTGTGCCATGACGACTCGTTTAAGGTAAAAGATCACTACTGGGATTATTTGAAACCAACCGAAATTGGAAAAAAGGAAAGTTTTTACGGTGATTGATAATGATTTTTATAAGTTTAAGCGCATGGAAAATAAGAGAATTCGCCACGAAAAACCCGAAACTATACGAAGAATGTCGCGTCATAAATCCAGAAATAAAGCCAATCGAAGAAGCCAATAAAAGTTATAACGGGATCGAAGGATGGGTTAACGACTTCGAAAGCATCCCTGACGGATTGTTTGAACACCTAGAGTTTAAACGCGTAAAACCATTGTGGCAGACTGATTTTAAAGGCGATGTGAAAGCGACCGATCTAAAGCAGGCGCTTTTACACCATCACGTTCACTTGCCGGGCAACGAGCTACTTACCATAAACGAAGTTTTCGTATTGAATGATGCCTGCACCGAACGCGTTCAAGAAGAAATTCAGAATGGGTTTAGGATTATCGCGATTTGCCCTCAGCATGGTCAGCGTCGCCCAGATTATGTAATGGGCCGTGGATTCGGTACTAAACAGGTATTACCGACAACGGCTAGCGAGGACGTGCCATTCTAAAAAAACGACACAAGGACGATTTTTAAGTGACAAGAATCAGAACACCGTATAAACAGTGTTCATAAAGGAAATAAATATGGACACAAAAACAGTTTTAGACGCACTTAACGACACCGGAGATTCAAAACTTGTACTCGCAGCAGCTATTTTAGATGTTGCTAAAGCAATTCACAAACTAGGAACAGCAGACGCGGCAACCCCAATGGGAGCAATAGAGCTTCTTGCTAAAGAAGTTAAAGGAATCTCAAGCGTACTGCAAGATATACATGAAAACTCGGCTAACGGTTGATATTTTCGAATTCAAATGAAAAAGACCATTGACGAACTCTTAAACGACCCGATTGTGAACGCCGCATGGCTTGCGTATGTGACAATCCCAGCACCACAAGATGCTTATAGTCTCATGCTCGCAGCGGACGGCAAACTAAAGCCTGCCCCTGTTGTTCAGAATTTTCAGCCTCATCTTGAACCCAAAAAAGTGGTGCGACAGCCAGAACCTGCTCCCGAACCTATTGCCGCGTGCGAGACAAGTTTCTCGGAGTGAAACACAAGAAGAAGGAAGCGGTAGCATGACCGAATCAGAACGCCTAACCAAAGCTCTGCGTTTACTTAAAACCGCAAGAGACTCGCTGTGCGCGAAGTGTTGCCGCGCTTCCGAAGGTAAAACACCCGCACACCCAGCGCACTGGTACGACTGCAAAAAGATGACTGAGTTTTTGAACGAGTGTAACGTGAGTGACATCCCTAAAGTGAACTGGCGAGAAGGATTTTGGGGAGTGAAATGCCCCTGTCACGTTTGCATGTTCAGAATGAGAACACCAACTTGCATCCACGCAATTTCGTTTTTGGAGACCGGGGAATGAATTCTCTCGAAACCAAATTGCGGAGGATTGAATCGAAAGCGAAAGTGGCAACACCAGGGAAGTGGGAACCTAAAACACACATACGTACTTCTCATGGTGACCCATCCGACGAAAAAAACTTAAAAGAAGTGATGGATACACTAGGAATGAACCAAACCGAATTGGCAGAAAAATCGAAACTCACACAAGCGGCCATTTCTCAGATTATTAGTGGTCATCGCGAACCATCTTTAAGTTCAATTGTTGCCATACTAGAAGTTATTCCAGTCAAATTCGAAAGGCTTTTAAAATGACCCCATCAAACGAAACCGATAAAGAGCGCGCGTTTACCGAATTCAAGAAATGTTCAAACTGCGGGAGACTTTACGCTTCTATGTTTAGCGACGCATGTCCGACATGCGGGGCGGTTAATTTATGAAACTCACTAACGAAAAGATTGAAGACGGTTGGCACTCTTACAAGGGTCATTATGTTATCGGTGAGATGAACAGACATCCTGCACTTCAATCCGCGCCAGACCCGAAAGACGCCTGGATAGCTGGCGCTCATTTCGCGATACCAATCATCAGGGCTGAGTCAAAGGCTACGATCAACAATTTAACAAATAAGCTTAGTCGTGAATCGGCAAGAAGTATTTCAGATGAGATTAAAATTCATGAACAGCAATTACAAATCGCAAGCCAAGCTGCGGAGATTGAGAAGCTGAAGAAACAAAACCATGAGGACGTGTTTCAATGTCCGGCTTGCGGTACTGAATTTTACAAAGATCAATTTCGTTCTTGTTTGGAAAATAAAATAGCAAGCTTGCAGGAGCAGGTGAAAATTTGCGAGGAGGCGCTTAAAAGAGTTTCGTTTCCATATATGCAACATGCAAACTTTGGGTGGGATTTAAACGAACGCATAGATATTAGTACAAAAGCGCTCTCAAAACTCCACGCCCTCCGAGATCAGGGTAACCAATGACCGCAATCGCAATCTGGCTCATCATTGGATATTGCTGTTACAAGTTTTGGAGAAGCATAAAATGAACCATCCCGAAGCATACAAAATATTAATGAAGCGCGTTCACATATTAATTATCCGCGCCGAAAACAAGAACGACTTAAAAAGTGATTCAACTATCGAAACAGAGGAGGCGCGCGCTCTCCTATTTATTCTGCGCAGGCATTCGTATCATTATAAAGCTGCCGATGCGTTTTTTTCGAAAATAGTGGAACTTGATGAACGGTTGCAACGAGTCCTATTATCTGAAACAATTACCACATGAGCAGTTGCCCACCTAACCCCACGTCTTGCAAGGTAACTTTAAACTACGCAAACCTTCACGTTTTACCCCAGTATTGGCCCATTGACTTCAGGTTTTATCCCACGAAAGAGCAGTACGATGCAATCATGGGTAAGGAAGGTTATTGGCTTTGTCAGATAGACGCCGATTGTCCACAAAATATCCAGTTTATTGAGCAACAATTCGGGGAAAATTGGGCAGATTTATAGTTGACACGCCACAGTACTGTGATACATAAGGGTTATGGAAAAGGCTCCTGATGCAAGAGATCTAAGATTTACGATCGAGCAATTAATGGATGGATGCGAAAAAAATCCTAAAGCACTCGTCGCACTTCCAGCTCATCAACTTAAAGAAATGATTAATTCGGCACAATGGTTAATTAAATGCCAAGATAGCCAGAATCTACCATCAGTAAGACGCGCGATACAGGCGTTTAAGGATTAATATGACACGCTTCAACAACGTAACTGATTCAATTGCCCTAACCGACTATGAACGCAAAAAGTCCTGTAAAACACGCATAGATTTTAGCTGGGGAATTGTTTTTATAATCAGCATCGCTATGATTTTCCTCTCGTTTTATTTGCTTTTTTCTGAGTGAATATTAAACTGGTTTCATGGCTAAATCGATGAAATTAGGTGGTGGTGGTCGTTTCGCAGCTCTCGAACACAAACTCTCAGGGAAGGTTCACAATCCTGGAGCGGTGGCCGCTAAGATAGGAATGGAAAAGTACGGAAAAGCCAAAATGGAAAAAATGGCTGAACACGGAAAACAGCGGGCAGCCCATAAATCGTCTAAACGCGTAGGTTAATTTGACAGAATCTCAAATCAAGTCAGCAGTCGATTTCGTTGCGGACTCAGGTCCGCGCACGCATGCAATGGCAATTCTTAAAATTGATGATAAAGGCGACGTCCAAGTAAGCTTTACGGGACCACTCCCCGCCATGTCGTACATGAAAGATATTTTCGAAAATTTCGTTCAAGCAAACCTCACAAAAACATTTGAACCTACTTCAAATGGTTGACTTTTTTAAATAATATTGATATACTTTTAATGTCTCTCGCCAGGCGATTATACTTCGTCCGAAGGCGCGCATGAAACATTTCGGCCCGATACTGGGGTTTCATGGTTCAGACTTGGCTAGTGCTAGAGTATTCCTTGCACCAGCGCCTTTCAATTTTACCATCATGCCGAGTTGGCTTACAAACGTATCCTTTAATTTCTAGAATATGCTTTATTCTATCTTTGTCCTGTTTTCTTTGTTGGTGAACTGGAATTTCTAATAAATCAAAAACAATGCTCATCCTAAATCTATCCTGATACCCTGCCGCTCCATATAACCAATCTTCTATTTTTTCTTCCCACGGATCAATTACGCGTTTTGTTTCTTGCATTTCTTTTGCTGCACTTTCTGGAACCATCCACCATGATTCCTTATTCTCTCTGAATCTCCAAACCGCTTCCGCAAATAACTGATCACGATTATTGCGAACGTAATCGATGTCCACTTTATTTACATATATAGGCCAGTATCGACGCGCGCCCGTTGGATCTGCCAGATATTCCCCGTCATTCGTGGTCCCAACAAATACACAAGTCCGATTGAATAATATTTCATGCCTACCATAAGACGGCCTATATTTGTCAGCACGATCCGAAAGAGCGGCTTTGATGTCTTGTTGGTTGTGTGCCTTAAGTAAAGACGTTAATTCTGGAATCTCTACGATCAAATGGCCTGACAAAAGAGATTTAAAATCTTTAGAGCCTACCGCTTCGGTACATTCCGTAAACCACTCTTTTGCGATCTCCTCAAGCAGTGTCGATTTTTGAGCACCTTGTCTTCCTTCTAGGATCACCATGTTGTCCATTTTGCAACCGGGAACAAAAACCCGCGCCGCCATCGCTACCCAAAAGTTCTTTGAGACGGTGCGTGTGTATTCATCATTTTCTGACTGACATGCATTAATAAAAAAATCGTGACACCGTTCTTTTTTGTCCCACACAAGCGAACTCATCCAGTCACGCGGCTCATTCTTTCGGTTTTTGTGCGCGTACAGCCTAACAGCTTCTCTTACGGTTCCTACTTCGAGCTTATGCATCTCAAAAACTCGTTGAAAAATTGCCGTTAGCTCAAGATCATCACCATCGATCCACTGAACGGGCTTTTCGGTTCGCCACGTTGTAAATGTCCGAAGATGAAACTCATCAAACCAGATCCGTCCCTTTAAGTTTCTGTGATTTGAAATTAACGCAACCATGTTAGAAATATTCAAATGAAATTCACTTGATCCTATTTTTTGAATCAAACCGCAATTGTTCAGCTCTGAGTAAATATTCCCCTGCACCCACTCCGTTTCTGCCACCTCCTCAAGCTCAGGCGGAGTAATTACGGGCGGTAACTCGTATGTTTTAACAAACGGGAGGACGGTATTTTTGAAAATCTGCGCGGTCCAGGCCATGTTTTCGGCATCAGCGGCGTCAAAACCATCTATTTCGCCGATTGCAGGATATTCGTGCAAGGAAAAATACTTAATTTCGCAATATGGCGCGAGAATTGCAGCTATCCCCATCATGGCAGAGAACCCAGGTTGCTCATCTAAAGGAATCATTTCACCGACCGCAAGGCCGTATTTGGCAGATTGTGTCTCGGTTTTGATCACCTTGCGGTCATTGTCAGGCCAAAGAACTATTTTACGACCACGCAGAGGCGTCCAGTCTGTCTTTTCAAAGGCCTTTGCCCCACCGGACCAGGAAACCACTGTATATGTCTTAGGATTCAGGAAACGGCGTGCAGCTTCACAGGTCTTCTCGCCTTCAACGATTAAAACCGCCTGGGACTCATCAGCGAGTTTTTCAAGCCCATACAACGGACGTGGACCGTCCCAAGCCTTCGAGACGATCCTCCCCCGGTTTGAACACCATGAGAACGGTATGAATTGCTTGCCTCCATCCTTGGATTTATATCGGGCAATCCAAAAAAGTCGTCCTCCCCCCTCATCATAGTAGCACCAAGTTCCTTCAGGAGAACCATGTTGGGCGTGGAAAAAATTTGGCTCCTGGACTTCAAGAGGGATCGGAACAAGGTTAAAAGGGATTTCGTCGGGCTGCCGACTTGTGACTTGCGGAGTATGCGGCGTCGGAGCATGAGCCGATTTATAGTTATTTTGTTTAAACTTATACCCGATTTTTTTGGCGAGCGCTTTCATGGCATCGAGCTGGGAGCACCGATGATGAGCGGCATAAAGAGAGATGAGGTCTCCACCTTTTTCGTCGGTCGCAAAATCAGCCCATTTGCCGCTGTTCAAATTCAGGCTACAGCTATCACCTTGACCGCCAGTTACAGAACCCGCAACCCATTCATTGCCCCGCATTTTTCCACCCGGCAAAAGATCACTCGCGAGAGACCTGATGTGTGCAAGTGCTAGACTCGAAATTTCTTTAAAATCATTTTGTTGTAAACTCATTGATGAAATAATCGAACTCGTCAACCGATTTCACGATAGCCGAGATCCCCCCAGATTCAATAACTACTCTGTCAAAATTTTTTTGTTCTTCAGAAACCCTACCTCGACCGTTAGGATTTTTGCACTCACAATTTGTGAACACTGCGAATGTTTTCCCCAAGTGTGCCTCTGTAATTTTTACAGGGGTCCATCCGATCAGGTCTCCACTTCCGACCGCAAGCCCGGAATGTAATGGACGAAAATTCATTAGCTTAAGCGAGTGCGACGTTCTGTCAACTATTGAACCGACCCAGCCAACGCCCGTATTATTTCTAAATAACCGTAGTCCCATTTTAGATGCGTGGAGTTGAATCCTCCGCATCAATTCTGCTTCGTCCATTTATGCCCCCTGTTTTTTGTTTGCTCTTGCGATCATCATATGTTTTGCCCATAACTCGGCACGTCGATAATTACGTTTACGACCAAGCTCAACAAGCTGTTCATATGTTCTTGCCGAACCCTGTTCTTTCGCTCTTAGTCTCCTGATCTCATTCGGATCAATTTGAACCAAATCACCGGGAACTTGCTCAATAACTCGCGCCCGAACTTGAAACGGTTCATTACAAAAAACACAAACCTTTGCAAAAGATGAATTTGCAGCCATGCATTTTTCACATAATTTTACTTTTGACTCTTCTTTTTTTCTCTTCTTTTCTCCATCTAAACTCCACTCACGAACTTCGTCAGGAAGCCCATGTCGCATGACATTTCCAGCCTGATCTAAATAAGTTGCAAATGGCTTGTCAGAGGCAGCAATTGCAGCCAAACGCTCCTCACGAGTATCGAGAGGCATTCCTTTTTTATAATTAGGGCGCAGACAACGACCAAAACGCTGGAGATATGCAGAAAGCGAAAGAGTCGGCGAGCAGTCAATAACCGCATCAATTGCCGGTACATCAAATCCCTCTCCGAATAACCCTACATTTGAAAGAACCGACAAATCATTTTCTTTAAATGCTCGAATTGTTCCGTCCCGTACAACCTCTTCAGAGTTTCCATCAACATGTTTTGCGCTTACGCCCCCAACCTTAAAGGTCGAAACAAGATTTTCAGAGTGTGAGACGCCAGGACAAAACACAATTGCACGCTTTCCATCAGCGTGTTTTTTGTAAATCTTAAGAGAATCCCCTAATATTTGTGGCTTATTAAAAATTTCGCTGACTTCATGCTTTGAAAAATCTCCCATTCTAACATGGACCTCTTCCATCGATGGGCCAGGTGGCGCAAATATAATGTATTTTGTCAGATATCCTTCTGAAATTAGCCATTCAACTTCAGGCCCACGAATCATTGACTCGAAAAATTCTCCAAGAGCTTTTCTATCCAATCTTTGAGGAGTAGCGGTTAATCCTATGTGAAACGAGTTTGGGAAGGCTTTAAATATTTTTGCCCATGAATTTGCAGCCAGGTGATGACATTCATCCCAAATAATTAACTTAGGCGCACGAATTTTATGAAGTCTATTTCCAACCGTTCCAATTGAACCAATTTGAATGTGCGGTTTCGGATCTGGAGCGAATCCTGCGGCGACAATCCCATGCCGAACCCCTACGCTTGAAAACGTCAATACAGATTGTTTAATTAATTCCCGGCGATGAACCAGGAAGAGAGAATCCATTCCCTTTGACGCCGCAGTTTGCAGCATGTGCGCGGTTAAGACGGTTTTTCCCGATCCGGTGGGCGAAGTAATCAGAAATCGCTTACACCCTTCACGCATTTTTTGCCTAGCTTTTTCAATAATGTCTAGCTGGTAATCTCGGAGAGTAAGCGACATTCAGCTTACATAAGCCGATTCAAATTAAGAGTCAATCCATTTCGTTTTGCACCCCTTAAAACCGACGGCATGGCCAGTCTTGGAATCCTGCCGTTCACCCGCCATCTATGTACTCCGCTCGGCGCCCTGTTCACACCGCGAGCAGTCGCGCGTAATCCACCAAACTTTTTAATAAGATACTCTACTGAATTTTTCTTTTGCATTTTAATTCCTTGTGGTTTAATGTTCACATCATAGCATGAAAACAATTAGTGTAGTACCAAAAAATGAGCAGGAATGGCTAGCGCTCAGAGCGAAAAATCTGAACTCAACTGAAATCCCTGCTTTATTCGACCTTTCACCTTACATGACAAAATTCGAGTTATGGCATCGGCACAAGGAAAACGTAGTCGTAGATTTCCAGGAGAACCCCCGGACTTTATGGGGTAAACGACTTCAGAACTCGATTGCCGAAGGCATTGCAAAAGATCAAGGCTGGATCGTTTCTGAAATGAAACAATACATTTACGATGAGCAGCTCAGGATTGGATCCAGCTTTGATTTTTGTGTTGAAGGAGATCCTAATGGAATACTCGAGATCAAAAACGTGGACTTTATCCAATTCCGCGACAAGTGGACCAAAAACGAAGACGGAACTTTCGAAGCGCCAGCTCACATTGAGCTTCAAGTGCAGCACCAAATGTTACTTGCAGATGTCTCATACTGCTATATCGGCGCACTAATCTCTGGTAACGACATTAAGCTAATTCGCAGGGAAGCAGATAAAGAAATCCACGCAGTAATCCTAGACAAGTGCGCAGGATTCTGGCATTCAATCGATACGAACGAAGCACCACAACCGGACTTCTTAAAAGACGCTGATATCATCGGGAAATTATATGGCTACGCAGAACCAGGCAAAACGCTCACGACCGATTCACAAGAACTCCTCGCGCTCGCAGAACAGTATAAAGTCTGCGGGAAACAAGCGACAGAATACGAAAATGCTAGAAAAGCGATCAAAGCGCAGATCCTCAGTCTTATTGGAGATGTCGAGCGAGTTGAACACCCATTGTTTTCAATCTCTGCTAAGTGCAGTCCACCCACTTTTGTTAAAGCTTTTGAACGAGCTGGTGTCAGAAATTTCAGAATCACTGAACGAAAGGTAAAATAATGGAAATAAAAAACAGAGAAGAACGTCAAGCAGACAGTCTGATTGATACCCTCGCAAACGCAAAAGTCATGATGGAGGCCGTTGCAAAAAAAATGCAAGGGTCACTCAAGAAAACGATTGAGCTTGAAAATGATTTTGTTAGAATCATGGAAGTTCAAACTCAGTTCGATAAACGACTTTCGGCTATTGAAGAAGCGTTTCACCGTGGAGGAATTCCTGGATTTAGAACACACTGGCTAAAGCGTGTTTTTAAAATCAAAGACCATCTATCTCACCTGGAGTTAAAAGATAATGCAGACAGAACAAGCCAAAACGCTTCCTAGGCAAGTTATTCTTAAAAAACAATCGCCCGAACCGTCAGACCAGCAAACACGCACCGATTCGGCGAGATCCGTTTTTATTTTTAATACCCCATCCGATCAACAGAATATTCAAAACGCTCGCAAGTTTAAAGCTCAATTCGGCATGCGAAAGGCCAGATTTAATCTTCCAGTCAATCCACAGACATTCTCGTTCCTTTATCTTTTAACTGAAGCGATGCCTGCGAACTTCTCGCATCCACGCGTTTATAACTATAGTGAGGTTCCAAATGAATCAGCCAAACCAGCCAGCCCAACCCCAGCAGTCAAACCAAGTCGCCCGAACAGGATTTCAGGGCCAACCGCCAGCAGCGCAGCCGCAGTCAAGAGCAATAAGCCCGATTGAGGACTTCGCTAGATCCCTAAAGGTATCTGAAGGACAGTTCAAGCCACTGCTTCCGGCACACGTTCCGTTTGAGAAATTCACTCAGATTGTTTGCTCGGCACTAGCTAAAAATCCAGGCCTTCTGCAATACGATCGCGCATCGCTTTTCACCGCTTGCGTGGACGCCGCAAAAGACGGACTCATGCCAGATGGCAAGGAAGGCGCTCTCGTTCCATTTAAAGGCAAGGTCGTTTATCAGCCCATGGTCGGAGGGATTTTAAAGAAAATTCGGAACAGCGGTGAACTTAGTTCGATAAATCCGCAAATTATTCGGTCAAACGATACATTCGATTATTATATTGACGAAAAAGGTCCGCATCTAATGCACAGACCTAACTTCCAAAACCCAGGCGAAATGACAGGGACATATACGCTTGCTGTAATGAAAGACGGTGGAATTTACCTAGAGGTGATGACAAAGGAACAAGTGGACAAGATTCGTGCGCGATCACCTTCAGGAACGTCAGGACCATGGGTTTCTGACTATGAAGAGATGGCTAAAAAAACTGGACTCAAGAGACTATCAAAGCGCCTGCCGATGAGTACCGACATTGAGTCGTTTTTTGGTCAGGATGACGAGGTTGATGCTATCACCGAACAGACCCAAGCAGTTCATCAGGTAGCTTCAACGGCTGAAACCGCAACGCCAGTACAAGCTGCCTCAGCGAGCGCTCCTGGAGTCGTACAAGGCCCATCAAAATTAAAATCAGCACTGAAGGCAAAAGAACCGCTTCCACCAGCTCAAGAAATAATCCAAACCACGGCGACGCCGATTTTAACGAATCGAGAAGACCCAGGGCCGATGGATTTTAACGATCCGAACTTACCACTATGAAAGGAAGAAAAATGACCGCAAAAACAAAAAAACCATACGTTATCGTTCGTTCACATACAGCAGGAGTCCATGCAGGATATCTTGAATCTCGAAAAGGAGATACCGTCACACTCACAAAATCTCGCCGTCTTTGGAAGTGGTTCGGAGCAAGTCTATCTCAGGTGGCGACAAGCGGATTAGCAGCAGGCGATAATAAAATCGGCGCGCCTGTTCCGAAAACAGAAATCGTAAGCCCACAAGGTTTTGAAATTTCACACTGTACCAAAGAAGCGGAGAGAAACATCGTGGAGTTTTCTCAATGGAAAGTGTAAAAGAGAACATAGGCGACGGCTACGGCGACGGCTCCGGCGACGGCTACGGCTCCGGCTCCGGCTACGGCGACGGCTCCGGCGACGGCTCCGGCGACGGCGACGGCTCCGGCTACGGCGACGGCTACGGCTACGGCTCCGGCTACGGCGACGGCTACGGCGACGGCTCCGGCGACGGCTACGGCTCCGGCTCCGGCTACGGCGACGGCTACGGCGACGGCTCCGGCGACGGCGACGGCTCCGGCTACGGCGACGGCTACGGCTACGGCTCCGGCTACGGCGACGGCTACGGCGACGGCTCCGGCGACGGCGACGGCTGAATAAACTTTAACAATAAACTAGGAGGTTTTTATTTTCACAACCCATATGCTAAACCCAGAAGGCAAAAAACAGATGGACGCTTTTAAAACAGCGGCATCTAATTTCGTAACCGAAGTCACTCAATCCATGGAAGAATCAAGAGAGAAGTCTATTTTCTTGACGAAAATCGATGAAGCTGTTTTCTTTGGAGCTAAGGCAATCGCTCAAATGGACGATAACCACGAGAGTAAGAAAGATTACTAAATTTCACCCTGAATTCTGATAACCTAATCGAACCAGGACTCAGGGGGAAAGTTTCGATGAGCGCTCATCGAACGAACGTTGCACGGTAGTCGTTAATATGACCGTGTCGGACTGGGGTGGACTTGCCGTAATGTGTGTGCCACAAAACTTCGAGCGGTGTTTCAGCGACCGACGGACAGGCTGGAGGGAGTAGCGCCGCACCATACGCGGCCAAACTTTATTCTTTTAAATATATCAATCAAACTGTAAACTTTAACCAAGCCACTAAACAAAAAAAGAAAGCGATACTAAAATGACAGTAGCAGAAGTGTTAGCATGGTTTGCAGCAAGTGAAATTTTGAGCACCGACAACGTAGTAATTATCGATGCAGCGGGAGTTTCCCGTACCATCGTTGGATTCGTGAGAATCGGAAACGAACAGAACATCCTTCCAGCAGGAAGTGACACTGCTCCTTACGTTAAAATCACCTTAGAGTAAGCTCATCGGCCAATTTTGTACACATGGTCCTGCTAACAACGACGCCATGCAACCGATTTAAAGTGTAGGATAATAATCGGCATTAATATTATGAGAGTTTTACTTCCAAAAAAAGGTTATTCCATCAATCCAATGCGCGATTTCCCGCGCAACGACGCATGCCCATGTAAGTCGGACAAAAAATTCAAAAAGTGTTGCTACCAAAAACAGCCTTTATTTATCGACTCGACAGTAGCTGAAGGCCTTGAGATCGCGATGAAACAGTACAAATCGAAACAAGTAAATCGCTAATTAAGCCAAACTTTAGGCGCGCACGATTCGTAAATCGCATTCATTCCGTAAGGTTCACTTGTACTCTTGACGTGATAGTGAGTGAAACCGAGCGAGTGCCCTTCCCCCTCATGAATCAAATTGTCTCCGACCATGTACGCACCCTTAACGTAGTACCGATTCATGTAAACGGTGGAAGGTTCATTCTCATCTCCAATTGTGTGTGAAATATGATTCGCCCACCACGATCCGGTATACATCACGACTTTTACTGTTGTGACTTTTGAATTTTGTAACGCATAGATTTGAGCGCCTGAGAGATTCTGATTTTCTGTGAAATTTGAAGCAAGAACTGCATTTTTAAAACAATCCGATTGCAGTACCGTATTTACGTGATCAAGCCCTGATCGGATAAAAACGATCTCGTTCGGCAATGCGCCCGAAATATCACTGACTTGCATTTGAGGGAAAGCAAGCACCGGAGAGTACGAAGAAAAGAATAAAAAGACAAGCGCATAAATGCCTTTCATTGATCCACCAACGCTATGTTTCCGCTGTTTAATAACGTACCCTCGTCGGTAGAAGAAAGAGCAACGTAATTTAAAGAATCACTAAACGCTAAAAAAGAACCGTTTCCTTTTACACAATTTGCGCCGTTAAGATTCTGATTGATGCTACATATTTCTTGCACGCACGCAAAGCCCGTTTGTCCGTTTGAGGTACAGAGAATAAAATTAGGCGGAGTAGCCCCCGTATTTCTTTTCTCAATATAGTCAACTAGGTTTACGTCATCCACGGGAGATACCGCTTTGTAACCGGCAGACGCAGTGAAAAGCAAAGTACTCTTTTGGCCTTTCGCGTTTCCGCAATTAAATTTAGTTTGTGCATCCGATAGACACACGTTCAGATTTAAGTGAGCACAATTACTTAAGCTTAGAAAGAACAGAGGCAAGATTAGACGCCGCATTTTGTTTATCCTCATCAGTTTTAGCGTTTTGGATTTGCGTCCACGCATCCCCAACTTTCGCTATGGTTTGTTGAATTCCGTTATTTTTGAATAGATCAATCATCGCTTTAAAAACTCCCATGATCATAGGAAGTGCGGTCATGAAACCCAAAAAAGCGGTCCACAAGGTAGGCTCTGCAAGGGTTGCGATAGTCGAAGTTACGTTTTCGATCGACGTTGCAATCTCTTCTCCCGTTGTAGTCTGCGGCGGCGTTGTAGTCGTCATACTTTTTCTTCGCTCGGGGTAACTACTTTCCCAAGTTTTCTTAAAAGGTTTTGAGTCATGGAAACACAATGCTTGCGCCCGCTCGCATCTACACACGCAAAATCCACAGTCTCGCGGTCAGTGACGTGAACTTCATCGAGTAATAAAATCTCTACGTCTCCGGCAAGTCTTGGGCTATGGGAAGAATTTCCATCGATAGTAACTTTAATTGAATCAGGAATCATGAAGCTCATTAGATATTGCCTCTCAGTAAATAGAATATCTTGTTCATTTAGTATCTCTCTTTTGTAAAATTTTAGGCTGCGGCATCGACAAACCGTGAAGCCACGCTAAAACAAGAGCGGGCACCCAATGCGATGCGCCGCTCTCGTGTAAAAACTTTAAAGTGAAGTCACTCACTTTATGGATCATGACTTAATGGCAGCCTCAAGAGCGAGCGCTTCGGGCACAACACCAACGAGTGAATTCGCGAGCGGAAAAGCGGCAGCTAAAATAGCTTGGGCTTTTGCACTTGAGAAACTTAAGTCGGTGACAAAAATTTCTGCCGCCTCTACCAGGTCGGCTGGAACTTTTTCAATCGCTGCAATTTCAGCACCGAGTTGTCCTGCAAGCGGCACAAAGGATGTCACTTGAGGAATCGTGTTATCTAGACTGACTAAGCGTTGAAGAAGCGTTCCACTCGCTCCAAAGTCTTTTGCTACCGCACTTAAAAGACCGATGAATGCGAAAAGGGCCGGATATTTTTCTTGAATCGGGTTCATATTTTATTTCTCCTTGTTTTATTTAATCATGAAAGGTCACTCGGATTTTGTCCACTCCTACTTGAAGCGCCATAAACTTTTTAAAAGCATCTAAGCTCTTCATTAGCATCCTCCCAGGCTTTGCAAAGCGTGGGCCGATTTGTTCGCCTAGTCCTACACACCCTTCTAATTGTTCCACAAAGTTTGCGATGTGTAACTCGATTGCCTCATGTCCGGGAATAGTATCGCACCTAAAAACTTCATAACCAAAATGTGGCGAACAGTAACGAT
>Ga0302269_1000142_pt1 | contig 43532 bp, 36 predicted proteins | sample III_Bog_E2_2_FD_194560 | JGI IMG/M metagenome (GOLD analysis project Ga0302269, IMG submission 194560) | Peat permafrost microbial communities from Stordalen Mire near Abisko, Sweden - III_Bog_E2_2 | ecosystem: Environmental > Terrestrial > Soil > Wetlands > Peat | place: Sweden: Abisko...
CTTCTTCGCCAAAAACCGCTCCATGAACCCGGTATCGAACTCGCCCGCCCTGAACCCCGCATCGGCAAAAATCTGCTCATGCAGGCTAATCGAAGTCTCAATCCCCTGCACCACAAACTGCCCCAGCGCCCGCTGCATCCGGGCAATCGCCTCGCTTCGGTCCACCCCATGCACAATCAGCTTGGCAATCAGCGAGTCATAGTACGGCGGAACCACCCCTTCCGCGTACTGCGCCGTATCCACCCGTACCCCGTTTCCGCCCGGTACGTTGAACGCGGTAATCTTTCCCGCCGACGGCGTAAACTTCTGCGGATGCTCGGCATTGATGCGGCACTCGATCGCGTGCCCGCGAATCTCCAGCTTTGACGGCAAAATCGTGTCCAGCCGCTCGCCCGATGCAATCCGCAACTGCGCCTTCACCAGGTCGATGCCGGTAATCGCCTCGGTCACCGGGTGCTCCACCTGGATGCGCGTGTTCATCTCAATAAAGTAGAGTTGCCGGTCCGTATCCATCAGGAACTCCACTGTCCCCGCGTTCTGGTAGCCAATATCGCTCAGGCAGCGCGTCAGCGTCTTGCCAATCTCCTCGCGCATCTTCGGCGTCACCTGCAACGAGGGCGCCTCTTCAATCAGCTTCTGATGCCGCCTTTGAATCGAGCACTCACGCTCAAACAGCGAAACCACGTTGCCATGCTCATCGGCCAGTACCTGGAACTCGATATGCCGGGGCCGCTCAATGAACTTCTCCATGTAAAGCTCGCCGTTGCCAAACGCATTGGCCGCCTCGCCGTAGGCCTGGTGAAACAGGTTCGCCAGATCCTCCGCCTTGCGCACAATGCGCATGCCGCGCCCGCCGCCGCCGGCCTTGGCCTTCAGAATCACCGGGTAGCCGACCTTCGTTGCCCATTCCTGCGCTTCCTCGGCGGTCGCAATCACGCCGTCCGACCCGGGGAGAATCGGCACCTTGGCCCTCTTCATCGCCTGGCGGGCCTTTTCCTTCTCGCCCATCAGCCGCGTCACCTCCGGCGGAGGCCCAATGAACTTCACGTTCGACGCCCGGCACACCTCGGCAAAGTTCGCGTTCTCGCTCAACAGCCCATAGCCAGGATGGATCGCGTCCACATCGGCAATCTCGGCAGCTGAAATCACCGCCGGCACATTGAGATAGCTGTCCGCCGGCCGCGGCGGCCCAATGCAGATCGCCTCATCGGCATACTTCACATGCAGCGAGTTGCGGTCCGCCTCGCTGTAGACGGCGACCGTGCGTATGCCGAGTTCCCGGCAGGCGTTCAGAACCCGCAGCGCAATTTCGCCACGATTGGCAACCAGTACCTTACGAAACATGCATTTCCCTTTAGTCCCCACTGGCTTCGTCGACACGCGCCGGCATGAATCCAGTGCCTTCCAACGTCGCCGCGAACCTGCTCACTCGCCATGTGCGCAAAGCGCACGCTAACTCGCTGAGTTTATCCCAAGAATCCAATCCAGGCCGCCGCCAGGAGCGTTCCATTTGCTGACAATTCAGCGCCTTGTTTCTGCCCAGGCTCTTCTAACTCTGCCGAATAGCAAACAGCGGTTGCCCGAACTCAATCGGCTGGCCGTTGGAAACGAAGCACTTCGCAACCTCGCCGCCCGCGTCCGATTCAATCTCGTTCATCAGCTTCATGGCTTCCACAATGCAGATCACCTGACCCTTTTCCACCCGGTCGCCCACCGCAACAAACGGTGAAGCCCCCGGTGAAGGCGATCCATAATACGTGCCCACAATCGGCGACTTGAGGATGTGCAAACCCTCATTCGGATCGGTGGCTGGCGCAGCGGTCGCCACCGGCGCCGCAGCAACAGGCGCAGCAGGCGCCGGCGCCGCGGCCCGCGCATTGGCCAGCAGGCTTGCCAGGTCGCCCAGGCCGGCGCTCGCCGTCTCCGGACGCGCGAACTTGAGGCGAACCTTCATATCGCCCCGGTCCAACTCGAATTCGGCAATCTGATTTTCCTTCAGGAATTCAATCAGTTGCTTCAGATCATCGATATCTTCTGGGTTCAGTGGATTCATTCGTTCCTTAACTCTCCCCACACGCGGCCCTATCTGCCGATTCTGATGCGCACGATTCTGACGCGCCACAATTCAAAGTTCGATGAGGGCCTTCGGCGCCGGTGTCAGCACCCGCCCTCCATCTTTGGTTACAACCACCATATCCTCAATGCGTATCCCGAACTGACCCGCCAGGTAAACTCCCGGCTCGATCGTCACAACCATGCCCGGCTGCAGCCTGGTCGTTTGTCCGGCGCCTATCCGCGGCGACTCGTGAATCTCGAGGCCAACGCCGTGGCCGGTGGAGTGCGAGAAAGCCTCTGCCAATCCAACCTTGCGCAACACGCTGCGGGCCGCCTCGTCCACTGCCCCGCAGCTTACATTCGGACCCACCGCGGCAACTCCCGCCTCCTGGGCCTCCAGCACCACCTGGTACGTGTCCCGTTCGTTCTGCCTTGGCTTGCCAAGGTAGACGGTACGCGTCATATCCGAGCAGTAGCCTTCGAGGATTATACCGAAGTCCAGCGTCAGAAACCCCCTACGCGGCAACCGCGCCTCCGTCGCCCTCCCATGAGGCAGAGCCGACCGCGCCCCGGAGGCCACAATCGTCTCAAACGACATGCCCTCCGCGCCCTTGAGCCGCGCCCGGTACTCCAGCTCCGCCGCCACTTCCGTCTCTCGCAGCCCCGGCCGGATAAACCCCAGCATGTGCTCAAAAAGCTCGCAACCCGTCAGCGCCGCTTTGCTCATCAGCGCCAACTCGTCTTGGTCTTTCAAGTTGCGCAGCGGTTCCACCAGCGGCGCAGCCAACTCGGCAAGAAACGCCTTCTTGAGCTTCAACGGCAGTGCCTGCTTCCAGCGCGCCAGTTCAGCCACCGTCACATGGGTCGCGTCGAATCCCGCGGAAGTCACGCCAATCTGCGCCGCCAGCCACTCCACAGCCGCAACCGCCGGCGAGCTAGCCACAATCTGCACCTGCGCGGCCTTCACTTCTTCCGCGGCCTGCGCCGTATAGCGCCCATCGGTAAACAGCCGCGCGGCCCGCCGCGTCACAGCCAGCGCCGCGCTCGAACCGGTAAATCCAGAGAGGTAGCGAAGGTCGGGAAGGTGTGTCACCAGAAGCCCGGCAAGCCCGGCCTTGGTCATGCGGCGGCGTAAGAGCCCTATGCGGCGTGAGTGATCCACAGCGTAAGAATAACAGGGCAAAGAGACTGCGCATGAATCAAGGGGCGCTCGCTCAGCTATCATTGATTTCGATCGGTATGGGCCTTGAAAGGGCACGACTTCAGTCGTGCCGAAGGGTCCATAAACAGACCAGGCTTTAGCCACTGAGGGAGGTTCTTCCCAACATGGGTCAGCATGGACCACGCGAGGAAAGGCGAAGCCACCCCAACATGAATCGCGATGAGCTGATGGAGAATCCCTACGCCCCGCTCCCCAACCGCGCAATGGAGCTCTGCGCCAAAATAAATGCCCCACCCCGCCTGGTCGCGCACCTGACCATCGTCCATGAGACAGCACGAAAACTCGTCGCCAAACTCCTTGCAGAATTTCCCGCCTTGGACTTCGACACGCAAGCCGTCCTCTTCGGAGCCGCCACGCACGATCTCGGCAAAGTCATTCACGGCCAAGAGCTAAGCCAATCCGGCAGGCTGCACGAACAACGCGGCGTCGAACTACTCAAGGAACACGGCGTCCCCGAGCATCTGGCGCGTTTCGCCTACACGCATAACAACTGGAAGCCGACCGACTCTCCGCAATTCGAAGATTTACTGGTAGCCCTGGCCGACAAAACCTGGAAAGCCAAGCGCATCCCCGAACTGGAAGCCTTGACGACCAGTTTATTAGCCGAGAAAACCTGCAAACCTGAGTGGGAGTGCTACGCGATTCTGGACAATATATTGCAGGATCTATCCGCCAACGCCGACGCAAGCCTCGAGTGGCAGCGCAGTTTTCCAGTCGATTGAGCTTTTTCTCAAGCGCCGCAGTCGAGCCCTCCCCGGCGATCAGAAACTGACCACTGACCACTGCCTCTTACACCGCCGGCCGCACGGGCTTCTTCTGATGCGGATCGAGTTCCGCATCCGCCGCATGCAGATCGGACTGGCGATCCATCCACTCATCCAGCCGCGAGCGCTTGAAGCGCCACCGGTTGCCCAGCTTGAACGCCGGCACAAACCCATCCGAGGCGTACTTGTAGAGCGTGTCCGGAGAGATACCCAGATAATCGGAGGCCTGGCGAATGTCCATCACCTCGCGTACTTCGGGGACCAGCAGGTTCGAACGAGCCGCGGCGTTGCGCATAAATGCCTCCTGAAGATTACATGTACCTACGAGCTATTCCGGCAACTCTGCCGGTAGTCTTGTATATAACGCGGTTTCACCTGTCATTTCAAGGGTTTTCAGGCAATTACCCGAAATTCATCGGCTTTCCCCCTCCCGCATTTTTCTCCATTCCCCTCCCATGCCAGCCACAAACCCAGCCCCTTGGGCCAGCTCAGATGCCGCACCCAATCCATTGGGCCATTAGGACAGATGGTGCGCGGAATGGGCAATTGCTCATAATTTTTCCAGCCTGGCGCATGTTCCTGAGAACTCGCTCTTATAGCGGTTTCAGGATTGCCGTACCCAAAGGGAATACACTCAAGTCGACGCGACCCCAAGGAGCGGCGACCTCGCAGTAGTGCAGATAGGGTATACCTATCCTGAAACCGCTCTAAACGCCGTGAGGCGGGCGGAAGGAGCAGAAGCGGGGTACCCACAACGTGGGTCGAGGCTTCTGAATCCAGGCATAGGGAAGAGGGCCGGCCTTTAGAGCCTGTTATTAACTTTCGCGCGGGCGGCGTTGCGGACGAAAATCGGGCCAGACGAGGCGGAATCCGAAGGCTGTGGCGGGTCCACCGTCGAGGATGACAACGAAGTATGGCCCGATTTTCGCCGCAACCCGAAGGGCTGGGGCCAATTTTCCCGATTTCGTCGTCAATCGTCGCTCGAAGATACGCCATATTCGTCGCTCCTCGCTCCTCGAACTCGAAAAAATTGGCTCCCAGCGCCGCTCGTGGGAAAGTTAATAACAGGCTCTAGGCCCGGGCCCTCTCTGCCCGATCCGCAAATCCTTAAAAAGCGCGCCAACCTTGACGTAGATGTGCGATGCGGCACGGCTTTCAGTCATGCCGTAAATCAATCCAATTTGAGGGATATGGGGCTTGAGCCCCATGCCGCGCTCCTTTGGCCTCGCCTGCATTCTGGTCCTTATCAACGGGCTCATAAAATCTGGCACACAAAAAACGAGGGCCCCGGTCAAAGGCCCTCGACAAGGAAAAACTCATGTTGCCCACAAAACAAGCAGGCCGGGAGCCAAACTGCCCCCGGCCTGCCCTGGTTTTTATTGGATTGTTCTAATTCTGGTCTTCGCGGCGATGCAGCGTTGGCTGGTCGCTCGGGTCCGTTCCCGTCCCTGTGCCCGAGGTCGGGTCGCCTGAACCCGTGCTCGCACGCCGCAGCGAAGGCTTGTTCTTGTCCTTGGAATCCGTCAACCTGCGCTTGTTCTCAATCCGCGCCAGCCGCGCCTTCACGTCGTCGAACTCCGAAGTCGTGACCGTGTACTCGTCCCTTGGAGGCAGAATCCGCGCAATCTCTTCCTGCGAGTGCAAAATCCGGTCCGGCGTCTGCGGATGGTCGCTGAACGCCTTGGCCACCATGCCCGGCTTGCGCTTCTCCAGCGCCTGAACCTTCTCAAAGAAGCTGATGAACGCCTGCGGGTCGTACCCGGCGCGATACATATATTGAACGCCCAGGTAATCCGCCTGCGCCTCAAACTCGCGCGAGAAGTGGAGGAAGGTGATCGGCACGCCGATCGACGCGGCCTCATAAATCCCGTATCCCGTCCAGCCGCCGATAAAGATCAGCGGAACCATGCCAATCTGCGCATAGTTCATGCGCGTCTGCTCGCGCACCGCGTGGTGAGCGCACACGTGCGCCGTCTCGTGCGCCATCACCCCGGCCAGCTCGGCTTCCTCGTCCGCATTCAAAATCAGCCCGGAGTTGACGTAAAAGAACCCGCCCGGCAGCGCAAATGCGTTAATTTCGTCCGAATCGATGATCTTGATCGTGAAAGGAACCTTGCAGTCGGAGTTCTTCACGATGTTCTGCCCAACCCGGTTCACATATTCATTGATGGTCTGGTCGGTAATGAACTTCGAGCTCTTCTCGATCTCCATGGAGTACATCTTGCCCATCTTGATCTCGGTGTCCACCGAATACCAGTTCCCCATGCCGCGCGCGCCGATGTCCCGGTTGCCCACTGCGCTCACGTCGTCAATGCTGCCCGGCTTCACATTAATCTTCTGGCTGCCTGGCTCAACCACCTTTTCCGGATTCACCACCGCCGTCGGCGCAACATCGCCACCCACCGGCGTAGTCCCCGGAGCAGGAGGCTTGCCTGGCGTCGAGCCCGGAGTTGTGCTGGCCGGCGTATCGCCGCCCACCGACGTTGTTCCCGGCGCCGGTGTCGCAGCAGGAGCACTGCCCACAGCCGTGCCGGTTGCTGTTCCCGTCGCGGTACCCGGCGATGTCTGTCCCGGAGCGGAATCCGTCTTCCCCGCCGTCGCAGTCGCCTGCCCCGCACTCGGAGCCGCCTGCCCTGCGCCCGGTGTTGTCTGTCCCGCCGCAGGTGTAGAACTGCCAGACGGAGCAGTCGTAGTGGTCGGCGTCGATTGTGCCCAGATTCCCGTAGCCAGAGCCAGCGACAGTCCAGCCATCACCGCCGCCCTCGAACCCATCAAATGTGTCCTCATGACCTGACCTCCAGCGCGGCACGCCGATCCCGCCGCTTCGCTTGACTTATTAGACGTTAGTATCCTCCCCTTCGGTAACAGAAAGGAAGAATAATTCCCTTCCTGCTCAAAATCGCCGGTCCGGACGCCCATTCTGACCGCACCCGGCTTCCCAGCTTGAGGAGAACTCACTCGGGCGGTAGGCCGGGGATTTATCCCCGGTATAAAGCCAATCAAATCAACGAGGGCTTCAGCCCCTGCGGTATGCTTTTCGCGTCGATCGCCTGAATACGGCCCTTTTTCCGCAGCCCCTGCGCTACTTCCCCTGATCTCTCCACCAGCCAAGCCGCCAGGCTGAATCATTCCCCGCCATTTCCCCCTCCGCCTCAACAAAACCCACAAATCCCACCCATAAACAAAACCCAAACCGTATCTGCTTGGAGGACCTGCCCGTCTGAATTAAAGTGAAGTGCAAGCTGGTCGCGGAGGGTTCTTGCGCAAGACAATTTCAGCACTGGCCGCCCTGGCCCTTTCAATCACGCTCCACGCCCCTGCCCAACAGCAGCCCCATCCCCATGGCGGCCCACCGCCGCTGGTCAAACTCCTTGTCCCGCACGGCAGCCACGTCAAGCCCGCCTCCGCCGATGCGCCCAAGACCCCTCCCATTGTTCTTGACGCATCCACCCTCGGCTCCTCCACTCCCCTCGACAAGGGCTGGCGCGTCGGCATCAGCGCCAACCCCGACGTAGCCAAGCCCGACTTCGACGACTCCACCTGGGCCATCCGCGACGCCAGCGACGTCTTTGCCGAAGTCAACGACGAAGACCACGTGGAAGGCGACTCCGACAACCCGAACAAGGCCGACCACACCGCCAAATCCCGCCCTGCCCAGGATTACGACGATCAGGACCCCGCCGCCGCCCAATTGGCCAAAAACCACCGCGGCGGCAACGGCCACCCCTTTGCCTGGTTTCGTCTGCACCTGAAGCTCGCGCCCGGCCACGCTCCCCTCTCCCTGCTCATCGAGCTGCCGGTCTCGCCCAACACCTCCATGAACATCAGCTCCAGCGGTCCGGGGGTCGATGTCTTCGCCAATGGCGCGCTCATTCATCCCGAAGGCCCGCACAGCGACAATCCTGAACACTACCAGGCCATCTCGCGCATCTATAACCTGAACGTTCCCGCCTCGCAAACGGATCTCGTCCTCGTCCTGCGCACCATGTACGTCCCCTTCGGCTACTCGTCTTACACGGCTTTCTTCACCAACCGCAAGTTCCATCTCGGCAATCGCGAAGACCTCGATCGCCGCCTTGAAATCTGGGGCACCCACAACCTCTTCGAGCGTCTTCCGCGCTTGGTCAACTCCATCCTGCTCCTCGTCCTGTCCATCTTTCTGCTGGCCCTCTACTTCACCCAGAAAGGCCATCCCGAATACCTCTGGCTGGCCCTCCATGAACTCATCCAGGCCCCCCTCAGCTTCATCGAACTGGCCGGAGCCTCCGCCCGCATGGACACCCTCTGGTACTGGGCCACCTTCCTCCAGTTGGTGATGATCTCCTGCTACCTCTACTTCGAATTCCTCATCGCCTTCCTCGCCCTGCGCAAGCGCTGGTACATCCGCCTCCTGCGCTGGAGCGCCCCGCTCCTCGCCGGTGTCGGCCCTGTCCTCCTGCTCGCCGGCACAAACCACCTGGCAGGCATCGGCCTCGTCTGCATCTGGGGATTCGCTGTCCTCTGGTTCCTCGGCTGGCTGGTCTTTATCTTCCTTACCCTGATCTTCTCCACCGTCCGCCGCAATTTTGAGGCCGGCCTGCTCCTCATCCCCCTCGTCCTCGACATGGTCGGCATCGCCGAACCCATCGTGACCGGCGGCATGGGCGGAATGACCGGCCGCTCCTACCGCTCCCCGCTCACCATCGGCGCCGGCCCCATCCCCATCCACTTCGCCGCCATCGCCGACTTCATCGGAATCCTCTCCATCATCGTCATCATCTTCGTCCGCTTCCTCCGCATCCAGCGCGACCAGCAGCGCGTCTCCAGCGAGCTCGAAGCAGCCCGCAGCGTGCAGGAACTGATGATTCCCCAGGAGCGCATCGCCACCCCCGGCTTCGAGGTTGACTCCGTCTACAACCCCGCCACCGAGGTCGGCGGCGACTTCTTCCACGTCCAGCCCACCCCCGACGGCGGCCTGCTCGTCGTCATCGGCGATGTAGCCGGCCACGGCCTCAAGGCCGCCATGAACGTGTCCATGCTCATGGGCGCCATGCGCCGCACCTCCGAACGCAGCCCCGCCAAAATCCTCGAATCGCTCAACCGCGTGCTCACCGGCAGCGAGAGCTTCACCACCTGCCAGGCCGCCTTCTTCTCCGCTGACGGAGAAGTCGTCCTCTCCAACGCCGGCCACCTGCCGCCCTACCTCAACAGCCAGGAAGTCAACATCCCCGGAGGCCTGCCCCTCGGCGTGCTCGCCGACAATACCTATGAAGAGATTCGCCTCTATCTCCACCCAGGCGACCGCCTCCTGCTCATGTCCGACGGCGTAGTAGAAGCCCGCCATCCCAACGGCGAACTCTTCGGCTTCGACCGCGTCCACAACCTGAGCAACCAGACAGCCTTCTACATAGCCGACAGCGCCAAAATCTTCGGCCAGGAAGACGACATCACCGTCCTAACGGTCCGCCGCCTGGCCCAGGCCATTGCCGCATAAATCGTACTTAAGCGCCGTAACGCGTTCGGAAGGAACGAGAGCCTCCACTCACGCGAATGCGTAAATCGTTTCTCACGCCGTAAGGCGGGCGGAAGGAGCGTGAGCCTTCAGGCTCACGAATTCATGCAACAAAATAAAGACCCGGCTTTAGCCGCGGGCCTTTCCGCTTTAAGATCGAAAACAGTTCGCGTTGACTTTCCCTCCCAATGAAAGCGAGAATAGTCTTCCTGAGAAAAAGTCATTTCGCAAGAGGGAATATGCCACCCGAAGACGGAACCAAAGAACATCCGTGGAAACTGAAAACGCCACCGGGAACTTCCGAGTTTGAAGCGTACAAAGACCAGGCCGCGACCCCGCCGTCGCTCGTTGTTCAGGTGGGTCCTACCCAATTGCGCTATCACTTGCGCTGCATTGAAGATTTGCACACGATGTTGAAGGTGCATGGCGACTGGATGCTGCTCGGAAGCGCCGACGAGCAAAAGCCGGCCGCGGACGGAACCGTGGAAGCCTGGGCACGGTCCCCGCGGAACCCCGTTGGCGGTTGGTATGGCCTGAAGAAGGGCCTTCGCGGGCGATTCGGAATGTACGTGCCGCCCGTCCTGAAGAAGCTCGGGTTAGCGGAAGTAGAGGACAATCCGCGCAACAATCGAATGCGTGCCCTTTGACGCCGCCCTGCGCCGACGGCATGACTCATCCCCAAATAGGATGGGTCCGTTTTGCCGATTAATTCCCTCATCCGGCGCACAATGAATTCATGCTGACCCTCAAACAGTCCGCCCGCCAACCAGGCCCGTGCGAGCGCCTGCCGCACCGCCCGCGCCGAGCGTCCGCCCCATGCGACGGGGTTAAGCCATTTGTTTTCTCATATCTGCGCGTAAACGCTTTGCTATCACACGACTACGCCGTCGGCCACCCGATAACCCGATGAAAACAATGCGGTTACACGCAGAGAGGGGAGGGGGGAGGGTATAACCAGACAGTAAACACCCCCGCCCCGGCACTGTCACCTGTCATCTGTAATCTGCGATCTGCTACTCCTCCCGCATCAGGATCGTAGGATTCACCCCCAGCGCCTTCTGCGCCGGAATCCATGCCGCCGCCAGGCCCAGAACCAGCATCGTCAAAACCACCCCGCCCAGAACCACCGGATCTCGCGGCCCCGCCTGGTACACGATGTAAGACAGCACCTTGGTAGCCAGCAGCCCCAGCGCCAATCCAGCCACCGAGCCCACCGTCAGCAAAATGAACGCGCGCCCCAGCGCCGACTTCAGCACCTGCTTGCGCCGCGCGCCCAGTGCAATGCGAATTCCGATCTCGCGCAGCCGTTTGCTCACCGTATACGAAGCCATGCCGAAGATGCCCGTCACCGCCAGCATTCCGCCCAGCAGCCCCAGCACGCCCAGCGCCACCGTCGCCACGCGCGCGGCAAACAACGCCGTGCTCATCTCCTCGTTCCACGTCCTCACCCTGAAGGGCAAGCCCCCGTCCACCCCATGCAGCTTCTGTTCGAGCGCGGTGGAAATCTCTTCCGGCTGACGGCCTGAACGCACCGCCAGCCAAATGCCGCTTCCCTCGTGCTGTTGATAGGAGAAGAACATCGCCGGCATTTGATCCTCCGTCAGCGTGCGGTATCGTCCGTCTTCCACCACGCCCACCACTTCGGCGCGGCTGCCGCCCCAGTACTTGAAGTGCCCGCCGATCGCCTTGTCCACTGACCCAAACACCTTCACCGCAAAGTGTTTGTTGACCAGGGCTACTGTGGGCGCTGTCTTGTTATCGTCCTGTGTCAGGTTTCTTCCCGCCAGCAGCCTTGTGCCCGCGGCCGCAAGGTAACCAGGCGAAATGTTGTAGTTCATCGCATCCGCGGCCTCATTGGCCGGCCTGAAGTCGGTTGTCGCGTCGGAGTAAACAAATGAGTCGCCTCCGCCCAGACCCAGCGGTATTTGGCTTACCGAGCCCACCGCGGTCACTCCCGGAATGGACGCTGCCGCATCGATCATGCGCTTCTGCATCTCCGGAATCCGGTCGCCGGCGTAGCCTGCCATGTTCAGGTCGCTCTCGACCAGCGTCACGTTCTGCGGCACAAAACCGAAGTTGCTGTTCATTGAACGCGCCAGCCCGCGCACCGCTACCAGGGACGACGTCACCAGCACCGCGCAAATCGCAATCTGCACCACCAGCAGGAAATCCCGTACCGTTAAACGCCGCAGCCCGCCCACGTTAGCCGCGCCCGTGCGGATCACCTGCCACGGATCGGAACGCATCACCTGCCGCACCGGCACAATGCCGAACAGCAGTCCGCTCGCCAGTGACAACGCCAGCGCCACAGCATACGTACTCGCATCCGGATTCACCGGAACGTTGATGGGCACGTCCGGAATCGGCTGCCATGCACTCAGCACATGCAGAATGCCCACGCCGCCGGCAAGCCCCAGCGCTCCTCCCACCAGCGAAATCAGTACAGCCTCAGTGAGCATCTGCCGCAATATCAGCCCGCGCCGAGATCCCAGCGCCAGCCGCATCGCCGTCTCCTTGGCGCGATCCGCCCTCCGTGCCGCAAACAGGCTGCCCAGGTTCGCGCACGCAGCCAGCAGAATCAGCCCCGCCAGCATCATCATCCCCGCCATGAAAGCCCGCGCCGGCCCTCCCAGCATGTCTCCCACCAGCCCCGGCCGCGCCAGTGTGAACTTCACCCCTTCGTCATCTGCCGGATAAGTTTTTGCCAGCCATGCCCCGATACTGTTCAGGTCCTGCGTCGCCTGCGCAGGCGTCACTCCCGGCTTCAGGTGTCCCATCACCCATCCTGAGTGATTGCCACGATACTTCAGCGAGTCGTCGCCCTCCACCGTCGGCAGCTCGACCATCGGAATCCACATCGCCGGCGCAAAGAATAGCTCAGTGCCGCGAAACGCCGGCGGCGCCACCCCAATAATCGTGAACACGTGCTTGTTGATCTTGATCGTTCGTCCCACCACGCCTGCATCGTCGTGAAAATGTCCATGCCAGTAGGCATAGCTCAGCACCACATACGGAGCGCTGTTGGTTCCTTTCTCGTCTGCAGCATGGTAAAAGCGCCCAAGGTAAGGCTGAATCCCCAGCGCGTCAAAGTAATTCCCGCTGGCAAGGTACGGCCACGCCGTTGACGGATTTCCGTCGCTGTCCACACCCACCGAGCCGATGATGTTGGTGATCGTCAGGCTTTCAAACGTCTGGTTCCGATCCCGCAGATCCAGATAATCCGGATACGACTGCGATGGGAACTGGAACCGCTGCACCATGTAGAGGCTCCGCGCATTCGGCACATTCACCGGCCGCAGCACCAGGGCATTCAACACGCTGAACACCACCGCGTTTGCCCCAATCCCCAGTGCCAGTGTCAGCATCGCCGTCACCGCAAATCCTGGCGACTTCTTCAATTGCCGCACCGCAATCTTCACTTCGTTTGTCATTGGTGGCCCGCCCTTGTACCCGAATACGCCTGCGCGTCGCCCAAGGTTCCCGTTGATTTGCAGGTTCTCGAGATTCCGCTGATGGTTCTCTTGTTTTTCTTTCAACTCAAAGAAAACTCCCGCTCTTCAATCGGTGTCTAAGCAGGAAGACGTCGCAATCCCGCGGAACCTACCCAGTTACTCGTTCATACGCAGTCAGCCAGGGGGCGGAATGCAAAAAATGATGAGGCGCACGTTAAGCGCAGTGTCTCTCGCCGCGACCCTGCTCCTGGCCTCTGCCCGTCTCGCCGCGCAGGACATGGTCGTTGGCGTGAACGTCGTCAACCCCCTCCGCGCCAGTCTGGCCGATCAAAACACTCTGCTGACCCAACTCAAAGCGGCGCAGGTCCACGTCATTCGCTGCGGCATCACGAACGACGACAAGGGCATCGACTTCGCCAAACGCGTAGCCGCCGCAGGCATCCGCATTCAGTTGATCGTAAGCCCGCAGTATCCGCCCAACGCGCCCTCGCGCCTCTACCAGCCCAACGAATTCCCTGAAATGTGGGGCGGCCATCCACTCTCCTATGCCGACCCCGCCCTGTCGAAAGCCTTCTTTCAGAAACTCTTCGACAGCTTCGACGCCAACAACATCACTCTGGCAGGCGTTGAACTCGGCAACGAGATCAACTGGGCCGCCTTCAATCCGGAGTTCCCGCTGCCCGGCGAGGGAAAAATTCTCAGCAGCAACGATCTGATTCACGATCCCGAAGGCAAGAAAATCGCGCAGGGATTTCTTGCGTACATCAAGATTTTGGAGTCGCTCAAGCAGGTCCGCGACGGCTCGCGCCTAAATCGGACAACGCCCATCGTCTCCGCCGGCATGGTAAGCGCGCAGGACGGCCAGAAGATCTACAACAACAAGAAGGAAGACATGGTCAGCCTGTCAGCGACCATCGCATTCCTCCGCTCCCACGGCCTCGATTCGCTAGTCGATGCCTACGGGATTCACAGCTATCCCTCCGGCGCAAAACCCGGCGACCCGGCCGCTGCAGCCCAGCGCGCGGCTCGCCTCAACGCAGTCGATCTCGCCCAGTGCCGGGCAAAGGAAGCTGGCAAGCCCTGCTGGATCACCGAATGGGGCTTTCCAAACGCGGACACATCGTGCCCTGCGAAGGAAGCCGGCCGCACCCTCCTCATCAAGGAACTGCGCGGCGATTTTGCCGCGGCAGCCGCGGAGCATCGCCTGGCCGGCATCGACTATTTCTCGTGGGACTCAGATCCATGGTCCAAGAAAGTCGATGCCGACAGCGTCTACCGTTGCGGCGCGCTCACGGCCAGCGGACGCGCGGCGATCGCGCCTCGTGTCTCGCCAAAGGCCTCAATTCGCAACCAATAGGAGACCGGGATAGCATGGGGAAATAGAAACCGATGCCGCCCGGCGATCTCAAGCCATCGCACGCGCCGCTACCCCGCCATTGCGCTCTGCCTTGATATCGCGCATCGGCGGCTGGCCGAAAAACCGGCTGTACTCCCGGCTGAATTGGCTCGCACTTTCATAACCCACCTCGAACGCCGCGCTCGCCGCATCCAGTCCCTCATGGAGCATCCGCTCGCGCGCCACATGCAACCGAAGCTGCTTCTGATATTGCAGAGGACTCATCGCGGTCAGTGAACGGAATTGATGGTGAAGCGTCGAAACGCCCATCCGCGCCCTCGTCGCCAGTTCCTCCACGCGCAGCGGCTTCGCATAATTCATCCGCAGCCACTCCACCGCCATTGCCGTCCGGTGGCTCTGCTCACCCAGCGTGGCGATGGCGCGCAGGTGTTTTCCCTGCGGACTGCGCAGCAATCGAAACACAATTTCCCGCTGAATCAGGCTGCCGAGAAACGGTATATCCTGCGGCGTGTCCAAGAGGTCCACAAGCCGCGAACACGCATCCAGCAATTCCACCGAGCTCACGCCGACGGCCATGGCGCGCGCATCGGCAGACTCCTCGCGAAGATGAAACTCCTGCTGGGAAAGAATCTCCCTCACTACTGGCATCGCGAGTTTGAGAATCAAACCGAGAATCGGCTTTTTCTCCGTGGCCGCAATCACCTGGCTCACCACCGGCAGATCCACTGAAGTCAGCAGAAAGTTCCTGCCGTCGCACACGTAAATTGTCTTGCCCACGTTGATCCGCTTCTGTCCCTGCAAAAAAACAACCAGGCTGGGCTCATACGCAGCCGACATGCAGGCGGTCGTCACGGAACGCCGGTAGAGACGCAGCCCCGCAATCTCAGTGGCCGTGTCTCCATCCGTAACCGTCCGATTCGCAATCTTGCGCGCGAGCTCTGTCCGCAACTCATCCACGCCCCGTATCGTATGCGCGTTTTGCTCTGCGCTTGCGTTATGGTTCCTCGCTGCTTTCACTCCTTCGACTCCTTCAATACCAAGTTAACCCTCACTCGGCGCCACTGTGCACAAAAATACAGACCGCGACAGAAACAGGCAATAGATTTGCAGAATCGGGATACCGCCCCGCACCCACTCTTTCGTACTCTCATGGAAAGGCGGATTGCATCTCGGCCGCCGAGAAATTTGAGGTCACTTCGTGTACAACGCCAAAGCATATTCCGTTTCCAGCGCAACCTCGCCGTTTGCTTCCGCCACCATCGCGCGGCGCGATCCAACTGACCAGGACGTACAAATCGAAATTCTCTTCTGCGGCATCTGTCACTCCGATCTTCACCAGGCTCGCAATGAGTGGAGCGGTGTCATGCCCACCGTCTATCCCTGCGTTCCCGGCCATGAGATCGTCGGGCGCGTCACCAAGGTCGGCTCCGCCGTAACCAAATTCAAACCCGGTGACCTCGCCGCTGTCGGCTGCCTCGTCGACTCCGACGGCACCTGCCCCGAGTGCCAGGCCGGCTTCGAGCAGTTCTGCCACAACTCCACCCTCACCTACAACTTCCCTGACAAGCACACCGGCGGCGTCACCTACGGCGGCTACTCTGACTCGATCGTCGTCACCGAGCGCTTCGTCCTTCAGGTTCCGTCCAACCTCGATCTCGCCGGAACCGCTCCATTGCTCTGCGCCGGCATTACCACGTACTCGCCGTTGCGCCACTGGGGCGTGACCAAGGGCAAGAAGGTGGGCGTCGTCGGCCTCGGTGGATTGGGCCACATGGGCGTCAAGTTCGCCCACGCTCTCGGAGCCCACACTGTTGTCTTCACCACCTCGCCCGGCAAGAAGGAAGACGCACTCCGCCTCGGCGCCGATGAGGTCGTGCTCTCGCGCAACGCAGACGAGATGGCCAAACACGCCGGCAGCTTCGACTTCATCCTCGATGCAGTCGCCGCCGACCACGACATCAACGCCTACATCAACATGCTGCGCCGCGACGGCAATATCACCCTCGTCGGTGCGCCAGAAAAGCCATTGCCCGTCGCGGCCTTCGGCCTCATCATGGGACGCCGCAGCCTCTCCGGCTCTCCCATCGGCAGCCTCGCGGAAACCCAGGAGATGCTCGACTTCTGCGGCCTGCACAACATCACCGCCGACGTCGAAGTCATCCCCATCCAGAAAGTCAACGAAGCCTACGAGCGTCTGCTCAAGTCGGACGTGAAGTACCGCTTCTCCATCGATATGGCTTCGCTCAAAGGTGAATAATCACAACTGAGTAAAATGAACGGCAGCTCGCGCGCAAGCAAACAATGAGGGAGATACCGGAATGAAAGTCACACGCAATGGTTCGCAGGCCTCGTCCAAAGGACCATCGGACTGGTTCACTGGAACAGTTCGCCTCGATCGGCCCTTCACTACGCCCGATCCCGCGCTTGTTTCCGGAGCCATCGTCACCTTCGAGCCTGGCGCGCGAACGGCATGGCATACTCACCCACTCGGCCAGACGCTCATTGTGACCGCCGGATTCGGTTGGGCTCAACGTGAAGGCGGCCCAATCGAAGAGATTCGGCCCGGCGACGTCATCTGGTTCGAGCCTCAGGAAAAGCACTGGCATGGCGCCACGCCAACCACGGCAATGACCCACATCGCCATCCAGGAAAGACTCAACGGCAAGGTCGTTGATTGGATGGAGAAAGTCTCCGACGAGCAGTATCAAAAATAATTCAGGTCACTTGGACTGATCTACCGCAATCAATCATGCTTTGGCCTGCTCTTACAGGCACTGGAGAAAAAATGCAAAAACGCAAATTGGGCAACAGCAATCTTGAAGTATCGGCTCTCGGGCTCGGTTGCATGGGCATGAGCTTTTCCTACGGCCCTCCCAAGGACAAGCAGGAGATGATCTCCCTCCTGCACGCCGCCGTGGAGCGCGGCATCACCTTCTTCGATACCGCCGAGGTCTATGGCCCGTTCACCAACGAAGAGTTGCTCGGAGATGCGCTCTCACCCCTTCGCGACAAGCTGGTCATCGCCACCAAATTCGGGTTCCAAATGAGCGGCGACAACAGACCTGGATTGCAAAGTCTCAACAGCCGCCCCGAGCACATCAAGGAAGTAGCCGACGCCTCGCTCAAGCGCCTTCGCATTGATGTAATTAACCTCTTCTATCAGCACCGCGTCGATCCCGACGTGCCCATTGAAGACGTTGCCGGCGCTGTGAAGGACCTAATCCAGTCAGGCAAGGTCAAACACTTCGGCCTTTCTGAAGCCGGCGCAAATACCATTCGCCGCGCCCACGCTGTGCAGCCCGTCACCGCGCTGCAAAATGAGTACTCGCTCTGGTGGCGTCGCCCGGAAGAAGAGATCATTCCCTTGCTTGAAGAACTCGGCATCGGGCTCGTCCCTTACAGTCCTCTCGGCAAAGGCTTCCTCACTGGAAAGATCGACGAGACCACGACCTTCGCCAGCAACGACTTCCGCAGCACTCTGCCGCGCTTCACGCCGGAAGCCCTCAAGGCCAACCAGGCCATGGTCGATCTGCTCGAAAAGATCGCGCAACAGAAGCACGCCACGCCCGCGCAGATCGCGCTCGCTTGGCTGCTCGCCCAAAAGCCCTGGATCGTGCCCATTCCCGGCACAACCAAACTTAATCGCCTGGAAGAGAACATCGGCGCGCTCCAAGTCGAACTCACCCCAGCCGACCTCAAGGAGATTGAAACCGCCTCTGCCGGCATCAAGGTAGAAGGCGCCCGCTATCCCGAAAAGCTGGAACAGATGACCGGTCGCTGATTGAGGGCTCCATGGGCGCCTGTTCCGGAGGGAGCATGGTCCTTCAGGCCCATGAATCGAAGCCAGACACAGAAGGCCTTCAGGCCCGGCTCTTCCCACGCAAAAGCCCCATCCGAATGGATGGGGCTTTTGCTTTTGTTCTAACGATCACTAAGAGCGTCTGCCCCACCGCAGGCGACTCATCTCAAGTCCTTGCGCTTTCCTTCTGGCGCAAGCGCAATCAGCCAGTGCGAGCCTCCCGCGAGCGTCTGCCCCACCGCAGGTGCTCAATCGTAATACTCTAGGCCAAGGTGCGTGATCAGATCTACGCCCATAATGTGGCGCAGCGTGTTCTTGAGCTTCATCGACTGGATGAACAGATCGTGTTCCGGATACAGCCCCGGAGCCGTCTGTGGCGACTTCAGGTAGAAGCTCAGCCACTCTTGAATTCCAATCGACTTGAGTGACGGCGTCCTCTTGGCCAGGTCGAGGAACAGCACCAGGTCCAGCGCAATCGGCGCTGCCAGAATCGAATCCCGGCAAAGAAAGTTCACCTTGATCTGCATCGGGTAACCCAGCCATCCGAAGATGTCGATGTTGTCCCAGGCTTCCTTCTCGTCTCCGCGCGGCGGGTAATAGTTGATGCGGATCTTGTGGTAGATGTCCTTATAGAGGTCCGGATAGAGATCCGGCTGGAAGATGTAATCGAGCGAACCCAGCTTGGACTCTTCCTTGGTCTTGAACGACTGCGCGTCGTCCAGCACCTCGCCATCGCGGTTGCCGAGGATGTTGGTGGAGAACCAGCCCGAGACGCCGAGCATACGCGCCTTGAAGGCCGGCGCAAGCACCGTCTTCATCAACGTCTGCCCGGTCTTGAAGTCCTTGCCGCAGATGGGCGCCGAGTTCTTCTTCGAGAGCTCAACCATCGCCGGCACATCCACCGTCAGGTTCGGCGCGCCATTGGCAAACGGCACTCCCTCGCTCAGCGCCGCATAGGCGTAAATCTGCGAAGGCGCAATCCCGATGTCGTCGTTCTCAAGACCCTTTTCAAAAGCCTCGATCGATTGGTGCACCGCCGTCGGCTCCAGGAAGATTTCTGTCGAGCCGGTCCAGATCATCACCACGCGGTCGACTGTCTTCTTGAAGTTGCGGATGTCCTCGATCACCTGGTTGGCCAGGTCCTTCTTGTTCTTGCCCTTTTTCACATGCGTGCCGTGCAACCGCTTCACGTAGTACTGGTCAAACACGGCAGCCAGCGGCTTGATCGTCTCAAGATAAGGCCTCAGCTTCTCCAGCGTTTCCTTGTCCAGCACCTTGGCGTGCGCGGCCGACTCGTAGACGTTGTCCTCGAAGATGTCCCAGCCGGTGAAAACCACATCGTTCAAATCGGCGATGGGAACAAAATCCTTGATCAGCGGCGACTTGTGATCGGTGCGTTTCCCCAGGCGGATGGTCCCCATCTGCGTGAGCGAACCGATCGGCTTGGCCAATCCCCGGCGAACCGCTTCCACTCCGGCGATCAACGTGGTGGCTACGGCGCCCATGCCGACCACCATCACTCCCAGTTTGCCCGTGGCGGGCGCAATCTTCGATGCGTCGGCGGTCTTGTGGCCGCCTTGCTCTTCAGTAGACATCGTTTCTCCTAGTCTTCCCCAGCTTCTCGCTGGAATTTTACTGCTGGCTTTCAACCCATTCACTTCCCTGTTCCGGCAGACGAAACAGTGTACTCTTTCGAACCAACTCTGTACCGCGCGGCGTGGTGCCCGCTTGAAACCTTAAAAAAGCTTTTAGCCCCAGCACTCTCCATTACCGAGACCAACTTCCTGCCGGCATCTCATGCCGCACTCGGCTCCCTGCCACGCTTGAGATGCGTCCACACAAACCACACAATCCCCACCACCAGCGCGATCTCCACCGAGAGGTGAAAACGATGAAACCAATCGTGAAAACGCGGGTCCGTATGCCATGCCTCACCCAGCCTCATTCCCACATACGCCAATCCAAAACACCACGGCCAGGAGCCTACAAAAGTATAGATGTGGAAGCGCAGTTGTGGCATCCTGGCAATTCCCGCAGGGAACGCAATAAATGTCCGTACCACCGGCAAAAGCCGCCCCAGCAGTACCGTAATCGCCCCGTATTTTTCAAAAAAGCGGGTCATCCGGTCCAGGTCGTGGCTGCTCATCAGCACCCACTTGCCGTAGCGTTCTACCAGCGGCCGGCCGCCTTTGGCGCCGATCCAGTAGGCCACCACCGAGCCCAGGTTGCAGCCCACCGCGCCTGCCGTGGCCGCCCAGAACAGGCTGAAATGCCCCAGGTAAACCAGGTAGCCGGCAAACGTCATGATGATTTCGGAAGGCAGCGGAATGCAGGCCGATTCAATCCCCATCAGTGCAGTAATGCCGGCATAACCGCCCGCATCGATCACGTGGGTGACAAACTGCACCAGGAAGGCAATAATCTTTTCGCTCATTGACCCTCTCAGTATATAGGGCCATCGCCACTACCGTTTCATTCCGAGAATTCCGTCAATAGAAAACCCAACGCCGTCCCCAGGGTCGGGAGACGGCGTTGGGTTCGTTGACAGCTCAATTTACCGCGACGCGGGCGGAGTCGTTGTGGCTTCCTTGGTCGGCTTCGCCGCTTCCACACCCGGCACCACCGGCACCGTATTCACAACACCAGATGCGGCTTCGCTGAGGTTGATTCCGTAGTGCTGCAATGTCGAAGCAAGAATCTGGTAAAGTCCTGCGCGATCCTTGGCATAGGCCGCATGCGCCGCAATCAGGTTGTTCTCCGCCGTGGCCAGGTTGCGCTGCTGCAACAGCACGTTGGCTGAAGTTGAAGCTCCCAGGTGCAGCTTCTTGAGCTCCGCATCCACGCTCTGCTGTTGGTAATCACGCGCCGCAAGCGAGGCCTCCACCTGTGCGCGATCCGTCGTGAGCGCATACTGCGCGTTCACCACCTGCATGCGAATCTGCGTGTAAAGCTGCTCGAGTCTCAATTCAGCTTGCCGGTATTCCATGAGCGAACGCGCCTGCACCGACTGCGCATACTTGTTGCCGATGGGAATGGTGAGGTTGAAACCAACACCCTTGTCAGGTGACGAATTGTTGTAGGTGTTCTGGAGGGCGGTGCCGTAACCGCCGGTGCTGCCGGTGGGGCACGTCCCGGTGAAGGATGTTTGTGGTGTGCAATTCGGATTGTAGGTTCCGGCCACACCCAAGCCTCCCAGGTAGGCGAGGATGTCGAGTTGCGGCAAGAGGGCATTGCGTGCGCCCTTGAGCGTGATCTCGTCGTTGCGGAGCGTCAGAACGGCCTGTTCGAGTTCCGGCCTTTGCTGGAAGGCTTCCTTGACCAGATCCTCGATGGGCTGCTTCTCCTCGGGAATCTCCTCCGTGCTTACGCGGTCGGTCGGAATCACAGGCGCCGCGGAAAGCTGCGGGTCGTTGAGGTTGCGCGCGATCGCCTGCTTGATGATCTGCTGCTGATAGTTCAAGGAAAGCTGACTGCTGATCAGCGCCTGCTTGTCGCTCGCCACCGACGAGTCGTCGCTGGTGACCTGGAGCGGGGCGATGGTGCCGATCTCGAGTTGCTTGCGGTCATCGTCCAATAGCTTTGAGCTCTGTTCCAACTGCCGCTGCTTGGCCTGCACATCTTCATAGGCCTGGACCAGGCCCCAGTAGATGCTCTCCACCTGGTTGACGGTGTAAAGAATCTGCTGACGGAAGCCGGAGTCGGCAATGCGGCGGTCGTTGACAGCCTGGTACATGAAACGCTTGTTGACCCAGATGCCGGCGCCCTGCAACAGATGCTGGGTTACCTCAGCCTTGAACGAGTTTTGAAACAGCGGGCTGAAGTTGGCGATCAACGCGTTGGTGCCCGTTGATCTTGAATTGTCCCAGGTGAACTGCAAGGCAGCGCCAGTGACAAAGCCCTGGTTGTAGGTGAAGTTGTAGGTATCGGTGGTGGTTTTGCCGCCGTTAAAGACGCTGGTGGCTTGGGTGGTGTCCCAGTCGTAGTTCAAGTTAGCCGTAACGGAGGGCTCCAATGCCTCAGGAGTTGGACCGGCGCCCCCAGTGGTCAGCGACAAACCTGCGCTGCCAGAACCCGCACCCCCCGAACCGACGGTCGACCCACCGGGACCACCGCCCGTGCTCAAAGTGGAAGTCGAGCCACCCAGTGTATTGGTGATGAGGCCAGAGGGCGCACCCAGCGGCGTTCCTTGAGCGCCTCCGACGCGGGTGCGCAGAATGTCGGTGTCCGCGATGTCCAGGTTGTAGCGGGCGATCGCGATGTCGTAATTGTTTTCGAGCACCAGCGCAATCGCGTCGGAGAGGCTGAGGTAGATTTTGCCGTCCTTCAACAGGTCGGCCAAGCGGACAGAATTCGCAAAGCTCGCCTTGGGAATCGTGGTGGGCTTATACATATTGATCGGGTTACCCAAAAGACGGGCTGACGGTTTCGAAAAATCGCGCGCCGACGTGCGAAGGTCAAGCGGCTGAGTTAACACCGGCGCCGGCGTAGCCGGCAGATCGGAAGCCGCTTTGTCCGGCCCCTTCGATCCCGCTCCGGTGACCGTCTGCTGTGAATACCCTGTAGGCACTCCCGCCGCCAGCGTCAGCACCGCCAGCGCTACCGCGCGCAGACGCATCCCTGATTGCCCGCGAACGGCTCCTCCGCGAATTTGCTGCGCGGTCGCATCCTGCTGCTCAAACACACGTGTACCGTACGATTGCATGATTCCTCTCCACGGATAGCTGAGGCATGTGGGGTGCCATTCTTCAAGACGCCCGGAGAGCCTCTCCGGACGCAAATTTTGATTTCCTCACCGGCATTCGTGACCGGCATTCGCGCCCGGCCCGAGGGCGCAGCCGTTCGCTTATCGGTCAATACGCGCGCGGCCCGCAATTCGTTCCCGATCCCTCAATTTCCAGGCCTTGCGGCGCCAAACTTGCTGGAATGGGCGGATAGCTGAGTATATCCCACCGGCGCTTGCCGTTCTCACATCCACCCCTTTCGATTACCCTGTTATCAAAGCAGATACCGCCATCCATCTCATGACCGACATCGACCAACCCGTCCCTACCCGACCCGGTCCAGGCCCGAAAACCTGGAAGCTAACCCTCGCTTACGACGGCACCGATTTCAGCGGCTGGCAGATCCAACCCGGCTCGCCCACCATCCAGGGCGAACTGCAGGCCGCCCTCGGCCGCGTCACCGGCGAATCGCCCCTTCCGCAGGGCTCAGGCCGCACCGACGCCGGCGTCCACGCCCTCTGCCAGGTGGCCAGTTTCGAACTCCAGGCCAACATCCCGCCGGAAAACCTGCTCCGCGCCCTCAACCGGACACTCCCTGCTTCCATACGCATCCTCGAATCGAGAACGGTGCGAAGCACCTTCCACGCGCGGCATTCGGCAGTGTCCAAAACCTATGAATACCGTGTCTTCCGCGAACCCATCTGCCCCCCCTTTCTGGCGCGCTATGTCCACGCCTGTCCCTCGTCCATGGACGTTGAGGCCCTGCAAAGGTCAGCGGCGCTGTTCGAGGGCCGGCACGACTTCCTCAGCTTCGCCGCCACCGATCCCGACCTCACCGCCCGCACCGCCCCCCCCCCCAACGGACTCGAGGGGGCGGTAGGCCGGGGATCCATCCCCGGCAAATCCGACAATGAGTCAACGAGGGCTTTAGCCCCTGAGGCCAGCTTCTCAAGCCATCCACCCGACAATCAGCTTTCTACCGGCACCCCTCCACCACCTGCAAATCCCCTGCTCCTCTCCAAGACCGCTATCCGCACCATTTTTTCCTCCACCTGGGAGCAGCAGAAAACCGAATCCGGCAATCTCCTCATCTACCGCGTTCGCGGCAGCGGCTTCCTCCACCACATGGTCCGCAACCTGGTCGGCACCATGCTCGACGTTGGCCGCGGACGCCTCGCAGTCGAAGACATTCCAAAAATTCTCGCCGCCCGATCCCGTGCCGCAGCCGGCCCCACCGCTCCCGCACAGGGCCTCTTCCTGCATTCTGTGGAGTATCCACCTCAGGAAGAGAACGACCCCTGAGACGAACTTTCATTCGTAAACAGAAACCACCATCTGCTCCCTGTTCCGTATTCCCGAGTCCCTAGTCCCTTAGTCCCTATTCCCTCGTCATCCGCCACTTCCCTGCTACCCTGAATTCACCCGCATGCCCACGCCTCCGCCCATGTCGGCCTTCTCGCATGTCACGGCCTTGGCCGCGCAACGAACCGTCCACGCCGCCTTTTCCTGGCTGCACAACAACCCCAAAACCATCCTCGACTGGCAAATCGACCTGGTCGCCATTCCCGCGCCGCCCTTTGGCGAACAGGCCCGCACCGAATGGCTCCTGGCCCGATTCACCGAGACCGGTCTCGAACAGGTCCACGCCGACACAATCGGCAACGTCTACGGTTTTCTGCCCACCCCGCATCTATCCGTTGAAAGCTCCGGCCCCGTCGTCGTCCTCTCGGCCCATCTCGACACCGTCTTTCCCGCCGAGACGCCGCTCCGTCCTGCCGTCACCGAGGTCGACGGCGCAGCACGCATTGAAGCTCCCGGCGCCTGCGACAACGCCGCCGGAGTCGTCGGCATGATGGCCATCGCGCACGCACTCATCACGTCCAAAGCACAACTGCCGGCCCCGCTCATCTTCCTCGGCAACGTAGGTGAGGAGGGCGAAGGCGATCTGCGCGGCGTGCGCCACCTCTACAAACACAGCCCTCTCGCCGGCCGCATCGCCGCCCACATCGTTCTCGACGGCGCAGGCGCAGACTCCGCCGTCACCCAGGCCCTCGGCAGCCGCCGGTTCCAGGTCACCATCACCGGTCCTGGGGGCCACAGCTTCACGGACGCGGGCACCCCCAACCCCATTTCAGCCCTCGCCGCCGCGCTCACCCTTCTCGCCCAAACCCAGCTCCCCGATGATCCCCGTACAACGCTCAATATCGGCACCATCCATGGCGGCACCAGTGTCAATTCCGTTCCTGAAACCGCCCAGGCCTCCGTCGACTTCCGTTCCACCCGCGCCGACCAGCTCGTCCGCCTTGAAGTCGCCCTGCATCGCGCCGTCGAAGACGCCGTCGAGCAATCGAATGCGCAGGTCCGGTCGCCCGCCCTGCGCGCCCGCGGCCTGCTTTCTTTCACCATTACCAAAATCGGCGACCGCCCCGCCGCGCAGCTTCCCGCCGATTCCCCCCTCCTTGAGACGCTCCGCGCCGTTGACCGCCATCTCGGCCTGCGCACCGATCTCCGCCTCGGATCCACCGACGCCAATATCCCGCTCTCCCTCGGCATTCCAGCGCTTTCCTTAGGCGCCGGCGGCGATGGCGGAGGCGCGCACACCCAGGCCGAGTGGTACTTCGCCAAGGACCGTGAAGTCGGACTCCGCCGCGTCCTGCTCCTCACATTAGCCATGACCCAATGGGCCGCCGAGCAGTAGGTCCGCCCTCGTGCCACCGCTGAAGACAGCTCCGTGCCCCATTCATTCCGCGTCTTTCTGCGGAATGAGTGGGAAGCAGTACGCCAATGCGAGCGTCCCGCGAGCGTCTGCTCCACGCAGTGGTGCGAGCGTCCCGCGAGCGTCTGCTCCACGCAGTGGTGCGAGCCTCCCGCGAGCGTCTGCTCCACGCAGTGGTGCGAGCCTCCCGCGAGCGTCTGCCGCACTGCAAGTGCTAGACTGCGCGCATGCGTGCTTATTTTGCCCTGTTCGCCGCGGCCATGGCCGCCGCCTGTATCTCCCCGGCTCAGACCGCTCCCACCGCCGTCCCTGATGAGATCTTCGTCAACGGCGTCATCTACACCGGCGAAGGGTTCGCCCAGGACAAACCGCGGATTGTTCAGGCCATGGCCGTCGCCGGAGGCAAGGTCCTCGCCGTCGGCACCACCGAAAAGATCAAGCTCCTCGCCGGTCCCCAAACCCACATTCACGACTTGGTCAAATCGAATACCTTCATCTTTCCCGGCTTCAATGACGCGCACACCCATCTTGGCGGCGCGGGCAGCACCAAGCTGAATGTCGACTTGACCGGCGTCAAATCCCTCGCCGATATGCTGACCACAATCCATGCCTTCGCCGGCAACTCGCCTTCCGGCCACTGGCTCACCGGCGGCAACTGGGACCACACGTTGTGGGCTCAGAAAGTCCTTCCCACCCGCCAGGATCTCGACAAAGTCACCCGCGACCACCCAGCATTCCTCGATCGCATCGATGGCCACATCTCCATCGCCAACTCCGCCGCCCTCGCCGCCGCCGGCATCACCGGCAAAACCGTCCCGCCCCAGGGCGGAGCCATCGACCTCGACGCCAGCGGCCAGCCCACCGGCATCCTTCGTGAATCGGCCCAGAACCTCGTCGGCAAAGTCATTCCCCCGCCCAGCCACGACGAGCGCCGCCGCGGCGACGAGCTGGCAATCGCCGACGCCCTCGCCCACGGCGTCACCAGCGTCCAGGACTTCAGCGACTGGGACGACTTCCTCATCTATGAGGAGCTGGAAAAAGACGGCAAGCTCAACCTGCGCATCACCGAGTGGCTCCCCTTCAAGTCCCCTCTTGGCGACCTGATCAAGATGCGCGCTCATCACGACGCCAGCGACCCCATGCTCCACACCGGCTTCCTCAAGGGCTTCATGGACGGGTCTCTCGGCTCCCGCACCGCCGCCATGAAGGCCCCCTTCACAGACGACCCAACCAACACCGGCCTGCCCCAGTACACCCAGGAACAGCTCAACAAATTGGCCGTCGAGCGCGCACAGGCCGGCTTCCAACTCGGGTTCCATGCCATCGGAGACAAGGCCGCCGCCATGGCCCTCGACGCGTACTCCCAGCCCGGCATCTCCACATCAGCCCGCAACCGCATCGAGCATGCGCAAGTCGTCGATCCCTCCGACATCCCCCGCTTCAAAAAGCTCGGCGTGATCGCCAGCATGCAGCCCAACCACCTGCTCACTGACATGAACTGGGCCGAAGCTCGTCTCGGCCCCCAGCGCGCCGCCTACTCCTACGCCTGGAAAGCCTTTCTCGACGCCGGTGTCCCCCTCGCCTTCGGCACTGACTACCCGGTTGAGCCCATCACGCCCTTCCGCGGTCTCTACGCCGCCGTGACTCGCAAGAATGAAGCGGGAACCATGGAATATTTCCCCGCCAACAAGCTCACCCGCGGCCAGGCTCTCTACGCCTACACACAGGGCTCTGCCTACGCGGAATTTGCCGAGAAGCGTAAAGGAAAGCTGGCTCCCGGCTATGAAGCCGACTTCATCCTCGTTGACCGCGACCTCTACACAGTCAACCCACCCTCAATCCTCGGCACGAAAGTCCTCGAAACCTACGTCGCGGGAAAGAAAGCCTTCGCCAGCAACATCGCCGCCCAATGAATCTGCCCTAAACCGTTCATTTTGGTGCCCCAGGTCCGTGGGGCGGAGGTCCCGATTCTGAGACCTGGGAAGCTGAAGGCTGAGAGCTGAAAGCTGAAAGCTCTTTCCCCGGCTCTCCGTCCTCCTGCCCGGCCGTCTTGCCGCCTTTCAACTCCCAGCGCATCGTCGGCAGCGCCCCCGGATAGTTTTCCTTCACAAACTCGATCATCTTCTCCCGCACAATGCAGCGTAGATCGAACAACTGCGCACTCCCCCCCGAACTCATCAGGCACCGCAACTCCATCGACCGGTCCGTCAGATTCGTCACCTGCAGCCCGCACACCCGCTTGTCCCACAGCGGCGACCCCTCCACAATCCGCTGCAACTCTGCCCGCAACGGCTCCACGGGCACTTGGTAATCCATGTACAAAAACGCCGTACCCAGCAGATCCCCTCGCCGGCGTGTCCAGTTCTCGAACGGCTGCTCGATGAAGTAGCTCAACGGCACCACCAGCCGCCGTTCGTCCCAAATCTTCACAATTACATACGTGCTGGTAATCTCCTCAATCCGCCCCCACTCCCCTTGAATCACCACCACATCGTCCATGCGAATTGGCTCCGTCAGCGCAATCTGCATGCCCGCAATCAAATTCGAAGCAGTCGATTTCGCCGCCGTCGCCAGCACCAGGGATGCCAACCCGGCCGACGCCAGCAGGCCCGTCCCATACTTCCAGAGCGTCGGATCGTGCAGACTCCAGAGGAGTGCTCCCGCGTCCAGCAGCACAACAATCGCGATCAGCACCCTGCGGAAGAACTGCATCTGGGTATGCACTTTGCGCGCCCGCAGATTGTCGGCCACAGTGGTGTCAAACCGGCTCAGCGTCAGCGCCTGAAATACATACACCCCGCCAATCGCCAGCCAGCCCATGAACAGCACCAGCAGCACTTCCACCACCTGCTCCATCCGGTCCAGCCACAGCCCCGGCATCCGCGGAATCATCGGCAACACGATTCGCAGCCCGATCAGCAGAAACACGCCCCGCGCCGGCTTGGCCAGAAACTTGCGCAGCCCCAGGCTCCGCCGCTGCGTCTCCGTCTGGTTCCGCTTGAGCACCCTGAAGATCGCCCAGTGAATCCCGTTCCCAAACACCACTACGGCTGAAAACAGGTACAGCCCATACATCCAGTCCTGCCGGGTAAGCGCTATGTGCCCCATTTCGCCGCCTCAGAAATCTTCATCTCCGCTTGGATGCAAGCTCAACCCCAGCCGTCAACCGGCTCCCGGCCTCATCCAAGAAATTGGGTGCCCGGAGCCTGACCTAAGCTTGTCGAAAGGTCCCGCGTTTGGGACATGGGAAAGCAGGCCTGCTGGAGTCACACCTGAAATAATCCCTGCAGATGAAGACCAGAGCCTACCTCCTGATGCTGTTCGTCGTCGCCGTCTGGGGATCGACCTTCGTCCTCATCAAATCCGCCCTCGCCGACTCGACGCCCGCAGCCTTCAACCTGGTCCGCATGACGCTCGCCTTCGCCGTCCTCGCGGTCGTCTATCATCGCTCGTTCCGTACCATCCGCCGCGGTCAAATCGTATTAGGCGCTATCGTCGGCCTCTGTCTCGCCATCGGCTATCAGTTCCAGACCACCGGCCTGGCCTTGACCACGCCCTCCAAATCCGCCTTCATCACCGGCCTTGTCGTGGTCCTTGTCCCGCTGTTCTCCACCATCCCGGCCCTCCGCGAACCCCGCGCCCGCCGCCCCGGCTGGAACGTCTTCATCGGCGCAGCTCTCGCCTTTCTCGGAATCCTTCTGCTCACCGCACCCGCGGTCATCGCCACGCAAAACTCCACCTTCAGACTGGACGATCTCCTGCCCGACCTCTCCTCCATCAACCTCGGCGACCTGCTCACCCTGGGCTGCGCCGTCGGATTCGCCTTCCACTGCATCGCCCTCAGCCGCGTCTCCCCGCGCGTCGGCTTTCGCGCACTCGCGGTGCTCCAGGTCGGCTTCTGCGCCCTCTTCATGGCCCTCAGCCTGCCCCTCATTGAACACCCTCACATCCACTGGACGCCGCATCTGGCCCTCGCTCTCGCCATTGCCGCCGTCCTCGCCACCGCCGCCGCCTTCTCCATTCAAAGCTGGGCGCAATCCATCCTGCCGCCCGCGCACACGGCTCTCCTGCTCACCCTGGAACCGGTCTTCGCCTGGATTACGTCCTTCCTGTTCATGCGCGAGCGCCTGGGCCTGGTCCCGGCCATCGGAGCGATGCTGATCCTCGCCGCCATCGCTTTGACAGAGTTAGTCCCACAGCCCCACGTCCCCACTGCCCACGAAGCGTGAGAAAAACAGGAAATAGGGTTTAGGCATTAGGGATTAGAGAAGACCGGACCCCAGGGTCCGGGTTTTCGGACCTGGGGCACCCAAACCAACGACCGCAGGGAGAAAGGGCGTAAGCCCTCCTAATCCCTAATGCCTATTCCCTGCGATCACCGCGGAGCGGGATCGCTCGAATCCGCCAGCGCATACGCCAGCACCGTCATCACCGCCGCGTTCTCATTCAGAAGCTTCGGGTCTACCTTGTCAAAAGTATCCGCCGCCGTGTGGTGATAGTTGAAGTAGAAGCGGCTGTCCTGGATCGGCGCAAAGCTCGGAACGCCCTTCTCCGTCAATCCCTGGATGTCCTCGCCCGTTCCACCTGCCGACTCCACCGTCTCCGCCCCAATCGCTTCCAGCACCTCGGACACCGGCTTCAACCATTCCCCCAGCGCCGGCTTCCCCGCGTAGTAGATCCCCGAAGGATGATCGGCGCCCAGGTCGCACTCGATCGCTCCAATGTGGTTCGCCGCGTCGGCCCCATGGTCCACCATGTACGACCCCGCTCCCTGCGACCCTTGCTCCTCGGTCATCCACGCCACAAACCGCACCGTCCGCCGGGGATGGATTCCGAGCGTCTTCAACAGATGAATCGCCTGCATCGACACCACAATGCCCGCGCCGTCGTCAATCGCGCCCGTGCCCAGGTCCCATGAATCCAGATGCCCCGACACAATCACCACCTGCTCGGGATGCTCCGTTCCCTTCCAGTCCGCGATTACGTTGTAGCTGTCGGCGTCCGGCAGCGTCTGCGGAGTTAGCGTCAAATGCAGCTTCACTGGACCCTCGCTGGTCAGCACCTTCAGCAGGTCTGCATCCTCCGCCGTCACCGCGGCCGCCGGAATCTTCGCCACGCCCGGCTGATAGTCGGTCATTCCCGTATGCGGCAGGCGGTAATCCGCCCCGCCCGCTGACCGCACCAGCACCGCAATCGCGCCAACCGCTGCGCCCGCGCTCGGTCCGCCGCCGCGATACGCCACTGCGTCCCCATAAGCGCTGAGCCCATTGCCCACCGCCGCTTCTTCCTTGTCAAACTTGTGGTTGAACAGCAGGATCTTGCCCTTTGCCGCTCCCGGAGGCAGCGCCGCCAACTGCCTCCAGTTGTCCACCACAACCACCTCGGCCGTAATGCCCTCCGCCGGCGTAGCCACGCTGCCGCCCAGCGCGGTTAGAACAACTTTTTGCGTCGTCTCCGGCGCCTGTCCAGCCCATGAAACCACCTCGGCCGTCTCCACGCCACGCACCCAGTGCGGAACCTTGGCCGGCTCCAGCTTCACCTCGGCGCCCAGCGCGCGCATCTCGCTCGCCACGCGCTCCACCGCCGCCGCCGCCTGCGGAGACCCGCTGATCCGCGGACCAATGTTGTAGGTCAGATAGCGCAACTCGTCCAGCGCGTAGGAGTCCTTCATCGCCGCGTCGCGCAGCTTCTCCATCGTCGCCAGTTGCTCCGGAGTCCAGGCGCTCTTGCCCCCTGAAATCAAGGCGGTGAGCGGGTCTTGAACCCCCAGCTTGGGAAGCGCAGGCGCACTCTGTGCCCCGCAAACCGGCATTCCCAACGCGGCGGTCAGCGCCGCCGCCGTCATCCATCCAAAGTGCTTTTGAGTAAAATCCATGAGGGATGTTACCACGTCCATCGGGCGACTCTTTGCGCGCAAATCGCGTCTAATGAGGGAGAGCGCGCTCACCCTGGAACCTGCCCGGTCCCGCGCCCGGCAGCACCCTGCAACCCGCACTCACCCCACCGCTTCATGCGGCGATGGCGGCTACTGGCTATACTTGAAGTTCGTGCAGTTAACAGGCCCGCCGCAAGGCCGGCCACCGGATGAGGTCACTGAACCTATGAAATCGCTCTTCGAACGGCTTCGCTCGCGCCGTCTCGCGTCAGCCTTTGTGCTGCTCGCCACTCTCTCGGCCGCCATCGTGGCCGGTTCATTCGCCGCTCACGGCGTCCGCGGACAAGAGAAGCAAATCAACAGCGCCGACGCCTCCCCGCTCAAGGTCGTCAACTCCACCGTTCCTCCCAATGAGTTCGTAAAGATCGCGCGCCAGGTCGGCCCCGCAGTGGTAAACATCAACACCCAGACCATCCCCAAGCAGGCTGACAGCAAGGGCCGCCGCAATCCGCACGCCCGCCCCACGCCCGCCCCCCAGAATCCCGACGATGAGGATCAGCCCGACGATCCGCAGCAGGGGCAGGGTCAGGGACAGGGCAACTTCCAGGACTTCTTCAACCGCTTCTTCGGCGGACAGGCGCCTGACCAGGAAGGCGGCGATGACGGCCAGGTCCGCGAATCGCTCGGCTCCGGCTTCATCGTCGACCCCAAGGGCTACATCATCACCAACAATCACGTCATCGAGAAGGCCGACAAGATCTACGTCAAGCTCTCCACCGACCCCGACACCCAGGACCTGGGCCGTCCAGCGCACGTGATCGGCTTCGACAAGGCCACCGACCTGGCCGTCATCAAAATCGACACCAATTCCCCGCTGCCAATCGTCAAGCTGGGCAACTCGGATACCGCACAGGTAGGCGACTGGGTTGAAGCCATCGGCAGCCCCTTCGCGCTCTCCCAGACCGTCACTGCTGGGATCATCTCGGCCAAGAACCGGACCATCGAACCAGGCGCCAGCGGCCAGTTCCAGCACTTCATCCAGACGGACGCCGCCATCAACCCCGGCAACTCCGGCGGCCCGCTGCTGAACATGAACGGCGAAGTCATTGGCGTCAATACCGCCATCTACACGCAGTCGGCCGGCTACCAGGGCATCGGTTTCGCCATGCCTTCCAATACAGTCGTCGATGTCTACAACGACCTGATCGGTTCCAGCCACAAGGTCACCCGCGGGTCCATTGGGATTCGCTTCAACCAGGGCCTCTCCGGCGCCGTCAACCGCGTCTACGGATTCAAGAACGGCGTGCTGGTGCAGCAGATTCAGCCTGGCGGTCCCGCTGAGAAGGCCGGCCTCAAGGTGGGCGACATCATCACCACCGTCGACGGCCGCTCCATCAAAGACGGCGACGATCTGGTCAACGAGATCACCACGCGCCGGCCCGGCTCGACCATCCGCCTGGGCTACATGCGCGACGGCAAGCCCGGCGACACCACGGCCACTATCGGCGACCTGGACAAGGTCTTCGCCGACCAGGCCAATCAGCAGGCCGAGGCAGGTCCTGACGATCAGGGCGATGCCGGCGAGGCCAAGCTGGGCATGGTGGTGCGCGAGGTCTCACCGGCCACCGCTGCCAAGCTGCATATGCCAGGAGTGGTGATTCAGTCGGTACGCACCGGCTCCTTCGCTGATCTGCAGGGTCTTGCGCCCGGCCTGGTCATCGTCCGCATCAACAAGCAGCCCACCGGAACCAAGCCCCAGTTCGACGCCGTGGTTGGAAAGCTCAAAATGGGCGACGACGTGGTCTTCGAAGTGGTTGATCCGCGTCATCCCGACAATGGAATCAACTACATCGGCGGAACCCTGCAATAAAACTCAAACACGCCGGCCATGGGAAACCCCAATTTCCCACGGCCGGCTCGTTTTCCAAATGGGTTCGTTTTCCATTCAAAATACATTTTTCTCGTTGCAAAGCGGGATTTTACCGATAGAATGAATTTAGGTATCTTGGTCAAAATTGCTCATATTAAGGTGGAAACATCGTGCTTTTTCCGCGAGCGAGCTTGGCATTCATTCTTACCGCAGCTCTTTCCGCATCACCGGCGTTTGCTACACGCACCCATCGGACCCCCACCAGCGGCCATGCGCGCGTTGCCCACAAGGCAACCATCTCAAAGTCGCACCGCCTGCACGGACAGCAGGCCATTGATCCGGTCCGCGTGACCCAGATTCAGCAGGCCCTCATCCGTGAGCACTACCTGACCACGGAAGCCGACGGCAAGTGGAATGCGACCACCGAGGCGGCCATGCAGAAGTTCCAGGCCGATCAGGGTTGGCAGACAAAGCTGATGCCCGATTCCCGCGCCATCATGAAGCTCGGCCTCGGTCCCGATTACTCCAGCGCCATCAACGCCAGGAACTCTTCTTTCGCCGCTCCGACTGCCCCAGGCACCACTCCTCCAACGCAGACAGCAGCCTTTGCCGCCGCAGCCGGCGTAAGCCGCTGATCTGGCTGGAACCCTGTTCCCGGTTATCTTCCCAATTTGAATGCAGCAAGAAGGGCCACCGCGCGGTGGCCCTTCTGCTTGCTGAAAAACTCCGCTTTCCACGCGCTTTGTATCAGTCCCCCACCGGCGAAGCAGGACCACGGGAAATGAAACTGTGCCCCATCCATCGAGCGCCTTTTTGCTCGATGGGTGGGAGGGCGAGGACGCTGAAGCCATCGAGCATTTTCAACAACTTACAATCCTGTTTCCTTTTGGGGCACGACTTCAGTCGGACCGAAAGCCGCTCTAAATGAGAGAGATGGGGCATTAGCCCCACCCCAGTTCTCATCGACTCCGCTCCGAGTCGGACCTTCATAACCCACAGTAAGCCAGTGCGAGCCTCCCGCGAGCGTCTGCCGCACTGCAGGTGCCTGCCGCACTGCAGGTGCCTGCCGCACTGCAGGTGCCTACATGTGGAACGGCGGCATTCCCTGGAGCAGGAACTCATACCGTGGCCGCAGTGTATCCGGGCCTGAGGTAATCGTGCTGTCCAGGTGGATCAGCTCATCTCCCTTGCCATACTTCGGCCAATCCGGCAGCCCGGTTCCGTTGGGATCGCCATTCTTGGCAAAGTTCGTCCAGTAGCTCATCATCTCTTCGCTCAGCTTGCGGTCCTCGGGCCGAACCGTCTCGCCGGGCCGCGTGTCCAACGTGCCGAAGACATACTCAATGTCGTCGGAGTGGAACGCAAAGCTGCCGGGGTGGTATTTGCTGGGCAGCGCCCGCAGCTCAAAGTGGTAGCGATAAACCGGTGACTCGCCTGTCTTTCGCGCCGCCTCCAGCCACTTCCATGTGCTGAAGGCAATAAAAGCATCGCCACCGTAGGAGCCAGCTGAATCCGCCGCCTGCTCGTCGGTGTCGCCGGGATTGAGCTTGAGAAACTCATCGGCCCGGTCCTTGAAGAGTCCGGTTGCCATCCCTTTCCATTTCTCCGCCGTCATGCCGTTGCCCAGCCAACTGCCCTCATCGCGATTCCAGCCGGCCAGCAGCGGTACATGCGCCTGTTTGCCTGCCGCATAGGTCGCCGGTACCGGTTCAATCAGCACCCTCCCGTCGATCGTTGTCGAGAACCCGCCCTTCTTGTCCTTGGCCGCATCCAGAACTTTGTCTGTGGGCAGCGCCCGCAACTCCGCCAGCGACTTGACCCCGAGCGAGGCAACCCACTCGTCGTCCTTCTTCTCGCGAGTATCCAGCGGATCGAGCGCCAGCACGTCGCTGAAAGCCCCGCCGCTCTCGCCGATCGCCTTCGCAAACAACCCCTGCGCCATGGGCGACGCCATCAGCGTGCTCACCGCAAAGGAGCCTGCGCTCTCGCCGAAAATGGTCACATTCGCCGGATTGCCGCCGAACTTCTGGATGTTGTCCCGCACCCACTGGAGCGCCGCCACCATGTCCAGCAGCCCGTAGTTCCCTGCCGTCCCATTGCCGTCCTTGGCCAGGTCGGAGCTGGCCAGAAAACCAAAAACGCCCAGCCGGTAGTTGATGGTTACCAGCACTACGCCCTTGGCGGGCAAAAAGTCGCCATTATGCCGCGGCTCAGAGCTTGCGCCGCCGGAATAGCCGCCGCCGTGAATCCAGAACATCACCGGCAAATTGCTCTCGTCGTTTGCATCGGGTGGCGTATAGACATTCAAAAACAGGCAGTCCTCGCTGGGCCCGCTATCCTGAAAAACCATATCGTCGAAGACGCGGCCCTGGGCGCAGTGCGCGCCAAACTTGGTTGCGTCCCGCTCGCCCTTCCACTTCGCGGGTGGATCAGGAGCTTTCCAGCGCAGATTGCCCACCGGCGGCGCCGCGTACGGCAATCCCAGATACGCTTTCACCTTGCCGTCATTGATCGTTTTGCCATGAACTTTGCCCTGCTCGGTCTTCACTGTCAGCGAATCCGCATGCGCGCTTGCGGACATTCCCAATACCGCCCCCGTCATCGCAAGGGCGCAAATCAACTTCATCCCCACCTGCATCGCAAAAATCCTCCGTTGAGTACCTTATCAGGACGTTCCGGAGGCTGCGCGAGTCTCACAGTTCTGTGTGATGTAGGCTACATGCTCGCAAGACCCAACTCCGGCGCCAGCAGATCCGCCACAGTCTCCCGCCGCCGAATCAGCCGCGCCTTCCCGCCCTCCACCAGCACCTCGGCGGCGCGGGGCCGCGTGTTGTAGTTGGAGCTTTGCGCCATCCCGTACGCACCTGCGTCGAGCAGCGCCACCAGGTCTCCCGGTTCCACGGGAGCCAGCTTGCGGTCGCGCGCAAAAAAGTCTCCCGTCTCGCACACCGGACCCACCACGTCCACCGTCCGTGGCCGTCCCGCGCGCCGCCGCACCGGCACAATCTCATGATGCGCCTGGTAGAGCGCCGGCCGGATCAGGTCGTTCATCGCCGCGTCGGTAATCACAAATGTCTTCTTCCCGTTGCGCTTCACCTGCAGCGCGCGCGCCACCAGCGCACCGGCCTGCGCCACCAGAAACCGCCCCGGCTCCAGCATCAGCCGCCCCTCGAACCCGGCCAGTGCCTCGCCAATCGCCGCGGCGTATTCCTGCACCTTGGCCGCCGCGTCAAAAGCCCCGCCGTGATAATCAATTCCCAATCCGCCGCCGGCGTCAATCGACTTGAGCACAATCCCCCCGCCCCGCAACTCGCCCACCAGCCTGCTCACGCGCACCATCGCCGCCCCAAATGGCGCAGCCGAGCGAATCTGCGAACCGATATGCACGCTCACCCCATGCGCCTCAAGCCAGCGATTTCCAACAACGCTCTTGTAGATCCTCAGCGCCTGCCGGATGTCGATTCCAAACTTGTGCTCGCGCAGCCCGGTTGAAATGTAGGGATGCGTATCGGCGAACACGTCAGGATTCACGCGCAGCGCAAACCGTGCTTTCGTCTTCAGCTTCTTCGCGCGCGCAGCCAGCAGCGCCAGCTCCGCCTCGCTCTCCACGTTGAACTCAAGAATGCCAGCCTTCAGCGCCAGGTCAATCTCCGCCGCCGTCTTTCCCACCCCGGAAAACACCACGCGGCCCACCGCTTCCGGCGCAGCCGCCAGCACCCGCTCCAGCTCTCCGCCCGAGACAATGTCGAAGCCCGCGCCATGGGCAGCAAGCAGCTTCAGAATCGCCAGCGCCGAGTTGGCCTTTACCGCGTAGCACACCAGGTGATCGCGCCCCTTCAGCGCCTGCTGAAACAGCCCCAGCCGCTCCACAATTTGATCGGCGGAGTAGACATAAAGCGGCGTGCCAAACCGCCTGGCCAGCGATTCAAGCGAGACCTTGCCGCAAGAGAGCGGAGCACCGGCCTGCGGATAATGAAATGGGCGCGACGATGAAAGATTCGATAAGGTCAAGATAAGTTTCCAGAGCAAGAACGCTCTCTTGAGCCTACAGCATTTTGCGAACTTGCTAACTCGCTATGTGTGCGCGGCGCACGCTAACCTGCCAATCCAGCCAGAACTTCCACGAATGAACAGCCGACTGGTCTTTCACAGGCAGTTTGCTCACCCAATCCAAGATGATCGGCGCGGCATCCATAAATAGATCGTTATGGTGGTGACCCGGAAGCGAATTAAACTGCCGTGGTTCGTTGGCAATGTCAAAGAGCTGCTTGCCTTGCGATGGAGGAATCACCTCGTCCAACGTGCCATTCACAATCAAAAGCGGCACATGGACATTCTTCATCTTCCTGAAGTTTTCAAACCGATCCAGAACCATGTATTCAGCAGGAAAAATCGGATACTGAACCTGCGCCATCTTCGGAATCGAAAGATACGGCGCGAGCAATATCAGACCGCCCACATGAAACTCTTCCGCGATTTGGGTAGCAACTCCTGTTCCCAGCGAATGTCCGAAAAGAATAATGTCTTCGCTCTTCACTCCATGCGACTCGAGGCCGTGGATATAACCGCGCGCGTCAGCATAGAGACCAGCCTCTGTCGGCTTGCCGGACAATCCACTGTATCCGCGGTACTCCGCGATGAGAAAGCCATATCCGGCAGCAATGTAAGGATCGCCAACCTCCGAGTCACCAAACAGACTGTCCCCATTTCCATGAAAGAAAACGAATGTATACGATTTGCTCGTCGCCGGCGAATACCAGGCTTCCAAGTCAATCCCGTCCGCGGTCCTGACTGGAAATTCGCTCAGCGATTTGTTTGCTCGTGCCTCACCAAGGCTCACATAGGTGTGGCTGGGATAGTAGAGGAGGCTTCTTTGGAATACAAACAAGAGAAGCAGGCAGAGGACGTACACCGCGACAGCAATGCGAAGGATGCCGCGAAGTATTTTCATCATGGGTCCAGTTCGCATGCTAAACCTGGACCGTGAAGACTCGTCAAACACAGCCGGTTCAATCACGCCTCTGGCTGCCTCAGCCACTCCGCCAGCAGCGAAGCCACTTTTTCCGGCTGCTCATACGCCGCAAAGTGCCCCGCATCCGGCAGCAGATGAAACTCGCATCCACCCGGCGCGGCGCCAAAAACTTCCATATCCGCAGGGCTCGTCGTCGGATCCTCGCCTCCGGCAATCGCGAGCACCGGCGCGGTAATCGTCGCCACCGTCGGCAGCGAATCCGGCCGCGTGGCAAGACCAGCCTGCACCGCGACAGCCCCAATCGCTGACACAGTCATGCGCGCCCGCAGCTCGTTCACAATCGCCGGCCGCCGCTCCTGCGCTGTCTTTCCAATCAGGCTCCCGGCCATCCCGTCAAACAGCGGGCCTGTTCCGTTGGAGCGCACATTCGCGATATTCTCGGCACGTTTCTTGAGATTCGTCTCGCCATCCGCCTGCGGCTTGGAGCAGACAAAAGCAAGCCCCGTCATACGCTCCGGAGCAATCCGCCAAAGTTCCAGCAGCACAGAGCCGCCAATGGAGCATCCGGCAAACACAGCTTCGTTGATTTTCAGATGATCCAGCAGCGCCAGTACATCGGCGGCCAGTTGCTTCATGGTCAGCGCGGGAGCATCGGGAACCAGCGCGAACCCGCCCACCGGCAGCGATTCCACCGAGCCAAGCTCCGACTCGCCATGCCCGCGCAGGTCGGCAATGATGGCCCGCACGCCCGCCAATCCTTCGGCCATTGGACGCCAATACTCGCGATCAAGCGGCGTGGGATGCAGAAAAACCACCACCTGCCCCTTGCCCGTATCCCGAAAACTCAGCCGTGTCCCGTTCGATTCGTACGTGCCCTTCATAATAGAAGCCGCCCTCATGAAGCCCCGTATGAAGCCTCTTCTGAAGCCCCTTATGAAGGAGGATACGCTCCCGTACTGGGCGGATACGTTCCCATTGGGGGTGGATAAATTCCCGGCAGCACCAGCGGCTCTTCCGGAATCCCGATCCAACCCGCCAGGTAGGCCACCGTGACAATGCCTCCGGAGCAGAAGAACGCGATCACCGTCACCACGCGCACAATGGCCACGTCCCATCCGTTGGCCCGTGCCAGCGCCAGGCAAACGCCCGCAATGGCCCGCCCTGCCCGCGGCCTTACCAGCGGCTGACCGGGGAAGGTCGCTGCCACGGGAATCACCTGGCCACAGGCCGAGCAGAAGCGCGCGCTTGTCGGTAATCCAGTTCCGCATCGATGACAATAGACGGCCATAACCGGTTCCTCCAGCAGAATTCCCTATCCATCATCCCATACGCGCCGAATGCTTCCGCGGTTCCATCCGCCGGCCTTCGCCCTAATTCCCATGGTAGGGCGAACGCAGGCGTTTCCTTGCCGTATCGGCCCGCGAGGTCTGCGGTCCCGCATCGATGGCCTGCTGATAGTCGCGTACTGCCAATTGCCTCTCACCGTTCAGATCGCGGCACTCCCCCGACGCCAGCAGCGACCTTATCTTGAGCTCCGGACCCACATTCGCCGTACTCGCTGCCCGCTCATACGACTGCGCCGCCTCCGCATAGTGGCGTTGCCCGCGCAGCGCGTCGCCCAGCCCAAAATACGCCAGCTCCATCCGCGCGGAAAAATAATAGCCCGGCCTGGCATTCGCCTCAATGATCGCACGATACGCATCCACGGCCACCATTCCCTCGCCGTCATCCTTGCGCAGGTTGGCGTCTTCCAGGGCAAACAGGTAGTCGCGCGGATACTGCTTCCGGAGTCCCTGCACCACCTGGATCGCCTCCTTGTAGCGGGACTCGCGCCGCAGAAAGAGCGCAGTCGTTGTTCGCGCCTCGACATTTGTCACGATCCCGCGGTTGCCATCGTCGGTCAGCATCGCCAGGCCCTGCTTCTTTGAACCCGTGATCCCCGCAAAGCCGATCAGAAACTTGAACGGCAGTGGCAGCGCGCCCACCACGTAGTCGTACACGCCCACCACCAGCTTCGCGTCAATGTAATCCGGATCGAGTTGCAGAACGCGCATGTGGTCGTCCTTGGCCTGTCCGGCCAAGTGAAACCCGCTGCCATAGCCTCGCTCCACCATTGCGACGTACGTGCATTTCAGCGCCCGCGCCCATCCCCGTGCATAAAGCGCGTCCACGTCCCTGGGGTTCTTGCCCAGCCGCCAGTCCGCCTCATGCACCGCCTCATCGGCCAGCGCCAGAATCCTGTCACGCGTCTTCGGATCTTCCACGGTGGCGTGCTTGCCGGTCAGGAATCCGTCGTTTGCGTAGAAGGTCGTATCCAGCAGGTCAAGCCGGTAGAGTTCCTGAAACAGCACCGCATCCAGCAGCAGCACCGTTCCCTGCGGATCGCCGGGGTGCGCCGCATGAAAGCGCTCAAACCGCTCCACCGCTCCCGCATAGTCAAGGTTGTAGAAGTGCTGGTAGGCTTCTTCGACCAGCGGATCGCGGTTGAGCGGGTTGGTATGCACCTCCGAAGCCCAGCCAACGCTCACCGCTGCACCCAACGCCACTCCCAAAACCAATCTGCGCATTCAGGTCCTTTTCGTCCTCAACTTCCATTGTCCTACCTGCCCGCGGCCCTTAGCCAATTCAATCCCGGCCAGCCAGCCCCTCGTCACAATCCGTGAGGCATTTCCACATCTAAAAGCGCCGACCTCTGTAAGAACCTTCCCTGGCCTCGCACGTGTCAAAAAAGGAAACTGGAGCAGATTTGACGTTAATCCACATTAGAAGACGCTTGAAACGCTCGTTCCCCGTGATTCGCTCCCCGCGACCCTCCCTCCGGGCCGCTCAACCCTTGAAGCTGCGTTCAATAAAAAGGACTGGTGAAATGAATCGGAAAGAGATGCTGCGACTGCTGCTTAATCAGGCTCAGTTTAACGGATTCGAGTTCCGCCGCTGGTTCCAGTCCCACATGCAGCCCATCTGGCCCGGCGCCGAGCAGGCTCTGCTCCTGCTGGCCGGCGAAGGCCGCCATTATGCGCTGGTTTTCTCCCACGAGTTCGCCCGCTGCTACTGGCGCTCTGGCGCCAAAATGAGCTTCATGGTGCCCACCATCACCTACCCGCGGGTTACTCCCACAGGCGAGGTGGTGTACGTAACACGCAGGCCCTTCACACGCCGCACCGTCAAGCCCGACGTGTGGAAGTACCACCTGCGCCAGATGGCCGCCGCCGAGGACCCGATCCACTATCTCTGCCGCTTTCTGCCCGCACAGGACCAGGCCAGCCTCCAAGCCGCCGCCAACCCCGAACGCATCGCAGCCCAGGCCTGACCGCCTCGCATGCCCACCGGAAATTGCGCGCCCCACCCATGCCGGGTCTTGGCTTTGGGGCCAGGGTGGGAGATCTCATGGTTTTCACTGCGAAATGATCGAAACTGCCTTAGGATTGAAGTATGCCGATTCCAGAGCGTCTGAACCCCACATTCGCCTCCGCGCGGACAGTTGCAGTCCGTGGGTCCGACCCCCTGGAACAAGCACGCGCGCGGCTCATTGTAGCCCTCGACGTGCCCGACGCCGCCTCCGCCGCCAAGCTCGTCAAGCGGCTGCATGGCGCCTGCATCTGGTTCAAAGTAGGCATGGAATTGTTCACTGCCGTTGGACCCTCTGTCCTTGAACCCATCCTCAAAGGTGGCCACCAGGTCTTTCTCGACCTGAAATTTCACGACATCCCCAACACCGTCGCAGGAGCCGTTCGCTCCGCAGCCGGCCTGGGAGTCCACATGCTCAATGTCCACTCCAGCGGTGGCCCCGCCATGCTCGCTGCTGCCCGTGCCGCGCTCGATGGACTGCCCAATCCCCCTGAATTGCTCGCCGTCACCATGCTCACCAGCATGGATCAGGTCCAGGTCTGCGCTGTCGGCCTTGATCGTTCGCCAGCAGAACAGGTGGAATTGCTGGCCCGCATGAGCCTGACTGCCGGAATCCGCGGATTCGTCTGCTCCGCCCAGGAGGTCGCCACCCTCCGCGCTCTTACCGGCCCTGAAGGCGTCCTCGTCATTCCGGGCATCCGCCCCGCCGGCGCCGAGATCGGCGACCAGAGCCGCGTTGCCACCCCCGCGGAAGCCCTTCGCCAGGGCGCCAGTTACCTCGTCGTCGGCCGCCCCATTACCCAGGCCCCCGACCCCGCCGCCGCCGCCGAAGCCATCCTCCAGGAAATGGCCACCGCCCTCTGAGATGCACCGGCTTCCCCCGGACCCCGTCCAACCACGTGTGCCGTCCTCCCTCAGTAACCCGCATATCTCTGCAAGGACCCACTTGACCATCTTCCGGCTGGCCGCGTTCTTCTTCGTCACCACCGCGCTGGCCGCAAGTCAGCAGTCCTCCGCGCCGCAACCCGTCCCCATTCCCGGCCAACCATGGTCCGTGCAGGACTCCCCATTCCGCGGAACCCTCCATCTCGTGGTAGACGCCACCGACACCCGCCACAAGATCTTCCTCGTTCACGAGACCATCCCCGTCCAGGCCGCCGGCGACCTCGTCCTTCTCTATCCCCAGTGGGACACCGGCAGTCACGCGCCCACCATCTCCGTCGCCAACCTCGCGGGGCTGCTTATTCACGCCGGCGCTCAACCCCTCGAGTGGCGCCGCGACCCCATCGACACCCACGCCTTTCACCTCCTCGTCCCGGCCGGCGCAGACGAACTGACCCTCGACTTTCAGTACATCTCGCCCCCGATCCCTCGCGCCGGCTACCGCCTCGTCTTCTCCGATCGACCCAGCGAAGCCTTCCTGCAAAACGAAGCCGAAGATGGCCTTGTCGATCTCTCCTACTCCATCGGCGCGAAAGTCACCAACTCCGGCCTCGTCAAGGCGGTCTCCTGGCAGGGCGCGGCCTTCAACGCCGGCCTCGGGATCGGCTCCCAGATCAGGATGGTCAATGGCTCGCCCTTCACACCGCGCGCCCTCCTCGACGCTGTCGAAGATTCAAACTCCCATCCGCTCACGCTGGAAGTCGAGCAGGACGGCCAGCCTTCAGCGCTGCACCTCGCCTACCGCGGCAAGCTCGCCTATCCCCATATCGAGCGCATCGCCGGCGCGCCCGACCTCCTCCAGCCCCGGCTCGCGCCGTCCAACTAGGGCTGGTCGCTTGAATCGGATTTTGAAAGGGGACAGCTTCACAGTGGGTTGAGAAGATCGTCCAGGTGGTAGGCCGGGGATTCATCCCCGGCAGAAGAGCAAATAGAGTGAGAGGGCTTCAC
>Ga0302269_1000151_pt1 | contig 41905 bp, 42 predicted proteins | sample III_Bog_E2_2_FD_194560 | JGI IMG/M metagenome (GOLD analysis project Ga0302269, IMG submission 194560) | Peat permafrost microbial communities from Stordalen Mire near Abisko, Sweden - III_Bog_E2_2 | ecosystem: Environmental > Terrestrial > Soil > Wetlands > Peat | place: Sweden: Abisko...
TCTCGTATCAACAATGATACTGACAACCTAAACCAATTCTTTTCTCAAAGCTTAGTGCAGTTCATTGGGAACATCTTCATGATGGTTGGTGCCGGGATATTTTTGTTGACGCTAAATATCAAGTTGGGTGCGGCAACATTGGTGCCGGCTGTGTTCCTGCTCGTATTCACGCAACTGATTTCTCCATGGGTAAAAAGTATGAACTTTGTCAGTTTGCAGGCATTGGGTAATATGAGCGCGGAAGTCCAGGAGAGCATTGAGAACTTCAAAGTGATAGTTGCCTTTAATCGTCGAGGATATTTCAGGCAGAAATTCTATGAGGTTAACAATACTAATTATTTGACATCGGTCAAAGCTGGATTGGCGAACAATGTTTTTAACCCGATATACACTTTTGCCGCTAACATTGGGCAACTGATAGTGCTGACCTACGGAATTTACTTAGTATCTATCGGGCAGTTTTCTATAGGGTTGCTTATCAGCTTTATCTCCTATGTCAGTAGCTTTTACAATCCATTGCGCCAATTGGCAAACCTTTGGAGCAACTTCCAGCAGGCTTTGGCGAGTTGGGACAGAATCTCTGAGATATTGGCAATGTCATCTAATTTGAAGACAATACAAGACAAAACACATGCTGAACAGTCCGAAGAGAAGGATAAATCCTTATTGGAATTTAAAGGCGTCTCTTTTGCCTATCCAGATGGACAAGAGGTATTGCATAATATCAATTTCAAACTAAAGAAAGGTAAGACCTATGCCTTTGTCGGTCCGACTGGTGGCGGTAAATCTACCACGGCTTCTTTGATGGCAAGGTTGTATGACCCAACCAAAGGGGAAGTACTTTTAAATGATCGAGACATTAGGTCTTATAAAGATGGAACACGCACATCAAAGATAGGTTTCATTTTGCAGGAGCCTTTATTGTTCAATGGAAGCGTTGCCGAAAACATTCGCTATTCAAACGACAAGCTCGTTGATTTTAGTGACGAACAATTAGAAGAGGAACTAGATAGTCGCGGACTCAAAGATTTGATCGCACGTTTTGATAATGGGTTGAAGACTACTGTTTTTGCGAGCGGTGATGGCATTAGTTTGGGGCAAAAACAATTAATTGCATTTATCAGGGCAGTTTTGCGCAATCCAGAGTTGTTGATTTTGGATGAAGCTACGGCAAACATTGATACGGTCACAGAAAAATTATTGGATGAGGTTCTGGATCAACTGCCAAAAGATACAACCAGGGTAATCATCGCGCACAGGTTGAATACCATAGAAAATGCCGACGAAATCTTCTTTGTGAATGCCGGTGAGATTGTTCGTGCAGGGTCCATGACCGAAGCGGTGGACATGCTCTTACATAACAATAGAAATAGCTAAAACAAAGGGCTAAATAAAAGGGTCAGGCACGTGCCTGACCCTTTTATTTATACAAACCCTGGAAAATAATCGGTTATTATTTTATTTTTGCTGACACCAAGTTTTTCCAAAGCTTCTTCCATTCCAGAGGTCATGCTATGAGTGCCGGAAACATAAAAAGTCCTTTGGCTATAATCCGGAGCATATTTTTTTATCATCTCCGGAGTGATTCTACCGATTTCCCCTTGCCAGTTTTGTCCGGCTTGTTCTTTGTCTGTAATTGTAAATATTGAACGTATTCCTAATTTTTCGGTGGCTTCCTTGAAGACATCAATATAGGCAAATTCGTCAGGTGTTTTGTTACTGTAAAAAACTACAATATCTCTTTTTTCTTTTTTATCGACTAGGTATTTGAGCATACTACGGAATGGAGTAACGCCAATGCCACCGGTAATAAATACCAATTTCTCTTTTTTATCTTTTGGCATCAGAAAATCTCCAGCTAACTGTCCGGCTAAAAGTTTGTCCCCAGGGCGCATTTTTAGTAAGGCTTGCTTAAAACTGCTGGCTGGTTCATAGAATTTAACGCCCATAGCAATGCTGTTTTCCGTAGGTGATGAGGCAATCGTAAAATATCTCCTGTTGCCCCTGCTATCAACCTTATCGTGTCCAATCGTCCATTCTAAATATTGACCAGGCGAAAAGCGCATCGTATTTCCCGTGTCAAAAACAAAGTCATAAATCGTAGGTGTGAGCTGTATTTTTTCTTTTAATGTCAATAATAATTTTCTCTTTGGGCTGACTATATAAGAAAAAACATTACCTACAAGTAAGGCTAATTCGGGGGTTGAATATATTGATAAAAAGTGAATTTGAGGGGCAAAGAGTAATCCAGTGATTGCTCCGTATATGATCCTTGGAGTTTTTGTCGGTGGAGTCGTCAAAGGTTCTGTTAACATGACAAAGGCGAAGAAAAACAGGGATGAATTTAAGAGGATGCCTTGTAATGACGATAAGGCGCTTACTCCGGCCGATAAGTCAAAGAATAGTGTCACGGCAATCGCCGCAATAAAAAACGGGATTACCAAATCAAATCTTTTAATCTTTCTGACTATTAACAACCCCCCGATCAATACAAATGGAACCATGGCGCCTGTACCTACCCACCAAGTTGCTGACAGCCCTAATGTAAAAGAGGTAATAGCCACTGCTAAAGCGGCTGGATTAAAAATATGTTTTTTGTTTAAAGACAAAATATATTTTGAAGCCATGGCAATTATTGCTGCCCATCCTAGGAACCATAAGTAACTAACACTTCCAGGATTAGTCGGTGTAATTATTAAAGCTAATATGAGAGCGGTAATATATGAGGATTCGCTATTTTCTGGAACACCAAAAAACTTTGCGGAAAGAGTGTTAAATATCCAACAAAACGCTGAAAGGGCGATAGCTTCGAATATTATATCGGCGGGGTTATATGATAATATTTTAAAATAAGATAAGCCTATGGCAACGACTATAAGTCCTATCAGATAATATAGGACGAGGCGGTACATAGTTATGCGGTTCAAAAAGTTATCTATCGCTTTCATCATTTTATATATTCTCCGAAATTACTGGTCATTGTCGCGATTCCGTCTTTGCTTATTTGATATCCTTCAAAACCTTTTAGATTCTCAATAAAATTAATTCCTTCGGCGCCCATAGCAAAAGCAGCTGTCGCAAAACGATCAGCCTCATAAATATTCGGACCGATTACGGTTAGACTGACAATATCCGTAATAGGCGCACCGAGGTTCTTTGGATTGTATATATGTTGTCCGCGGGCGTATGTGCCAGAGGTAGCTACTCCCATATCGGTCAGCCGTAATATCTTAACTACTTCTTCTATCTTAAAAGGGTTGCGTATGCCTATGGACCACATCTCTCCTTCGGAATTCACACCGGAAAATTGTATGTCGCTCCCGGCGTCAACAAAGAAATTTTTTCTTCCTCTTTTCCATAGGATTTTTGCTGCATTATAGATTGCCCAACCTTTGACTAAGCCGGAAGTATCACATTCTTCACTGCCGAACTTTATATCAAAATAGCCATTAGTCAGCAGCTTGGTCTCTTCTGATAGTTTGAGAACTTCCAGCATTTCCGGACTGAATTCATTTTCAGATATTTCTTTTCTATTAATCTTGTTGAGTTCGCTCTCTTTTTTGAACTTACTGAATTTTTCATCGACATGTCTAAAATAATCGAACACTATCTTAGCATCTTCTTCTAGGATGTCCTCAATCACCGAATCGACAATTTCCAGTGTAATAGGCATACCCATTATGTGTTCTATTTTCTTCATATTCTAATTTTTAGCTTGTGTTAGAGCACTTTGCAGTGACAATACGAAGGCCTCGCTGCTGTGTGTCGCTCCAGAAACCACATTCACATTCGCGTTTTGTGATTGTATAGCTTCCGATATCAAAATAGGAAGCGCTTGGCTGTTCACGGAAATGGAGTTTCTACGATCACTAGGATATTGTAAGATCTGTACATTCGAGAGTTTACCGCCGGAAATTATTGCCGCAACCTGAATATTCCCATAGGAAGCATTTTCGACGCTTCCTGTAAATGTTCCATCTTTATATATCGAAGAAATTGTTGGTTTTGGGGGTACTGTTGGTTGTACGGTATTTTTGGGGGTACTGTTGGTTGCTGCCGATGATGTCACTGACGATGTTGAAGTCTGTGCCATTGTTGTGGTAGTAGCCGGTGTGTTTATCAATGTCAAAGCATTTGATGCCGCATTAGATTGCAACGTTTGCGATGTAGTAGAGGAGATATTTTGATTTTGCGCGAAGGCGTATACGGCTAACCCGCTTAATACGACGATTGAGTAAAATATTTTCTTCATCTTTTATATAGTTATACTGTAATGAATATTATTAATTTGAAATCAGATATCATGCAGATATTAAAATATTTAGGCATTACCTAAATATTTTCTAAAATATCATTTGTATTGCGAACACGACCTATGCGATTAAAGATATGTTTGAATGAATGTTGATGCTCTTCTGCACTGAATGCGGTCGAAGCATCTTCAATAAATATTTGGTTATAACCTAACTCATAAGCTTGTCTAGCAGTACTTTCCACTCCAATATTTGTGCTAATCCCGCAAAGCACTATCGTATCAATTCCTCTGCGGTGCAATTGTAAATCCAACTCTGTCCCATAGAATCCTCCCCATTGTCTTTTGGTCAAAGCAAAATCAGAAGCAGGATCGTATAAACCAGGAACAAACTCTTTCCACTCATCGGATATTTCAGTTATTTTAAAATTTTGTTCGTGATCAGTCATTGGTTTCAGAGAATCTTTATGATCAGCTGATGGACTTACGTGGAATAAAAAAACAGGCATATTATTCTTGCGGAAAGCCGCAGCTAATAATTTGGCGTTTCCGACAACCTCCCCACCTGTATAAGGAGCCAGTCCGTCTCTTCCGGCTATGCCATTTTGCAGATCAATTACCACTAACGCCGTCTTTTCTCTACTGATTTTAGTTTCCATTTTTTATTATCCTTTTGATTTATGATAGAAGGGCTTAAACATAGTATACATTATTCACAAAGAAGGTCTGAACTCGGGAAGCAGACCTCCTTGTAGATTAATACTCAATATTAGCCAATTTCTTTCATTTAGCCATATCAAAATCCCAATCAGTCTGCAGTACCTATTGTTGTAAAAGAGTTCTTTAACGGGTCCTGCCGCCGGCCACCTCGGAGCCGTGCTCGACGTGAATATATTATCCTTACTATAAAGAATTAATCTTGCACGTCTGCGCACGAGCTTCCAAGGTCTCCGTCCAGCGTCACCCCTTAAAGAACTCTTTTTACTACCATACGGACCAGACTAATTGGAAGTATATATTCCTAAATAACGATTAAAAAGGCTACACGAGACTTAATCTCAATCAGTCTAAAAATATAAAAGAAAAGCCTTTATCAGTCGTAGACGCGAAAGGGAGAACTTCTTATGCAGCTTGCGACGCCCTCGGCGCTTGGTGTTGCTGCATAAGAAGTCCTACCTTGAGCAAGCCAGGACTAATAAAGACCTTAATAGTAGAGTAGACTGATTGGGGGGTTTAGGCTTTTCCTAAGGTTTTTTCGCCTTCTTTCCAATTGACCGGGCAAAGCTCTCCAGTCTGTAAAGCTTCTACGACTCTTAATGTTTCTGGAATGTTGCGTCCGACTGAACCAGCGGAAACTAACATATATTGGAGTCTGCCTTCTGGGTCAATAATAAATGTGCCACGCTGGGCACTTCCATCATCATCCAAAACTCCGTATTCAAAAGCGAGGTCATGATTAGAATCTGCAATGATAGGGTAGTCAACATTCTTTAGGCGTTCATCGCTTTCGAACCAAGCCTTATGCGAAAATTCACTATCCGTGCTTGCGGCTAAGACTTCACAGTTGTGTCCCTGGAAATCTTTATAATATTTACCGAACTCTTGAATCTCGGTTGGGCAGATAAAAGTAAAATCTCTTGGGTAAAAAAACAAAACCAGCCACTTACCTTTGTAATCAGACAAAGAAACTTTTTTAAAAGTCCCTCTATAATAACTTTGCGCTTCTTCAAAAATTGGCGCCATTTTGCCAACTCTCAATAGATTTCCCATTTCGCAATTACATTCGTAACCGCAAGAATCACATTCGCAATCTTCATCGTGAATAGTATCCATATAAGTAGACCCTTTCTTAAATTATTTCTTATAGACGTAAAAGAAATCTTTTTGATAGCCATTCAGATATTCTTTTGATCCGTCTTGCATATCTTTATTCAAAGGTGTGGAATCGTATTGTCCCGAACCGACACTATTGAATATGTTAAATCTAACCCAATAAGGATTAATGTCAAGCTGTATAGCATTGACAGCCCCAGCCATCTTCAGAGCTTCGGCTAAAGTTAGAGGATTAAGGTTGTTGCCAGCAGCAAATAATAAATCTCCATCTGCTGTTATGCCTATTCCGGAACGCCAAGTAAAGGTATCTGTGCCAATTACTCGACCCCAGACTTTTATGCTATCAGGGTCAGTGACCGTCACATTCCCATCTTTGATTAGCATCGGACCGTTTTGTCGCGCAAAGGCTACATCCTTACCTAAATCTTCTCCGGAATAATCTAATATTTTAATCGACCCGTCTTTGTACCCGACAATCGTACCCATATTATTTTTAAGCGGTAGATATGTAGTATCACCTACAACCATTCCATAAGCCCCATCTTTATATTGGAAACCTCCATCAAAAGCAGCTATGAGATTGCCGCTTTGGACAATATTTTTAGGCACTCTTCCTGAGCCGTATTTACCGACTGGACCTCCGGGCTCGACTGTTCCGGCGACACTGCCAAGCGCTAAAGTTGACGTGTCCATTTTAACGATTGAGGTGATCGCAAAAGTTCGTGTAGGGTCTGGGCGAACGAAAGTATAAGCCATGACTTCTTTTTGCGGAAAAGTATTCAGAGGAATATTATGCCAGACGCCCTCTCCTGGGAGGGGAAGAAAATCTCGACTAACAGGTATAGAGGATAGATTTAAAAAAGTAGGAAGCTGATTGCCCGTTCCGGATTCATTGAAGTTCGGCGCTTTAGGCTTTTTAAAATCATAAACGATTTTTGTAGTTTGGTCAGAGATATCAAAGAAAACCTTTTCCATGTATATTACCAATTTATCTCCAAATATAGGACGCATATATTTGTCCGTGATGCGTGCAGCTAAAGGGGTATCTAATTTAACAAAGGCAAATCCGGATATCGCGACGATAACTAAGAGTGTAACTATCCATTTTCCTATTTTGATGTAAGATCGCCGCAGAGACTTTGTATTTTGTTTGGTTTGCTCTGGTTCTGTTTTTAGACTATCTTGATCTATTTCCAATTCCACAATAATATTATTTAATTTTGATGAATAAGCGTAATTCCGTGGTAATCTGATAATAACAAACATGCTTGCCATTTGCCAAATTTGGAGTATACTCGGGGTGCGAGGAGCTTTAAGTAAGTCTATGGCAAAATCTAGATATCGATGTCAGGAGACGGGTAGAATATTCGACGAAGACGAAATCGTCAAAGAAATTGACGTGGTCAAAGGTCATGACATAACCGGGAGACCTATCATTTTAAAGATGTATCTGCACGAGGACTGTGACTGCCACGCAGTGAAGATCGAGGATGCAATTTCAGAATCGAATACATCTTTTGATCCGTCTCATATTTAAATCATAAAGCCTCTTTGAATATACAAACATTCAAAGAGGCTTTTAAGTATGATGTTATGCTACGGGGCCATAAGTTCCGCGCCCAACATCCTATATTTAATTAAGGTTAATTATTTGAAGAACTTGTAACTGGGGTAGAACTTTGAGGGTTGCCCAAAACTCCATCAGTAATATTTTTGGCAGTTATTGATGTGCCGGATGTTGTTCCATTTACCATCAATGTATCGCCAACGGCAATATTAGAGACACTGGAGTCAGCGACTTTTTTTACTGACGCACTCGATGCATCGACAGTATAAGTCTTGCCATCTTTGCCAGTTAGGGTAATTGTATTCCCATTAATCGCGGAAACTGTTCCCGTAGCACCTTGGTGATTGCCGCCTGCAAATCCGCCACGTCCGCCCATCATTCCCATTCCGTCCGTGATTTTAGTTGCGACAACGTTGGTTCCTGATACTGTGCCTTGCACTGTTATATTATCTCCGACTGCAATGCCGGAAACCGATATAGTTGTAGGCGTAGGCTTTGTACCGCTACCTGTACTGCCGCTTACTGGAGCTGTAAACTTTTGTATTGTGGCATTACTAGCATCTACGGTATAGCTTGTATTGCTACGTTTATTTGTGATTGTAATGGTATTCCCACTTATTGCGGTGACCGTACCAGAAGCCGCAGGTGGATTACCTTGTTTATGACTACTTGTATTAGTTGTGGTAGCTGTTGTATTGGCAGTTGTTGATAGTCCCGCTGCGTGTGTTTCGAGAGCAATAGTTCCGGCAGTTCCTGCCGCTAAACCTAATATACCGAAAAGTACAGCAACTTGTTTTGATATTTTCATAAGTTAGTAAACCTTTCTGTTTTGATCTAATGTTTGATCTAATTATTTGAATTTCGACCTTTCAACATATACTACATACGCACACCAAAAAACTTACAACTAAAATATTAATTTGTTAATAAATTTTCCAAAGTATACATAAAAAGCATGTAATTCTTATAGAAATACTAAACAATTTTGCATTTTGTAATTTTTAGAGATAGTGCTAAAATAGCAGAGTCAAAAATCTAAGGAGGCTTAGATGAAGAATTTTTTGGCAATGTCCGTAATCGTTCTGGCCATCTTTGGGTCATTCCTGATCGGATTGTACTCTATGACAGTGAATGTTAGAGATTTTGTCATTGAGAAGCTCAAGAATGATCCAGCGGCGTCTCTCAACATTTCGTTTCGCGACGCGACTTTATGGGATAAGACTGTTTCCTCCGCAACGATTTGTAAGGAGTGCAGTCACATGTTGGAGTTTGCCCAAACAAGCAATTCAGCAACGTACCCTATAGTTGTGAGCAAATATGATCCGGAGACGAAGGTGGCCTACGCTATCGAGCTGGGAACGGTAACGATCCGTAAAACACGTGACGGATCGTTGCAGAAGTCTGTTGGTCCTGTACACTCTCGCATGGAATATTATGTTTGTACAGAGAACGAGCACTGTGAAGTTTACGATGCTCGCACCGGCCTATCATATATTAGGAATGCCGATGGAAAAATTGTTGAGGTTGGTAAAGAAACATCGCAGAACGTGGCGGAAATCCAAGACGTTTTTTCCAAAAAATTCTAAGAACCTGTCTAGTGGACAGGTTCACAACAAACAAGGCCCCAATGAATCGGGGCTTTTGTTATGCCTAAAATTTTAATAAAAACAAAGCGCTCCGCCAAACCATGTAAGGCGAGGGGAGCGCTAAGATGAAAAGTTGGACCAACTAAGCATTTACTACTCTGGCACGATTGAGTTAGCGAGATCAAGCTTTTCTTGAGCTTTTTCTAATTTTGTTCGTGCCCATGCCTGAGAGTACTTTGCAAAAACTCTCAAATGCTGCCAGAAGAGCTTCTCGTAAATAGCGGCCGCATTGCATGGACAATCGAAGACAAAAATCCTTTTCTCCAAGAATCCGATTGTCAGACTAGATGCCTCATGAAGGATGTGATTGCTTAGTAGGTTCTTGGGCTTTTTAGCCTCGGCTGAAAAATGGACTCTGCCGCAGAAAAAGCACGTGGCAGAATCCGGACCTTCTGGACTTTGTATGGCTTCCAGAAATTCTTCCGACGGTGCTTTGTGAGAGAATATAGGCGGACCGCCAATACTATTGATTGGTGCCATATGCACCCTCAGTGGTGCCAGTCTTTTCCGTTTGTTTTTACCAACACTCTGTTGTTCCAATTTAATCCTCCTGAAAAATGGAATACGAAAAGTATATACTTTCTCTCAGATTATTTCAAGATTTAAAAAGCGTCGTCATCGATACAATCATCTAGTACAAGAGATTGACCCATCGCGGCCAATCTGATATATTCAAATGTCAGACATATTCTTTTGTGTTTGGCATTTACATCACAAAGGAGTGATATGCAAACAGTAAAAGAACGTCGCCATGCGCCACGTCGTTTAGTAGAGCCCATCGATAATATTCCAAATATTTGGGCGGTATATGCTCGATACGCGGAAAGTTATCCGATTCTCACTCCCGACGAGATTACAAAGTTGGTAATGAGAATGAGGGGATCATCACGGATATCAGCAAGTCATCAAGGTATTCGCAATCGTATCGTCATACATAATTTGCGCCTGGTCTTGTTCGTTGTAGCAAGAAGGTACAGATTTTGCGAGAAGAAAATCTTGATTGAAGACATGATTCAAGAAGGCCAGCTCGGGTTGATTGACGCTGCTGAAAACTTTGATCCAAGTCTTGGCACATTCGCCAATTATGCCATCCGGTCAATCAACTCTCGAATATCACGAGCGGTGCGCAGGGCTGGTGTAGTGAATCTTCCTGAAAGAGTACAAAAGGAAACTTGCCAACACGGCATAACCACCATATCTTTCACAAGTCCGTTTAAGGTAGAAGACGAAGACTGCAACTTTTTGTCTTATGAGGAAATTTTACCTCAGGCGGAGTTAGGTGCTTTCAATTTTTGTGAGGTAAATGAGGAGGTGCATCGAATTTGCCATAGGAGATTGGAGTTATGGAGGACTGTCGCTGAATCTGATGACATTTGCCCTCGTCACAAAGAGATGTTTTTTCGCCGTTATGGAATGGAGTTAACAAACCACGAGGGTGAAAATTTGTCAGAGTTGGCAATAAGGTTCCACTGTAAAAAACAGGCAGTGCACGCGGCGTTAATCAGGATATTGAGGATTGTCAGCGTTGCAGGTACAGACCTGATTAAATTGAATAAGTCTCTGCTAAAAGAAGCGGAGCACTTAAGAACACTTGCTGAAATTGTTGAACCTGTTGGTCTTATTCCACGGATCTCTTGAAAGGAAAAAAGGAGGAGTTACGATGAAAAAAATCATTCTGTTTTTTCTGGCGATTCTGATAGTAGGCCTGCTTATAGGCGCTGAACTTGATTTGTTCTTGAGGGTCAATGTCATATGTTCGCTCCAAAAGACTCTCAGCGTCAATCAAGTCCTGGTTGTTTTTAGCGCCATGAATTTTTTACTGGCAGGTATTTGTGTACTGATCTTCATGCGTCTAAAGCCAATTGATTTTTTGCTGGTAAAGTTACTGAATGGCGTCGGGGCTGTGACACTTGCACTGGGCTTAGTGACTGCGTACATGGTCATTGTCAACAAACTCGAGGAACATTACAACATCAGCGATAGTTTGTGGCTTTGGTCATTGATCGCAGCTGGAACGATTTTGGTTCTGGTAACTTTCTTTGCTCTACAACCGCTCAAGAAATATCGGCAGCAACAACGTTCACAGACTGGGTAGCAAGCATTTTCCCGAAAAGGGCTCGATATCGGCAACCATTCAATTGGTTGCCGATATTTGTTTTTGTATAAATAAGTTGAATACTTAAAACTTTGACATAAATCCTAAAAAAACATATAGTGAGGAGCTGACGACCTACGGATTGTTAGCCGTCCAACCGCGAATCTGAGGATGAGTGGGGATGAAAAATGGAGGAAGCTGATGAAAAAATTTGTGAGCGATGAACCGTGCCTGGTTTGCAACCAGATTGGTAATATCTTGGCCTATTGTAGAGAGCGGAATTATATAGATGCTCGCAATAGGCATGATCTTCAGATACAGCGCCAAGGAAGCGGTCCTTTAATCTTAGTACTGCACGTGACCTTGGTTGATAAGAGTAAGCTCTCGAAAGGTGAGCTGAAAGATCTACGGCGCTATCTGTATTCGGCGGTTTGGCACCAGGATTTGTTTATCCCGATGCTCTCTGAGCAGTACTTTAGTTTTTCAGACCAGGAGGCGTTGTTCACCATTCATAAGTTTGAGATCTCCAATGCTAGGGAGTACAAGTCCGAGGAAGAGCCTCAAACGAGTTGGTGGATTAAGGCGATAATCGCCGTTTGGTTCGCCTGCTATTTGCTATTCAGTTTTCTTTTCTCTCGCAAAGACAGTTTGGTTTTCCGCTGCCCAAAGTGCGGTATGAGCAAAAGGAAATTCGTAAGGTCCTGGATTTGGCAGCGTGGCTTTTGGCATTTCCCACCGACGCAATTCTGCGATAACCAGATTCTTGGCTTAGCGCATGTTCCGTTTGCGGTTATATGCAATACTCCAATGGAGTACGTATCCACATTGGAGCAACTCAGAAAACATCAAAAACATCAGCGCTAACTAAGTGCTTTAGCAAAGGACCGCATCAAGTTGATGCGGTCCTTTTGTACAAGAATATTTTTAAGGCACTAAATCATCACGCTAAATACGCCTAGTGATTACATATTGCAAGATCAGGAAAAAATGAAAGACGCTTCCGCCTAGAACAAACAAGTGCCAGATGGAATGGAAGAAAGGTTTACTATCAAAGATAAAGAAGATTATACCTAGTGTGTAACATAGTCCGCCTGCAAATAATAGGGTGATAGCCTGCGCTGGTAAGGCGTGCCACATAGGGACGATAAAGAATACGATTAGCCAACCCATAGCAAGATAGAGAATCGCGGAAGCTCGTGGATATTTTCCGAGTATAAGGCTTTTGCAAACAATACCGATTATTGCCAGAATCCAAACTGTGATAAAAATGGTCCAGCCTAGTGTTCCGCCTATGACTATCAACGCAAGTGGCGTGTAGGTGCCAGCAATCAATAGATAAATCAGACAATGATCAAAAATATGAAAAACTGTTTTTGCTTTGGTGCGCGCTAGGGCATGGTATAAGGTGGAAGAGGCATAGGATAAAATCAAACATATGCCAAAAATTATTGCGCTAACTACGATTATGGAACTTTTTGTTTCGTAAGCTTTTAAAACAAGTATGACGGTTCCGGCACATGCTAAAATAGCACCCAAACCATGAGTAATCGCACCGGCAATTATATCACTTAACCTATAAGGATAAACATTTTTTTGGTAATTCATACTTTAAGTATATACCCGTACATTTTATACATCAAAGATTTTAAAAGAATATAAAACATAAAGCGCACTTAATTGTCGATGGACAATTAAGTGCGCTTTTAGCTTGTGAAGTTGGAGAAGTACTATACCGCCATCTGCATCGTTGCCGCGTTGATCTTTACACTTTCTTGATCTTCTGGCACAAAGACAAAAACCGTATAAATTAGGTCATCGTAGACCAAGAGCTCGGAGCAAATTCCTTGATGAAATAAGGCTCTGACATATCCTTCGCCAGCATTTTTCATCGACTCTAGGTCGTTGTAGAGACAAGGATAGACTACCACACCTTTTCTGGCGGGTTTGCGGAATTCTTGCTCGATGAAATCGAGATTGTGCACGCCCGAACCTTCCTCAATAATGACAAAACCGGGTTTGGTAAGCGGGCCGATAAAGCTGCTTAGTCCAGCATTTACTAAAGCTGAAACGACTTTTCCCCTCAAATTCAAATCCATTTGATGAATCCTCCTTGTATCCCAAAATCTTAAATTCTAGGACTGCTTATACTATCAATTTTGCGCGTTTATGTAAAGAAAGAGCTCATTAGATAAACTAATGTTCATGTCCGTCCTCGTATGCTATGATGCGTGTGCAAAAAGGAGGATTGATGAGGATTTGCAAACTTGCCGAGATCTTTGTTTTTGTGATGGTTGCTGGATTTGCACAAGCGGTTGATCAACCTACCGTAACTTTCCTGCATCGATCCGCGGTAGAGGAGTTAGCTTATAGCTATAAAGGCTCTCAGCGTTTAGAGGGTACTATACTTGGGCAGCTTGGATGGATTGAAGCACAGACTGAATTATCTCCATCGGGGGTTTTCTTCTACAAGATTGTAAGAGAGGGAGGCTCTTCTCGAGTAAGACAGAGGGGATTAAAACCTTTTTTGGAAGCGGAACGCAATCAGTCGCCAAAGCTTTCTGCCTTCACAACTGAAAACTACGAGATAAATTCTTTTGGCACCGATGGTGATTTGCTTTTACTAAAAATTCATCCAAAGCGGAAGGCGACAAATTTGATCGAGGGGTTTCTATTCGTTCGTTCCGACGGAGACTTAGTTAGAGTAGAAGGACAATTATCAAAAAGTCCGTCTCCGTGGATGTGGGGAGAAAAGTTCTTCCGGTACTACGGAAGAGTCTCTGGAGTACGTATGCCAGTTAAGATGGTGTCTACGGCGATCATTTTGTTTAATCCTTCAACTCTTGTCGTGGAATACCGCTACGATGAGGTTAATGGAAGACAAGTTCAACAAATCAAACATCAATAAATTTTACAAGCTAAAAGCTATCGATTCCGTGAGGAATCGATAGCTTTTCTGCTTCTTAGGTGATTTATAATAGTCCAGTATATAACTTGCTTTATATTTGGTATTATGTTATAATACAAAGTCAGCTAAAAAGCTGGCAAATCGGCCGATTGCCGGCTAAAAGACAAATTTTGAAGGGGGAATATGAAACTCAAATATCAGATTGAGGTTGTTCTGGGATGTTTGATAGCCGTCCTGTCTATCTGGACTATGGCTGCCTGCTTCCAAGCGTTCCACGAGGAGACAGACTGGGCGAAGGTGCCTGGAATGTCATTCCAACAACTGGTTGAAGGTCGCGATACTCTTATCAGGAAAATCGCAAAGCCGACAAACGCCGCGGACTATTTCCAGATTCTGCAGAAGTTTGCAGATCTGGAGCATGCCGCAACAAAGTTGGAAATGACCAAAGAAGTGGATCTTTACACTCTGCAAAAGCACGGCGTCACCGATGGTACCTTTCGCGCCTACGAGACAGAGTTTGTTAACGATTGGCAGCGTGCCAAGTTAGGTAATGACATCGCTGCATATTCGCAAGCTCATCGGGCAGAGGTCGACAAATACATGCATTCGTTTCCTACGATTCCCAACGAGCAATGGAAAGTCGACAGGTTCTGGAAAGTTTTTCAGCTCCTGTTGGTACTGCCGTTGCCCTTGTGCATCGCTCTGTATATTTGTCGCATAAAGGAAAATAGTGGCAGCGTTCTGTTGGAAGTTTTCAACTGGCGCTTCATTTTAGCTTCCATGATCTGGGTGTACGGTTTACCGTATTACCGCAACATGGATTTTCGCCATCAGATGCGCCGTTGCCAACAGGTCGCCAGTTTCTTTCTCGTCTCTGCAATATCTTGTTTTGCTGGTAGTAACAAACCAGTGGACAAGAAGCTCGGTGAGCAAAAGAAGGATTCTGTGCAATCTTGGCTACTGACCGGTACTGACACCACAGTCAGCGACTATGTTGGAAGTAATGATAGGGTTTTTCACAAAGGCCCTGTGAACCAGCAGACGTTGACTTTGACCGCACCGAACGGTGTGTACATCGGAACCTTTGGTTCCGTGCCGTACTCGACCGCCACGAAGTGCGAGGACTATGGTTATGAACAGGACTTCTCGGTTGGATGGAATGGCACTTATCGCCACTTCACTTTCAACCCCGATGTCACGTACATCAACCTGGCTCCTTTGCCACTGATGAACGGCGATGCCTGGCAGTTGTCCATGACGGTTGCAAGGCCGTTTAAGCTCAACAGTGATACCGTTACTCCATACTTCTGGATCAATAAGTATGTGCCAGTGCTTGGAAAAGCTCCAAAGTCCGGTACATTCTATCGGTTCGGAACGAACAACGGTACCAATGTTGGCAAGTTCGCGACCAACTCAAGCGCCGAAGTCATGTATGACACAGGCGCATTCGGCAACGACCGCATGTGGTTGGCCAAGGTTTCCGCGACAATCTCGCGCAACTTCGGTCATCATTTGCAACTGGGCGTGCCGGTCAACTTCTACACGCCGATGACACACGTCACCGACGGGCGGAAAACGCAGCTGACGGTGGGCTTCGGGATAGCCTATCATTCAGCACATCGATAACGCACACGACTTGAGTTTCAAACTCTTTGAGGGCAACTTTACGAATTTTGTAAGGCTGCCCTCTTTTCTTTCTAAGCTCATCGATCTCTGGTGATTTTAGAAAGAAAAAGTTAATAATTTCGTCTCCGCATGAAGTCAAAAATAGTTTATAATAAATACTATGACAGATGAAATAAAAAAATATTCCCGAATGGGTAAGAGGTGGAGCGAAGAAGAAGACGAAGATCTTAAGCAAAGATATGAGAAGTTCCACTCTGATAATTCGAGTAATATGGAGGAGAACTTTACCCCATTTCTGCAAGAGCTTTGCAATCTATTTCAGCGTGCTCCTGGTGGAATGAAAGCTCGCTTGGCAAGATATTTCCTCGATGTGCCAGGCTGGGATTATGCTTTAGCTCAAAAAAGAGACGAAGAGCATTTGAAAATGAGAGCTCAAAGAGATGCCGCCAAACAATCTAAAGACGACACTGTAACAAATAGCTCAAAGCAAGGCTCGAGATATTCTGAACCAGAAGAAGAAATAATTCAGCCAGATTTTTCTGATAATCTCGAAGCTCAAGAAGCTTTGGAGATTTTAACCAATTCAAATGATAATCTCTTTTTGACTGGTGAAGCAGGTACTGGTAAATCAACCTTACTGAATTATTTTCGCGCTACTACCGAAAAGAACGTAATCGTTTTAGCGCCAACTGGTGTGGCGGCTTTAAATGTTGAAGGTCAGACCATCCATTCTTTTTGCGCATTCGGTCCAGATATAACTTTGCAAAAAGTAAAAAAGCTCAATCCCGACTCTCCAAAATCTAAACTTTTGCAAAAGGTACAAACCATAATAGTTGATGAAATTTCCATGGTTCGCGCCGATCTTTTGGATTGCATGGATAAGTTTTTGAGATTGAACGGGCCTTCTTCCAACATTCCTTTTGGCGGATTGCAGATGATTTTTATCGGAGACCTCTACCAGCTTCCGCCAGTCGATAAGGATTTTGACACTGGGAGTTTGATCAAAAAGTATAATAGTCCATACTTTTTCGAATCGTTAGCATTCAAAAGTTCAGTTTTTCGTCATGTGCAGTTGAAGACTATCTATCGCCAAAAAGACGGAGCTTTTATCGATGTCCTGAATGCTGTGCGGAATAATGTTGCGACTCAAGAACATCTGACGATTCTGAACGAAAGGGTGGAAGATGCCCCAAGCGAATTCACTTTTGAAAAGTTCGCGATTTATTTGACGCCGCATAATGCCAGCGCACGCAGAGTAAATAATTATTTTCTCGGAAGGTTGTCACCAGAACTAAAAACATATCATGGTAGAGCTTCTGGTACTTTTGAAAATCGAGAATTGCCGACAGACCTGGAATTGCAAATTAAAGTCGGAGCGCAGGTGATGATGCTCAATAATGATCGTCGCAAGCGCTGGGTCAACGGGACCATGGGGAAAATTGTCAGCGTCGATCCAAGACCGGAAAGTCTCCAAAGTCCAGTAGACTCTGAAAATTCAGAGGATATTGAAAACCAATATGTTTATGAGAATGATGAAAATGAAAATAATTTTATGGGTGCAAATCATCTATCATCTTCAAATCCGATATCAGTTGAACTGGAAACAGGGGAAGTCGTTTTAGTCTCGCCGCACACTTGGGAGATGTTCAGGTTCACACTTGATAAGCGTACTCAGAGAGTCGATAGCAAGACTACCGGTACGTTCACGCAGTATCCTTTTAAATTGGCATGGGCTGTGACAATTCACAAAGCCCAAGGAAAAACTTTTGATAAAGTTTACATCGATCTTTCGATAGGGACTTTTGCTCATGGACAGTTGTATGTGGCACTTTCACGTTGTCGCACTTTGGAGGGTTTGCATCTAAAGCGGGCGATAGAGCCTGCTGATATCATCCTTGATCGGAGAATAGTGGATTTTTTGGAGTCGCTAAAGACTAAAACCATCCTTGACAGATAGGCTGGTTTTATTGTATAAAGTAAGGTCCAAAGGGATATCGACCATCCAGAAGATCGGATGGCGAAAAAAGTTTCAGGAGGATTGGAATGAATCGTTTTAAGGAGTTTTTGGCCGCTTACGGACTTCTGTCCCTGTTCATCGTGCTCAACGGCATTGGGTTGTGGCTGTTCTGGCCGCAGTTCCAATCCTATCACACAACTCCCGAAGTGCAGCTTGTAATCGCTGGGATTCTCTGCGTCTTCATCTTCACCCTTGGACTTGAAGTATATTGGCCCACTACAGCCAATGCGAACGATGACAATAAAGGCTGGATTTCTTGGTCCACATGGACTGCGGTTTTAACCTTCGCGATTGTGCAATCAATCTTGTCTCCAACTCCGGTTTTTATCATGGTGAGTTCTATCGCCGTGATACTATGGTTTTTATTCACTAGGCTATTGCACAAGCAATTGTACTATAATTCCAAAATGATCAAGAGATCCTTCGGAAGTATAGTGCGGGAACTGTGCATGTTGAGCTTGATTCTTGCGTTGAATATGGCGCCAGCATTGTTTATGCATTTAGATCAGAAAGCCAGAGTCGTCACCATTGCAGCAAACGACGAGATGGATCGGAGTGTTGAAGCAGCGAAACTGTACACTGGGGCTTCATGCGATTCCGAATTCATCACGTTGGTCGAACCGCCGAAGGGTTCAAATCGGCAAGCTCAGCTTGTCGTCGCCGGTTATCCGATTCCGGCATACATGGCCCGCAATCTCAGGATAGAAAGTGGCAAGAACGGGAATGTCGTCTTTGTTTACGACACCGGCGACCCCAAGGACTTTCACGGGCCGATCGGTCGGAAAACGATTCAGAAAGAAGATTGTTTCACTCACAAGTGAGGTGGTCGAGTGAAAAAACTAAAAAGCGCATGATTTCGGTCATGCGCTTTTGTGTTAAACTTATATTATATTTTGTGGTTCAAACCAATCATTATTAACTAATTATAATTATGGAAATTGAAAATCAACCACGCTCTTTGGAAGAGTTAAGGAAAATCTATAAGCCAATCCGCAATGTCAACGTCGAGCACAAAAAGCACCTGAGCAAACTTGAACGATTAGCAGTCTGGATTACAGAGCATGTCGGAACCATGGGATTCTTCCTTATCATATTTTGTTGGACTATTCTTTGGTTGAGTTGGAACATCCTTGCACCAAAGACGATGCGCTTTGACCCCTTTCCAAGTTTTGTTCTTTGGCTTTTTATCTCCAACATGATTCAGATCTTCCTGATGCCTTTGATTATGGTTGGACAAAATTTGCAAGGCAGGCATGCCGAAGCGCGAGCCGATGCTGACTTTGAAGTGAACACCCGAGCAGAAGGGGAAGTAGAAACAATATTGCTTCACCTTGAAAATCAGAACAAGCTTATAATCGAAATTCTGCAGAAGTTGGATAAAAAATAAAACTTAAAAATTTGTACAAGATTTTTAGGAACCAATCACAACTTTTGCGATGCTATATATTGCTCGCAAACTATAGTGAGATGAAAAATTAATATCTTTGCCGTTAGCGATATATGGATCGCGCATAATATATTTACCATTGCTACCGCTCACAAGAACGACAAAATGCGTGCCGCCAGATACATTCATGCCTACAATTACTGGGTTGCCGCTGGATAGCGTTGAATCGATAGTTGCTGCTATGCGCGAAGCCGTCACTCCGCCGACACTGATCGTATTCAGAAGATAGGCAGGATAGTATGCCGCAAAGTTTGATGGATTCGCGTTAATAGATGCTGGAGTGACTCCGCTATATCCATAATGAGTCATGACCATGGCTACAGATGTGACTAAACATCCATCGCTAGCGAGAGTATATTGCGTTCCGTTCAATGCACTGCCTCCCCATGATGTATCGCGCTGATTATAATAACATCCCCATTTATCACAAACAGTTTGGTTCGCGAGGAGTTTTGCTCCGCCTGAATTTTTTGTGAAATTTGAAAAGCTGTTCAATTCCGCTTGGGCTTGAGCAAGGAGTTTTTGATAGGTAGATTCTTTTGCGCTAGTCTCGGTCAATAACTGGCTTTTTGAGGCAACAGTTGAACTGAGCGATTTTTGTTGGGTAGCAAGAGATTGATTTTGCGCTGATAACGCATCTTTTTTTTGCTGCATCGAGTTTTGGGTATCGACGAGCTTGCCTTCTTCTGTTTGAAGCTCTTGGGCTTTTGTTCGAACCGCATCTTGAGCTTGAGTATTCTCGTCATATTTTTGCCAGAAGTCAGACAAGCTATTAGAGCCTAATAGCTGCAAAAACAATGATTGATCATCAGACTGTTTAATATCCAGGATATATTCTGCTAGAGCATCTTTGTTCATCGTTATGTCTTGCTGGGTATCATTTATTTGACTACCTAGCTGCTGTATTTGCAACTGAGTGGAATCAATCTGGTGCTGCGTAGCGGAAATTTGTGCTTCTACTTTGCTTCGTTGTAAATCAAGATTCTTAATTGCTGCTTGAAGAGTCTTTTTATCCGCCCCAGCTTTATTAAGAGCTGCTTGATATGTAGCAATCTGTTGATTAAGCGCGGCAATCTGTTGATTGTCTGAATCAATTTGGCTTTGGAGAGTGCCTGAACCAGAATCAGCATTGACTGTAGTAAATGACGGAATTAGCACAAATTGAAAAACCGTCAATATTATCAAAAATGGTATGAACTGTGATAATTTATTTTTCATAATAATATAATCAGAAATTAGACTGATACAATTTAAAATTATATAATAATCATAGCACAGTAAAAATAAAAATACTGCTCTACGATGATGCCGTATTTTTTTTGTGCGATTTATCTTTTGATTAGGAATATAATCTTTTTGAAATAAATATCAGTAATCAATGTATATATTAGAATAGGGCATTATCTTGAAACTCGTGAATATGTTGACTATCTGGATACAAAATAAATCACTTCAACGAACTATTAGGATTTGGTTACTACCAATCATTCTGACAGTGCTTTTGGTTCTCCAAACAACGCTATTCAATTATTGGCTTCAAATAATCCCGCACCTCTACCTCATACGTCGTAGTGCTGCCGCTTTAGGACTCGCCGCACTCGTGTTTGGTCCTAGCGTTTTTATGCGGAGGCGTGGCAGACATATATACCTATTTGTGGTAACGACAGCCATTGCGGCAATTTTCGTTTCAGAATTCTTGTACTATAGATACTCTTCTGGATTTTTAGAATTCTCAGCACTTTTTTATGCTCGTCAAACGGACGAATTATGGGGTACAATCTCTGCTCTTCTATCACCAAAATTGCTTGTATTCGCATTATCACCCGCACTGGTTATAATCAGTTTTTTTGTAACTAGAAAATTCCCTATATTCGATAACTGCAAAACTAAATTTGCTTTGCGCAAGACAATAGCAGTAATTATAGTTGCTGCAGTCTTTTTGGGCGGATACGGCACTGTGCTTGCAGCTGAAAAAAACGATTGGGGAGACACAACCCGTCTGTATAGTCAGCTATACGATTTAGGCACCCTTGTTGGAAAAGTCGGCGTAGTCAATTTTTACATAGAGGATGCTGTAAAATATATAATCCAATCACATCAGCAGCTAACACAACAGGATAAAAATACAGTTGCCAGTTTTGTAGCTCAGCGTCCCGCAGCAACTACCGCGGTAAACGATGTCGGACTATTAAAAGGTAGAAACGTTTTCTTTATTCAATTGGAATCATTTGAAAACTGGGTAATCAATGACAATATAGATGGACAGTCAGTAACTCCAACGTTAAATAGTTTAGCAAAACAAGGAATGTATTTCCCAAATTATTATTCACAGATTGGCGAGGGTAATACCGCTGATGCGGAATTTTCTACGTTGAATTCATTGTATCCTTTACCTGATACTGTAACATTCATTACACATCCTGCCGATCAAAATAATTTGAATGCATTGCCTAATTTATTAAAGAACAACGGATATGCGACTGCAGTTATGCACGGTGATGTCGCAACGTTTTGGAATCGTTCAAATAATTATCCTGGATTGGGATACGAAAATCAATTCAGTAAAGCCGATTATAAAGAATCGCGTGCAATTGGATTTGATGGGCTTGGAGATAGCGATTTTTTCAGTCAATCAGTTCCGAAATTCCAAAATTTAAAACAACCTTTTTTTGCGACTGTAATCACTCTAAGTTCTCATACTCCTTTTGTCATTCCTAGTGATTTGCAGACACTCTCAATTCCTGCGGGTTCGACAGACTTGAATTCTACCCTGCAAGATTATGTTCAAAGTGTGCATTACACCGATGCGGCCTTAGGAACATTTTTAGACTCTCTGAAGAAAGCCGGATTGTATGACAATTCTTTGTTCGTAATTTATGGCGACCATAATGCTTTTATTGGCACTCAAGATTCACAAACAAATCATGTACCGATGATTATGTTCGCACCTGGTTCGACACTTGTCGGTACCAACTCTGAACCAAGCAGTCATATTGATCTTTACCCGACCGTCACAAATTTGTTAGGTATTCCAGCTCCGCAAACCATACTTGGACAGGATTTATTGAATACTCAAACGCCAGTGGCTACACAACGTAATACCGGTTCTGGGACAATCAAATTTATTATTGGCGCATTTTTAAAATATACAGTATCAGATGACGGAAATTTTGAGAATGGCAAATGTCAGGATTGGCCAAGCGGTACCGCGGTAACAACGGATAACTGCAAATCATTATATGAGCAACAAAATCAAACTATTAAAGCTTCGGATATTATAGTGCGCTTTAATCAGCTGTCATTACTAACTAAATAATAAAAGTCCACAGCTTTGCCAATAAAAGCAAATAGGATACATCCTTTGTTTGTAGAAGGTTGCTTGGTTTTGGTACAATTAAGCATAATTACTTTTTAAGAATGATTTCAGAATTTACTCATAATAATGGAAAAGACCTTAATGCAAACAAATAGACCAAAGGTAGGGCTCGCTCTAAGTGGTGGCTCTGCTTTGGGTAACGTGCACATCGGTGTGCTTCAGTCTTTTCAGGATCATAAAATTCCGATTGATTGCATTTCCGGAACCAGTGCTGGTGCTATAGTCGCCGCTTGTTATGCTTTTGGCGTGCCAGTGGAGGATATGGTAGATAAGACTAAATCTTTAAGTTGGTATAAGATTTCTAACCTTTCTTATTCTCGCATGGGTTTGATCACTACGGATAATATAGGAAGATTAACCGAAGAGTTGATAGGCAAGGTAAACATCGAGGATGCAAAAATTCCTTTGGCTATAATCGCTACTGATATTGAAAGTGGCGAGCCAGTCGTCTTTAAAAAAGGTAATCTCTCACAGGCTATAATGGCTAGTGTCTGTATTCCTGGATTGTTCGTACCGATAGAAGTCAACGGCCGGCAGTTGGTGGATGGCGGCTTAGTTGAAAATCTTCCGTTGTCGCCATTGCAAGAAATGGGCGCAGAGATAAGGATTGGTGTAGATCTTTCTCGTTGGCGAAATTACAAGAAGCCAACTAGCGTGATTGACGTCATGCTCAACTCGTTGGACATTATGACCCATACGCAAACCAAAGAACAAGCGGGGAGAGCCGAGATTCTGATTGAACCTCATTTGGAAAAATATACTTCTTCAGATTTTAAAAAAGCGGTGGAACTCGCTGCTGAAGGTTATCGCGCTGCTACTTTGGCTTTGCCCGCAATAAATAATGCACTTTATCCGCAGCCTAGCGTAAAAGAAGCTGCGAACGGTAATAATAATTTCTTCAAAAAAATAGTAGCTTGGTTCAAAGAGTAAAATAACAGTCACAATAAAGAAAGCGCACGCCATTGCTGGTTAAGCAAGTAGCGTGCGCTTTGAGTTTGCTAGAGAGATTTTGTGGCTTGTTGATACCGAGCCATGGCCGGAGCCATGAGGTCCATGGATCCCCAGTGGCAGATTTCAAACCCTGGGTGATTGTCGCCGATTTTTGTCAGCACTTCTTTGGTTTCGGCTCTCCAACGAGGGTCGCAAGGCTCAAGATTCTTGTTACCAGAGAGACAAGAACACGCCTCTGCTTCTGTCTCAAAGAGTGCAATGATCTTTGATGTCCGTCCGCCCCAAAAAGTAGTATTAACCATTTCGATCTTGCGCTCGAAGGTCGAAGTTGGTGAGGTTCGACCGCTACCCTCTGGGCAGTAGGCAATTAACTGATCGCAAATGGCAATCATATAACCGCCTTTTAAATCGTGACCAACAGGAACTTCACTTTTGCCATTGCTGGCGATTTTTGTCGCCGAGGCAACATGTTTGCCTTTGTCGTAGAAAACTCGATAAACCGAGGTCGTTGTTACCGCAAAAAACTCGTTAAACATATGAGTCCTCCTTCTGAACTTCGTATCATAGTAGCTGTGAGTTCGGCGGTTGTCAACATGCTGTCACCTATATATTCATCTAGTACAGGCCATTGCTTTTTCTGATAGTTATGGTAGTATGATATGAATTTCACGGAGGCGAAATAATGAACAAGATATTGCGTGTGTTTTCTCATCTTGCGCTTCTGTTTAAAAGATGCGCCCAATCAAGGCTGCTGCGTAAGGCCGCTCCGTTTATATTCGGTATCTGCACAACGACATTTGTCTTTACGCTATCAAACTTCCTGGTCAGTCATCATATTGGTACTGCCGATACAGACGATGTTCTTATCCTCTGTGTGATTAACACAGTGCTTTTGGGAAAAATCTTCTTACAGCATTACCAACTTCGTCGCATGAAAAAGTTATTCATGGTGAAGATCATGGAAACTTGGGAAAAGCAAAAAACGTTTTTCTCCGATGAGCAAATTCCTGATCGTCTGGAGGTGAGCTCCGCACTTGAAAAAACCATCCAGACTAAGGGTGCGGATCTCGCTTCGATCGAAACGATAATCCGTTATGCCAGCAGAATGGAGATGACCGACGGATTAGCTCCGGTCAACGAACCATCCCATAAAGGCAAAGGTAAAAGTGCTTTTAGTGGCTTCACTCCAGAGTTTGGAACGGTAAAAATCGAGAACGAAAGCAAACAGCTTGAACCTTGCCAGGCTAACAATAACAAAACGCGCATCGGAGCCTTCAAACTCTGGCGCACGCTTGATGTCGTCTTTTTCCAAGAATGGTGGCGCTCAGACTTTTCGACAGCCAGCTCTTGGACAGATCCATACGAAGGTTGGGCGATAGCGTTCAATCCAGAGCAGTTGTCGTTCAGATTTTTTGGTGAACTGATCTTCATTCAACCTGTTGAGGAGGAGTACAAAAAAGAGTTGTTGTACGGTGTAGAAATCGTTAGCGGTCAGGAGGTTGGACAGTTCAAAGCGATGAGAAAGTTCGGTCTCAGGTAACAATATCTTTCTTGCAGTGAGCCGCCCCGGGGTAAAAGCTGGGGCGGTGTTTTTTTATGGTTAGTGCATAGCTCGTTTCTGACCAAAATGATATAATGGTTATGTTCATTTAGTAGCAAAATCTGAAAGAAAAGCACTATATATATGAGAATCGAAGAAGAAATCAAGTTAGACTATGCCGATGTCTTGTTACGTCCAAAGCGCAGTACACTGACATCGCGCAAGGAAGTTGTTCTTGAGCGCACTTTTCGTTTTTACCATTCTCCAAAAACTTGGCAGGGTGTGCCGATTATGGCCGCGAACATGGCTACTTGTGGCACATTTGAAATGGCTAAAGTATTGGCGCCGTACAAGATGATTACGACCTTTCATAAATATTACAGTGTTGAAGATTACAAGAATTTCTTTAAAGATTTCAGTGGTGCGGATTATATCGCTTACACACTCGGCATTCGTGATGAAGATATTGCTCAGCTGAAGGAAATGATTGCTACTGGTCTTATCAATAATTTTTCATTCATTTGTGTCGATGTGCCTAATGGATATTTAGAGCGTTTTATCGAATCAATAAAATTAGTGCGTTCACTTTGTCCAGAACATATCATCATCGCTGGCAATGTCGTCACGAACGAGATGACCGAAGAAATTATTTTGTCTGGTGCAGATATCGTTAAGGTTGGAATTGGACCGGGCGCGGTTTGTACAACTCGCCGTATGACAGGAGTCGGCTACCCACAGCTTTCTGCGGTTATCGAATGCTCGGATGCGGCTCATGGTATTGCCAACAGCAAGGGTGGCTATGGTTTAGTAATTGCTGATGGCGGACAACAATATCCATCATGCATCGCAAAGGCATTTTGCGGCGGTGCAGATTTTAACATGGCCGGTTCGTTGTTTTCTGGTTTTGACGAAAGCGCTGGAGAACTTGTAGAAAAGAACGGAAAAAAGTACAAAGAATATTTTGGTTCCTCATCTAATAAAGCGCTTATTGAATTCTACGGAAAAAAATCTGCCCATCGCGCATCGGAGGGCAGATACGTACTGATGCCATACAAGGGAAGCGTACACACATTTATTCAAGACCTCTTTGGCTCATTGCGTAGCACTGCTACATACATTGGCGCAAAACAACTCAAAGAATTCGCAAAACGTGCAACCTTCATTCGTGTTAATCATCAAATGACAACTTACTTGGAAGGTTTTGACCAAGGAGAATAAAAATAAATAATAACTTTTAGACTTGGTCATTAATACGTTTGAGATTAATTTTTGTAATATTGTTACTGGAAAATACTTTAAAGGTTATTTCCAGTAACAATTTGAAGAATACATCATAAAAGTTTATGGAAACAATTTCTGATTGCTTCAAAAGCATATTAATTGATGATAAGGAAACGAGTCGTATCTCTGCTAGAAGAGTACGAAAACTAATTTATACTAGTATATCGAGTGAGCCTGGGGAGCTCCAACGTATTATTGAAACCGCTCCGGATAATTATGCTAAAATTTCCGAGCTATTTCGGCAGGAAGATTTTGTTATTGCACTTTCGACAATTTATTTTTTACGTGACGAAGAGGTTAAACCCGACTTCCTTTTTGACTGGTTGTTTGAGTTGTTAAAACATAAAAATGGAAACATTCGTTTGGCGGCAGTGCGCATGATCGGACATGAGCTTGGAGGTCTAACAGTACATCTTCGCTTCCCTAATGATAAATGGCGCGTAGGACACAATCTTAGACCAGAAGAAGCCGATAGAATTCTTAAAGAGTTATATTTGAGATTGGATGAATTGTTACGTAATGTGTGGAAACCGGCATACAAGAAATATAAATATGTTTCCTCACTTCCTAGTTCGCCGTACAAATCTGTACAAATGTTACTTAGTTATCTAGAAGATGATTGTGGTAAAGAGTATATGAACCACCTTGCAAAAATAGCGGATGAAGAAATATTTTCAAAAGGAAGACATCATTTGATACAGAAAGTTACTGTAGAATCGGTAGATGCCAAAGCTTTATTTTTTCTTAAACAATCGGCACTCAAAAATATGCGAAGCGAGATGGAAAATATGATGTTTCCGGAATTTTCTCATCATTTTTCAAATCTTGAATTTAAAGATCTGGTAGATAGGATATATTCTCATTCACAATCATTTCCTGAGCTTATTCAACAATTATTAAATAATGATGAGTATATTCGTGAAACTGACGAATATCAAAAAATGGTATTAGATCTTATTTCAACAGCTTGGAATATATATCCGCATAAAGAACTAGAAGGATACAGCCCTTACGAGATTATCGCAATGCAGGAAATTAGTGATATACTTCATTTATCATAAATAAAAAATACCTCTTATGGCTCCTCTCACAAAAGAAAAAACATTTTCACAAGCAATCGCTTTCTATACTTTACTGCTGATTTTTGGCGCTTTAGCTTTGATGATCTGCTGGCCATTTTCTCAAATTTTGGCCATAGGCGTAGTCTTTGGAATTTTGCTCGCTCCATTTTGTCGCAAGCTGGCAAGATACGTTAGATATAAATGGTTATCCGCGCTCATAATATTAGCACTGGCTCTTTTGATTATTGCTATCCCAATCTTTTTTATCGGCAAACTATTTCTTTCCGAAGTCATAAGTCTATACAACGGCGTAATTTCCGGACAACTTGTCTTCAATCAGAGTCAATTTATTTCTGGATTACCGGAACATTTACGTAATTTTGCGCAAACATTCTTTACTGATTTATCAAGCTATATTTCTCCATTGGCCTCTCAAACGATACAAGGCATATCCTTTATTGTATCGAACGTCGCTTATTCTCTATTCGCTTTGCTTTTTGTCGGGCTGATATCTTTTTACATAATGAAGGATAGCGATAAATTGGCTACGTTTATGCAAGGTATCATTCCGCTTTCCAAAGAGAATGAGACTACCTTGATAGGCAGACTCGAATCTTCTATTAATGGTATAGTCGTCGGACAATTCTTTGCGGCTTTGATTTTTGCTACGATCATGACTATTGGTTTATGGATCTTTGGTGTACCAAGTCCATTGATCTGGGGAGTCTTTGCTCTCTTTGCCTACCTCATACCCAACATTGGGGGAGTGCTGATTCTGATTCCGGCTCTCGTATATCTTTGGGTCATGCATAGTACGGTGGCTTTTATAGGAATGTCCATCTGGGGAATTCTGACTATAGGCATCGTTTATAATCTGCTCAGCCCAAAAGTCGTCGGTTCGCGTATGCAATTACATCCCATGCTTGTGCTGATTGGAATTATTGGAGGCTTAAAGGTTATGGGGATTTTTGGTTTCTTCCTTGGGCCAATAATCATTTCTATCTTTTTTGCCTTGCTTGATATTTATAGAACAAAGCTGGCTTAGAAAATATTAGGTTATTTAAATTAATATTCAAACAAAAGACGGAATCCGACGACTCCGTCTTTTTTAACAACATATCTCGAATAAAATTAGTATTGTTTTTGCGATTTATAAAATCTTGACGTTGAGGTGCTATGTATCGTATAGTGTAAAGTCAATTTCGAGTAGAGGTTTAATAATATGTTAAAGGCTAATCCTTCTAAGTTCGCAAAATGTTTTGTGGATTTGGAAGGGGAAACCCCGAAGTTGAATTGTTTTTAAGGAGGATAAGCAAATGGAAATCAATTTGCCAGTAGCTCTTACGGAAGAGATCCGGCGAAAGGTGAATTCATGGGCGAGGAAGGGTGGTTTAATATCCGCCATGCAGGAAATTCACATCGCCATAACCGCAAACGTAATCGATACTGGGGTTGCCGTAGGTCCATTTACGTTGATTGAGTTTAAACCGCAGATAATCGACTTCTCCATTCGTAAGTCATATAAAATCTTTGGCCTTAAGGACGAGACTAACATGACCAACCTCTTCCCGCCGGACCAGATGCAATACGGTCTGGGATCGGAGATCATTGTCGAAGTTTCCGGTCTGTTCGTGAAGCCCGAGCGGACGTTTGAGGTCAAGCAGCTTCTCGGGTCGACCCTGGGCGAAGCCATCAAAGCCTTGTATCCCAAAGCCAAAGTAGAGGTCTTTGTCATCACGTTCAACCAGGAGCAGGACGCGTTCTGGGTCTCGAAGTAGACAACAGGTGTAATGCAAAAAGCGCAGGACTTCGGTTCTGCGTTTTTTCAATATCAAATTATTGAATAATCTTGGATTTTATAATTGACCCCAATGTTTATAGGTCTTTATGCCTATAGCACCTGGGTCAGATTGAGCGTATTAAATTTGGCTCAAGCGGCATGTTCGTGAGGTTTCTTTTTATATCCGTGTATAAAATTGTTTGACTACTTCACTCACTTGCATCCAGAAAAATGCCCAAATCCATATTATAATTACCCACATAATTGGAGCTTTGGTCATAAACAAACCAGACAAGGCTATGGCAGTCGCTAATAATTGTGTAACAGTTGTTGCGAGTATAACTTGCCAGCTTGGTAAATATTTATACCAACGCTCTTGAGTGTGGGCTACATAAATCAACATGTGGCCGCCGATTGTCAGTTTTAAAAAGAATAATGTTTCAATAATCGGCATGCCTAAATGAAAAATATTTTTTGCCAAGAAGAACATTAATAGACTGTTGACTACACCGGTTAATCCAAAGAGACTGCTTAACCAAAAACGCTCTTTGACTTTAATAGCTGCCGGGCGACTTGCTAACTGAACTCTGTTAAAGGCTAATGAAATTATAGGAAGGTCATTAAGGAAAGCAATTAAGATTAGCTGTACTGGTGTTAGCGGATATAATTTATAAATCAAACCCAAAACAGCGATGGTGATTATCAAACGCAGACTTTCAGAAATACGGTAAACAGAATAGCTATACAAACGCGCGAATATCTTACGCGCTTCTATAACCGCATCTTTAATGACTGCAATACCAGGTGCCAAGAGAACAATATCTGCCGCGCTCTTTAGTGCGTCTACTGCTCCACTTACGGCAATACCAACATCAGCAGCTTTAATTGCCGGTAGGTCGTTGACTCCATCGCCAGTCACTGCAACGCGGAAAAGCTTTTTAGCTTCTTCTACTATTTTTAATTTATCCTCGGGTAATATTTCGGCAAAGACAGATTTATTTTGCCACCAGGTTTTATCTATATTATTAAAATCAATTTGATCAAGCACATGTTTAACAATAACTAATTCGTCAGCTCCATCAAGTTGCAACTCTTGCGCTACGCGTTGACTTATCGCTGTATTGTCTCCCGTCAGCATTTTTACCGCTATACCGTTGTTCTTCAAAAAGGATATAGCTTCTTTAGCATCTTCAAATACCGTATCAGATAGTAAGAAGGTGCCAACAAGTTGCATATGAATTTCTTCTGCACCAAATGTATTTATTGCAATGGCCAACGTGCGATAGCCTTTTGATGCAAAGTCGAGTATATCTTTTTTAAAGGTTTCAGCAAAGCCGTCTTGTAAATTGCATAGAGTTTCTATTATTTGAGTAGCACCTACAGTAACACATACTTTGTGATCGTCAGGATATTCAATTACAGCTGTACTTCTTTTACGTTTAGAATCGCCAGGTATAATCTTTACAACTTTGTAGTTTATAGATAAATTCAATTCTTTGAATTTGTCTATAACCGCTTGGTTAATTGGATTCTTTTCTTGACTTGCTGTGGATGCTGCGAGTTTAATTAAATCATTTTCTGAAAAAGATTTATTATAGCAAACGATTTTTTCAATACTGATTTTATTTTTTGTGAGTGTGCCGGTTTTATCTGAGAGTAATAAATCTACATTTGCAAAAGCTTCTAGTGCTGAAAGCTGCCTGACAATCGTCTCTTTTTTTGCTAATTCTAATACGCCAAAACCTATAATCAAACTCATTACCGTAGGTAGACTGATTGGAATACCAGCGATAATCAGGCTTAAATCAAGCAATATTATTTCTAATATAGGTGTATGAGCGAAAACTAACACAATCGTCAAAATCACAACCGCGATTAGACTTAAAATAGACAGGAATTTTGATATGCGCAAAATATCCTGTTCAAGTAAGCTGCGTTTTTTTGCCCCAATGGCCAGTTGTAGAGTTTTACCGAATCCTGTGTCTTTTCCAGTGGCTGTTATTTCAGCTCTTGTGTCACCGGTTGTCAGGAATGACCCAGAAATTAATGTATCGCCGACAGCTTTTTCTTTTGGCATACTTTCACCAGTAAGTGCTGCTTCATTTGCTGTTAGATTATCTGCTTCTAATATTTTAGCGTCTGCGGGAATTATGTCTCCAACGGTAAGACTAATAATATCATTAGGTACAAGTTCTTTTGAATTTAGCCAAATCCAATTACCATCACGCATGACCTTAATTTGTACGGAGAGTTTTGCTTGTAATTGTGCTACGGCTCTATCGGCTTTATTCTCTTGCCAAAAGCTTATAAAAAAATTCAAGAACATCAAAACCAAAATGAAATTACAATCAAAAAGATTTTTTGCCAAAAGAGAAAGAAGCGCAGCGGCAAGAAGCATCAGAGCGATAGGGGAAACTAGCCATTTGGCAAACTTTAAAAACACTCCAGGCTTCTTTTCTATAATTTCGTTAAGTCCGAATTTTTGTAGTTGTTCTTGAGCTTGTTGTGATGTTAAACCATTCATGAAGTTAATCCTGTTTAGTCATTCTAAAACTCGCGTAAGATAAGAAACCTGCAATTATTGCGGCAATGCCAGATACCCAATATGGTGTATTCCAAGATAACAAATTAATTGGAAGATTAAATATCAGGCGCCCCAAATGTGCAAGTGCGACTATGCCGAATATAATTCCGGCAACACGATGGAATAAACGTTCTCCAGAGGTGTGGCCAGTTTCCTTCATTCTCCAAGCGTAGTGAACTAAGAAAGCAATTAGAATGATGTCGAAGATCATCCCTAAAATTATGCCTCTGTTGGAAAATTGAATGCCGAATAAGGAAGCGGAACCCATGTCCTTGGCCAAGAACCACCAGCCCGCCAAAAAATCTCCGAGAATAAGTCCAGATAAGAATTTCGCAATTTCCCTCAATGTTTTTTTATGCATAGTTTTCTTTTATTTAAGTTATATATTTGAATTATACACCTTCTAAGTTCTTTATAATCAAGTTTATACTTAGTTCCAATCTTAAGAATATGGCGAATTCTTCAAATTATCTTTAGACAATATAAAATCCACAAACCTAGATTTGTGGATTTTATAACTGACCTCAATGTTTATAGATACTTTTACATACAGCACCTGGGTCAGGTTTGAACGTGTTGAATTTGGCTCAAGTTTCGTGATTAGGATTGGTATTTATCTTTTTAATTCCGTAACAACTCTTTCAGTCCTATACGCCTTCCATATTCCATGGAGCCGTAACGGAACGCACGAACCGCAAACCAAATGGCGATACCCGCACTTAAAATTAAGACCATAAGCCCCCCAATTGATTCCGAGACCGTAAGGCTGCCAATGGTATTGCGCAACAGCAGTGTGGAGGGGGCAGTTAGCGGAAAATAAGTAAAGATAGTAACGATTAAAGCATGGGGCGAACTAATAATGCTCGAGATCGCGTAAATTGGGACAAAATTCCAGATTATGGCGAAGCCCATGAATCTGCTTGCGTCATTTCCGCCAGGGAACAAGGCACCTAATCCAACTACAAACCCAATGTACATGATAAGTCCCACAATAAAGAACAACGCGGCGAATGTAACAACAATCGGATTTATAGGAATACTGCTAAGCGTTATGCCGCTTGGGAAGCCAAGGAGACTTGGAAAAAAGACATACGCGCAAACAAATGGGATGGTCAAAACTGCAATCTGCACAAACCCTAAAATTATTAGCGATATAATTTTGCCTAAAATAAGCGTTCGCGCCTTGATTGAGGTTAGCAGTATTTCTGCTGTTTTGTTCGCTTTTTCTTCGGCTGTGCTCGAAAGCATAGTATAAGACAGCAGGATTATAACCAAAAAGAAGATACCGGCGAATATTCCGGGAGCAATAACATTTGTGAGGTCATTAATTTCAGCACCACTTTTGTATGTAGTTGCGGTAACAGTAGGACTTTTTTCCAAAATCTGAACAGCTTCCGAGTTTCCAGTTGCCGAGCTAACGGCTTTAGACACACCTTGTTTTAGTAGGTTTGTTGCGGCGTCGTTGTATGGTTGTGTAATGCTTAACCCCTGATCTTTTGCGTAAACTTGGATACCGTTGGTTTCTGGATTTTGCGGATAGTAAAAGAACGCGGCAAGTTGGCCGTTTTTTACTGCGGCAATCCCAGCATCCTTATTTGGTTCAACGCCAATATGCTGTGTGACTAACAATTGAGGATCAATTAATCCAGAATTATCTAAAACTGAAATCTTTGCGTTTTGCGAAAAATTTTGGTCTTGTGTTTGCGCGTTTTTTTGCGCATTCTGAATTGAAAGTTTTTCAATTCCAAAGACAGCCAGAATAATCAATACTGGAGCAATGGAGGCGTACCAAAAACTTTTTTTCTTGAGAGCTCTGAAAACTTCAAAATTTATAATATTCCACATAGTATTATTTGTATAAGGATAGGAAAATTTCATTCAGAGTCGGGCGGCGCACATCAAATGTTGTAATATGTAGATCGTCTTGATTTGCCAGGCATCGAAAGACTTCATCGACTGCGACATCTTTTTGCCATGACAATTCCGCATAGTGTGGTAATTGTTTGGTAACGCTGTATAACTTTTCATTGGTGGGTAGTTGTCCGGTATAGGCCAGCGCGATAACTGTGGTACCGAATTGGTTTTTTACCTCATCGACCGTACCGTAAAGGGCGCGTGTACCATCTTTGAGCAGCACGATGCGGTCGCATAGCTGTTCAACTTCTTCCATGCGGTGTGTTACGAGTATAACGGTGGAACCCTTGGCGCGTTGTTCGTTGATGATATTCATTAAGAGCGAACGGTTGACTGGATCCAACGCTTCGGTCGGCTCATCAAGAATCATAAGAGATGGTTCATGTATGATGGTCGCACCCAGCTGAACTTTTTGCTGTTGTCCGTTGGAAAGGCTAGATAAATGTTCACGCGCTTTGTCACCAATCCCGACACGATCAAGATATGCCAAAGATCGCTTCTTGGCTTCATCCCGATTCAAGCCGTGCATGACGGCAAGATAAATCATGGTATCAATCACTGGCTCATTGCGGTATAGTCCGCGCTGTTCCGGCAAATAACCAATCGTGGCAGACATGTCAGGATTATAGCGCCTGCCGTTTATCAAAAGTGTGCCGCTCGTCGGTTCAAGAAGCGAAAGCAATGCGCGAATGGTAGTAGTCTTGCCTGCACCGTTGGCACCGAGCAAGCCAAAGACCTCGCCTTGGCTTACGTTAAAAGACAGGTCTTTGACAACCTCTTTAGAGTCGAAGCTCATCGCAAATGATTGTATATCTACAACTGGTGAATTCATATCTTGATTATACTCTTAAAATCTTGATTTAGTAGTCTCCGATGTTTTTCTGTTATACTAGAAAAGGTACAAGTGGCGTTTCCCAAATCTTGGATCACTAACCCCGATCTACAAGACCACGCCCATCCACACAACCTTTGGGGTATATATCCAAAGGTCGAATACGAAAAACCAATTAAAAGAAATATGGAAGAAGAAAAAGAAAAGAAAACAAACCAAGAAGAGTTTGACTGGGTGAAAGACCGAGAGATGGGGCGAAAATACTGGAGGTCGTGGGGTTCGTGGTACAGCTGGGGTTCTCCTGTTGGACTCGGACTGTTCTTCATTGAAATTGCCATCAGTCTTTGGGTGTTGCATCTCGCGAACATCATCCACTAAATAAGCGATAGTAAAAGACCACCGGACTTAGGTCCTGTGGTCTTTTACTATATAACACCTGGGTCAAGTTGAACGTATTGAATTTGGCTCAACGGTATGGTCTGGGTGATCCCTTTGAACAATCTCTTGGAGTCTTTGATAGGGTAGTGGTTGGGCACTCGGGTCTTGGCATCTTTAGACAGTTTTTAAGTATTGAAGATAATTTTTAAAATTTGTATAAAATATTATTTAACAAATCCAGCTTTTTTTAAAACCGTTTCGTCTACTCTTTGGAATTTTGCATACAAATAAGCCATGACCAAACGACGTATGAGTTTCTCGTCTTTTATATCCAAATTAGTAATTAAGTTCGAAATAAATTTTTCGCTTGTCGGCTTATCGTGCAATAGCTGATTAGCAACGCCAAAAGATGCACCTGCTCGTTTTGCTATTTCCTCTGCACTTAATCCGGTTTTTCTGATGATTTCTTTATAGACTACGGAAAGTTTTACGTTCTCAATTTTATATGCTCTCATAAACAAATTATATGACTATTTAAGTTAAATAGGAAGTTATAGAGAATGGCTCCTCTAATAAAAATTATTATATTTTTATAATCAATAAAATCAAGGTATTTGATAGGGACTTGAAATATAAAATATAAAAAGCATAATGATTTGAAAATCACAAGGAGGGGTTATGGGGCAAGAGAAAAGAATGCTTGATGGCGACGATTTGTTTATGGCATGTTCGGCGGAGGAAATTTGCCAAAATGTCATAGGGAAATTAGACATTTTCCATTTGGTCAATCTTTGGTATCATGTCGAATCAAATCAGCTCATAAACGGCAAGGTCATATGTTTTGGATGTGAAACCATTCATTTGAGAACGGCCGAGGAATGGATTGAACAATCTTGGGAAGGAATCGTTCTAGTCGATAATGGGCGCGCCAGGGATACTTACTTCCACAAAAAAGGAACTGAACGTTTTAGGCATTTCTGCGGACCTTGTTTTATTGAGGATGATACGAAGCCCAAAATGAATTGGCGGAAATTGTTTTTGCAACATGGAATAGTATTTCCAGAGTAACATGATTCAACCAATAAATTTGTAGTTGTCACCAACAAAACAAAAAGCGTACGACTTAAATCGTACGCTTTTTTACATACAGCACCTGGGTCAGGTTGAACGTGTTGAATTTGGCTCGAGCCTGTCCTCTTGAACCGAACATTACTCATCAATTATATGCGTTTTCGCAAGGAGATCCGTTTGTTTCATATTAAAAAATCGCCCCAATTGTGGGGCGATTCCGGCAAGATAATTTGCTTAATGCAAAATTCCTGCAATATGGATCAGATACAGGAAAATTCCGAGCGGAATGATAAGTAGAGTCCATGCCAGGCCTAAGCCGACCGGTGAGCCCCATTCGTCCCATCTCTGCCTTCGTGATTTAAACCAATAGTCTGGTTCTTCCAAAAGCTTCTTCTGCATCGCTTCTTGATGAGCTACTTCAAACTCTTTTTTGTCCATGATTCTCCATTGAAGATAGGTTAATCTGTTATCCCGCTCGACCATATACGCCATGGCGTATAGAAGGATAGTTGAGGCCCTTGGTCTGTAGATTGGACTTCTTTTTGCGTCTCAAGGGTAAGACAGAAGTATTATTCCAAGTGAGGGTAGTATAACAAAAACATTAGTTTCTGCTAATTTTCTTATTTGGCTTGTACCTATCCCAAATATGTACATTTCAAGTTTTGACAGGAGATGGGACTCGAACCTAAAATCATTGGCAATTCTGCATAACTTGGCTTCAGGCATAATAAAGACGAAATATGAAATTTCGTCTTTATTATTTACCCAACGTTTTGATACTTTTCAGTAGGGCACGTGGGTCAGCCCTGGAAAAAACATATTTGGCTCCCCAGTGATGGGAACGGCAAGAGGGAGGCAAATCGCTTAACGAAAGGTTTTTTCTGTGATAAATTGAGATTACAACTAAATAAAAGTCGTCTAAACCATCAAGCTTGGATATGAGTTCGAAAAAGGTCATTAAAAATTATCTAACACAATAAAACTATGAATCCTCTAATTTTCTGGCCTGAATTTGGAATATTGTTCGCGGGAACACTCGTTGGTGGCTTAGCCATCATGCCCTACAGCTTGAGGCTACTCAAGGCATCCAGTCAGGGTAAGCCGCTCAAGATGTCCATCCAAAGGCTCTCGCTCCTGTCGTTCCTGCAAACTGCCGCCTTGTCTGCAATCGCGATCGGAGTCGGACTGTGGGTTGCCCATTCCATAGGACTTGGTGCACCTTACATTGAAGCGGCTATCGCTGGCACGGCGTCAATCCAAGCGGTCGCAACAATGCTCTCGCTTGCCGTCGGTCTCGGCTTTCTGGGAGGCTTAATCCTTCTCTTGGCGGATATTCTGTTCTTGCCGCATTTGCCCGAACCAATACTCGCCACCGCTCGGAAAACCACGCTATGGGAAAACTTCCTCGCATCGTTTTATGGCGGTATCAACGAAGAAATCCTAATGCGTCTGTTCGGGCTGTCGGTATTTGTTTGGCTATTGTCCAGAATCTGGCACACATCGGCAGGTCTGCCGACCGGTACGGTTTTTTGGACTGTGAACGTGATTATGGCAATCGTCTTTGGACTCGGCCATCTGCCCGCCCTCAAGGGTCTTTTAGGGAAGATAACGCCGCTCATGTTCGCTCGGACGCTATTGCTCAACACACCGATTGCCCTCATATGCGGTTGGTTGTTTTGGACTTACGGAATTGAAGCGGCGATAGTGGCGCATTTTGCCGCCGATATCATCTACCACGTCGGAGGGACTATCGTGCTTCGACTCAACGACAAACATCATTTCGTTTCATAGTTCATATAAAGCTCCGAGAAATCGGGGCTTTTTGATTGGGCTTAGATTTTTTACAACATTCCCAGAAAAGATTTATGCCGCAGACGGCATCGAAGTTTTACATATAAGAATGAGAATACTGGGGGTTGACTGTTCGCTTCCCGCGCTTCGGCAAGAACCTTAATTGCCTATCACCATCGGAGGGTATACGCTGGTAAAGATATGAGTTCGGAAAAGGTCATTAAAAATAATATAAGGAAATAACCATATGAAAAACTTATACGCAAAAGCGGTTGGTGGACTCTTGTTCCTGTTCGTTGTCTTCGCGGCGATGTTATTCATCCCTGCATGGACGTTCAATTACTGGCAGGCGTGGATGTTTCTTGCCGTGTTTTTCGTATCGGTATCAGCGATTTCCGCATACCTTATGAAAAACGACCCGAAGTTGCTGGAACGACGAGCGGGCGGTTCCGAACAGGAAACGAGCCAGAAGATTATCCAATTTCTTTTGACAATAGCGTTCCTCGCATCCATCATCATCCCTTCTCTCGACCATCGCTTTGCGTGGTCTGTGATGTCGCCCTATTTCGTGGCGATCGGAGATGTTCTCGTAGCAACGAGTCTCCTCATCATATTTCTCGTGTTCAAGGAAAACACGTTCACTTCGCGGATCGTGGAAGTTGATGTGGAACAAAAAGTAATTTCGACGGGACTGTATGCGCTCGTGCGTCATCCGATGTATATGGGAGCTTTATTCCTATTCGTCGGCATACCTCTCGCGCTCGGCTCATGGTGGGGATTACTCACATTCATCCCGCTCACGTTCATCATCGTCTGGCGGCTTCTCGACGAGGAGCGATTTCTCGCAAAGAACCTGTCGGGCTATGCGGAGTATAGAGACAAAGTGAAATACCGCTTGATTCCGTTCGTGTGGTAAATAGTTTCAAAAAAACAAAGCTCCGAGAAATCGGAGCTTTTTTATTCAAATAATTTTAGGGAGTATTACTCCCGAAATGTACGACAAAAAACTGAAAGAGTACAAGTCAAAACAGTTTGATATTACCCAACAAGTCCAAGAGCATAGCAAAGCAGACGAAAATCATTATCTAACCGCCGCACGCCTGCTTGAGGTTCTTTAGTTATCCCTCCTGGAGAAACTATACCGAGAGAAAATAGAGAGGGATCCAAAGCGGTTCCAATAGAAAGATGTCGTTTAGAATTCATATTTTACAAGGCGCATCATATCCCTCAGCATTTCATGAGGAATATGAAGGTTATCTGCAGCGCTTAAATCCAACGGGAATTCCTTGGCAAAAGGGGATTCGAAAACCGACACCTCATCGACCCTTTTTAATGCAGGATTCAAAGCATCAATTTCATCCAGGTTATTCACAGCCCAGCGAATTACAACCTGCATCTTTTCGGCAAGCATTTTCTTTCCGGCTTCAACGACAAAGGGGCTCATGACATCAAATGCGATAATGCCATGATGGAAGCGCTTAACAAGATGGCTGAAGAGCATGCGTACTTCTTCTTCGCTTAAATATTCTAGACATCCTTCCGAGATGATCATCGTCGGTTTGCCAACAGGAACGTGCGTTAGCCATGCAGGATCGGTGACCGATGAAGAAATCATTGTATATCCCGGGCTGTCGGCATAGAAATGCTTGCGGAGTTTAATTACGTCAGGATAGTCAATATCAAACCATTGCACGGTTTCTGGCGGATCTACGCGAGTGACTCGCGCATCAAGACCGCATCCAAGATGAACGATGACGGCATTCGGATTTTTCTCAATGAAGTCTCTCGTCCAATCATCATAATGCCGGGCACGTATGACCGAATCATTGTCAGACTTTTCCATAGTACCGAAGTCATAATCTAAAGAGGTCATGATTTTGTTTGCTGTCGTATCACGCAGAAGTGAATGTGACGCAAGGCTGTCGAGCGCTTTCTCGCGTAATGGAATCAGAAGTGTCGCTTGCGCTCCAGTCAAATGAATTTTTTGAATGGATTCATTATGTAGTTCCATGAATTTTTTTAAGTTAATTATAATTTGAAGCCCAAAATTTGTTGATGATTTCAGTATACTCTTATTATCACTAAAGGAAGCAAATAATTTTTGGCAGTACCTGGGATTCGAACTCAAATTCTTTGGCACTTCAGGTTTTGACAGCAGATGGGTCTCGAACTTAAAAAATAGGTAAATTTACTAAATCGATCAAGAGCAATATAAAATCCACAAACTTAGGTTTGTGGATTTTATATCTGACCTCAATGTTTATAGGTACTTTTACATACAGCACCTGGGTCAGGTTTGAACGTGTTCTATTTGGCTCCAGTTTCGTGATTCGGATTAAAATTTATTCTGATTTATTTGGTTCTATTCCCAGGAGCTGTCATTTATTCAAATATTCAAAACAATAGGGTTTTTATATTCTTTTAATAATTTATGATCTTGATTTTTCTGGGCCATCTCATTCCATAGTTTAGTTTTTTCAGCAAAAGCTTTTTGTACAGATTCAAAAGAAAACAGTGTTAAAAGCTTTTCCAAACTAGAAGAATAATTAGAGAAATCTACAAGGGCTTCAAAATAATCAACAATATTATATATTTTATTATCATAGCTGATTGAAATGCTATGTAATTCTGGATTTCCGCGATATTGCGAATACCCAAAATATTCTCTGAGCTCTGTCGTATTCATTATTGATGCAGTTAGTGCCTCTTTAAAATAATCTATAGTTTTAGAGTCGATGTTGACGCTGTGATTCTGTTCCCATAGTTCCAATTGTCTATAAAATATAAAATGGGATATTTCATGCACAGCTATTTCCACGATTTCTCGTTGTTTGAATTCTTTACCAGCGATATACCTTGCAATGGAAAAATAGAAAGTATCGTTTCTAAACGGAGAGAATGGTAAAAACGTAGGAATTGCAGTGTAAGCTTGTTCTGATAATTCTGGGAAATTCATTCTTTGAGCCAGGATTGTAAAAATATCGTCAGATTTAGAAAACTCATCTTTGGCTTGTTTAACAATTTCTTTAATCTGATCCCCAAATCTTTTATACATATCTAAAACAATTTCTTCAACAACAATTTGTTGATTTGTATTGTTTTCTAATTTTTCTGTAAGTTTTGGATAAAAATTTAAAATCGCGACACGTTTACTAAGACGTTTTGGGTCATTCAAAAAGAACTCGAATCTTTCAATGTCGGCTTGAGGGTCAATTAGAAAATTTATTTTGGGAGATAAAGAGGGCATTTGGATTTATTGACTTTAATACCCGTTTATTATAATATAGGCTGTTCTCTTTGGAAACCAAAAGGAGGGTCTCCGATGTACAAAAATCTGTCTGCTCCGCTTGTTATCCAAGTGGAAATCACTGAAAACTGCCCTAACCGTTGCATCCATTGCTATAACTACTGGAGACACTCCTCAGAGTCCTGTGCGACTTTTGTCGCTATGAACGCTGATCAAGTTGACAGGGTTATGGACGAAGTCGAACGCTGCAAAGTGTTCGAAGTAGTAATCACTGGCGGCGAACCGTTGTTGAATAAATCTGGTCTGTACCAAATGCTGGATCGCGCAGAATGTAGCGGTACAGCCGCAACCATCAACACAAGTCTGTTGGGTCTTACAGAATCAGATGCACAGAAGCTTTCCGGATACAAATGCTTGCGGAATGTACTCACTTCAATCATCGGGCCGAATGCGGAAATCCATGACAGTATATCCGGGCACCAAGGTTCTTTCGATAAGACCTTGCAAGGTGTGGCACTGTTACGAAAGTATAATGTGCCGGTTTCCGCCAATATGGTGGTGTCCCAACTCAATAAGGTATACATCTCTCAAACAGCAGAACTCTGCAAGCAAATTGGCATTAGGGTTTTCAATGCAACTCGTGCAACTTGTCCGACCAATTGCCCAGATTTCAGCCAATATTCCTTGGATTTGCAAGATTTGCGTGGATCC
>Ga0302269_1000152_pt1 | contig 41794 bp, 47 predicted proteins | sample III_Bog_E2_2_FD_194560 | JGI IMG/M metagenome (GOLD analysis project Ga0302269, IMG submission 194560) | Peat permafrost microbial communities from Stordalen Mire near Abisko, Sweden - III_Bog_E2_2 | ecosystem: Environmental > Terrestrial > Soil > Wetlands > Peat | place: Sweden: Abisko...
AACTCGGGATCGTCCACCGCATCGCACTTATTCAGCGCAACGACAATGTACGGAACGCCCACCTGACGAGCCAACAGCACGTGCTCGCGCGTCTGCGGCATAGGACCATCCGTCGCCGCCACGACCAGAATCGCGCCATCCATCTGCGCCGCGCCCGTGATCATGTTCTTGATGTAATCCGCGTGGCCCGGGCAGTCGACGTGCGCGTAGTGCCGGTTCGCCGTCTCGTACTCGACGTGCGCCGTTGCGATCGTGATGCCGCGCGCCTTCTCTTCCGGAGCGTTGTCGATCGAATCGAACGACCGGAACACGATGTTCGGGTTGTGCTTCTGCAATACCTTGGTGATCGCCGCCGTCAACGTCGTCTTCCCGTGATCGATGTGTCCGATCGTCCCTACGTTGCAGTGCGGCTTCGTCCGTTCAAATTTTTGCTTCGCCATAATTGCTTTGCCTCGCTAGTCAGTCCATGTGACTCAAAAATTCACTCAGTAATACTGGTACAGCTTGTGAAACTTCGCTCGCAGCGCCGGGTCCACCTCTTCCACTTTCGAGAGATAAAACTCCCGCACCTGCGACCGATCCGAAACCGGCAGCGCCTCATGCAAACTCCGCGCAGTTCCAGTCTTCTCGCCGTTTGCCCGGTCAATCGCATCCGAAGCGAACGCTGCATCCAGGTCGCGCACCCGAATACCACCGCGGTCGAGCGCTTTCAAATATTTCGTGACCCCGTCCGCCGAAAAGGCTTTTTCAATCGCAGCCTTCAGTTCGCCGAACTCCCGCTCTTTTTCGACCTTAATAACGCCTGGCTCGAAAATCACCGCTCACCGTTCCCATCCTAATCAACCGCAATTCCCAACGCTACGCTCAAACTCTGGAGCGGGAGACGGGGATCGAACCCGCGACCAACAGCTTGGAAGGCTGTGACTCTACCACTGAGTTACTCCCGCCCTCGAAACAGCTGTCAGCTCTCAGCTGTCAGCTCTCAGCAAAACCGCAAAGCAATCTTCTGGAGCCGATGATCAGGATTGAACTGATGACCTCTCCCTTACCAAGGGAGTGCTCTACCAACTGAGCTACATCGGCCCGACTAAATATCCACCTGTAACCAAATCCGCTCGTCATCCTGAGCCAAGCGAAGAACCTGCTTTTCTTTCGCACCGCCCCAGACTTCCAACCCTTCAATCCGCCGGCTTTGCGCTTTCCCGCTCTTCCTCGATCCGAAGTCGCCAGAAATGCAGCGCGGTTCGAAAGGCGAACACACCCAGAATCAGCAACGTCCCGGTTCGCAGCCTCACATTTCCATTAAAGACTCGAATCGGCTCATTCGACAGCGTGGTCCAAGCTAAAACGCCCAGCACCGCATACGCGACCAGCGCCCGCACGAACTTCTTCTTGATCGTCACACAAAGCCAAGTTTCAAAGTTTCAGGGGTTTCAAAGTAAGATCTCGGCATTTGGATTCTTTGAAACCTTGAAACTTCGAAACCTTGAAACTTTCCTTACATCTCTGGTGCACAGGGGAGGATTCGAACCTCCGTACCTCCTGAGAGGGACAGATTTACAGTCTGTTGGCTTTAACCGCTCACCCACCTGTGCAAATCCGAAAACCTTGGGCTAGATCGAAAGCACCCTACCGCAACACCAGCATCTTTCAGCAACTCTCCGCCCAGGAAACCTATGCGAGAACTCCCGCCTGAACTACACTCGCCGGAAATACTTCGATGGATTGCCTTCGATACTGCCTTATCAAGACCGCCCTACTCTAAAGACTGCCTGAAAGCTGTGCTGCCAAGTGCGCGTCGCCGCGCCAACCTCTTCGTGTTTCCGGCAAATTATGTCTGGAGCTGGCGAAGGGAATTGAACCCCCGACCCTCTGATTACAAATCAGATGCTCTACCGACTGAGCTACGCCAGCAGGTGGAAGCAAGTCCAACCAAGCACAATACTCCCTGATCCCTTCCTGAAGTCCGGGACAATTATTTAAGTTATCACAAGGGCATTTCACACGCAACCGCAAGCCCCCTCGGCCGGATTGCGCATTCGACACCGAAGACGCCTTTTCCACCCGGTGCTATCATTACCAGCAGGCCCCCCGCTAGCGGGGAAGTCCCGTACCTGCCGAAATCGATGCGCATTCGCCGCCGCCTCCTGATTCCTCTGATCGTTCTGCTGCTTGTGGCGGCCGTCGCGCTGATTGTGACCCTGCGCAAGAACGCTCCGCCGGAAGCGGCCCGCCTGCTGCCCGGCGCCGACGGCTTCTTCTACGTCAATCTCCAGTGGATTCGGACCTTCAACGCTGCCGGCCAACTGCCGCCGGTCTCCCGCGAGCCCGAATACCAGAAATTCGTCGAGGAGACGGGCTTTCAGTTCGAGCGTGATCTCGATCAGGCCGCCTTCGCCATCCACTACCCGCAGAGTTGGGGCGGAGGGACTGCCGGGTCGGCTTCCGAGCCGCGTTTCTCCGAGGTCTTTGTCGGCAAGATCGACACCGGACGCCTGACCGAATACCTCAAAAAGCTCTCCTCCTCCATCGACGACTATCGCGGTTTTGCCATTTACAACATCCCAATGGAGGGCCGGACGGTGCGCGTCGTGCTTCTTTCCTATGACAGCGTCGCGGTTTCAAACCACCCCGACCCCGATGTGATTCGCGGCATGCTCGACCGCTCCCGCAAGCTAGCGTCTCCCTTCGCCGGACCGTGGTTGCTGCGCAACTACTATCGCCGAGTGCCTCTGGCGAGCCTGTGTTTCGCCATTCTGCGCACGCGTCCGGAAATGACCACCATGGGCGGGCTCGGCAGTTGGAGCCTCCTGTTTCCGAAGCAAACGGTCGCCGTGATTTCGGCCCGTTATCTTCCAGCGTTCCAGACCCGCGCCATCCACCTTCGCGCGGAAGCATTCACCACCAGCGAAGAAGACGCGCACGCCCTCACTGAAAAGACGTCCGCCTTCCTTAGTCTGTTTCACGCCGCCGAAGGCAGCGTTGGAGCGCAAGGCACGGATGCGGATGTAAAGGCATTTTTCGCGAGTCTCAAAGTCGAACAGTCCGGAGATCGTGCAATTCTGACCGCAACTGTGCCGGACGGATTCATCCGCAAGGTTTTGACCGAAACTCAGCCCGAGACTCCGCCCGCTCCGAAGCTGTCACAAAAGCCTAACCAGCGATAACGACAGTCGTCGAAGTTCGTCTGAAGTCCGTCCTAATGAGTGCAAGCGGAAATGCTGTATCAATTCCCGCCCCACCGCATCTTGTACTTATGAAATGTCATCGTTCGCGAAGCGCAGGACCCATGCAGTCGATACAATAGAAAGCCTATGCAGAGTTTGCCCTTACCGCTGGCTGCCTTCGTGGCCGGCCTGATTTCTTTCCTGTCTCCCTGCGTGCTTCCGCTCGTGCCCGGATACGTCTCCTTAATCTCCGGCGTAGGCGTCGAGCAACTGAAGATGAAGGAAGGCGATCTGTTCCGCAAGGTGATGCTCAACTCCGCCGCTTTCATCGTCGGCTTCAGCATCGTATTCATCACGCTGGGCGCGATCTCGACCGAGGTCGGCCAGGTTCTCGCGCAGTATAAAACTCTGCTAGCCCGCATCGCCGGAGCCGTCATCATCCTGTTCGGCCTGCACCTCACCGGACTCCTCCAGATCAAGGCTCTGCTGGCCGATACGCGCTTGCACAATCTAAAAGGCAGCTCCTCGGCCTGGGGAGCGTTCGTAATCGGTTTCGCCTTCGCCTTCGGATGGACGCCCTGCGTCGGTCCCATCCTCGCGGTTGTGCTCGGATTCGCCGCCGCGCAAGACACAGTCTGGAAGGGGATCTTCCTTCTCGCCATCTATTCCGCCGGACTGGCCGTGCCCTTCCTTTTGACGTCGCTCGGCATCGAGCGCTTTCTGAAGTTCTACAACCGCTTCAAATTCCACATGCACGCCGTGGAAGTGGCGAGCGGAGTCTTGCTGATCGCATTGGGCATCCTGCTGGTGATGGGCCGCTTCACCCTCATCTCCGGGTATTTTTCGTTCTTGAATCGGTTTGCGCTGTAACAAGCTGCATGAACAACACCATTTGTGAATTCTCATCCCGACCCTGAGCAAGGCCGAAGGGGAGGGATCTGCAGTTCTACCCGAAATTCGAGGTCACCGTGAAAAAGAATCCGTTAGTCCTGTTCTTTATCGCCGCCCTGGTCGCGGCCATGTTGTTCGCCGGTATGCACATGGCCCGCAAGAATCGCGCCAACGGCCCTGCCAAGGGACAACTCATGGGCAGCGTCGCCCCAGACTTCGAGCTTCAAACCCTCGACGGCAAGAACCTCAAACTCTCCGGCCTGCGCGGCAAAGCCGTTCTGCTCAATTTCTGGGCCACATATTGCGGCCCCTGCAAGCTCGAGATGCCCTGGTTTGTCGAACTCCAAAAAGAATACGGCCCGCAAGGTTTTCAGATCGTAGGTGTTGCCATGGACGACGCCAGCACCGAAGAGATCGCCAAATTCACCAAAGAACTGGGCGTCAACTACCCGATCCTGCTCGGCAAGGAATCCGTCGGCGAGAGCTACGGCGGCGTCGGCGTTCTGCCCACTACTTTTTTCTTGGATCGCGACGGCAAGGTCATCGCCCGCGAATTCGGCCTGCAAAGCCGCAGCGTCTTCGTCGACCACATCAAAAAAGCCCTCAGCCAGGGCCAAGCGGTACAGGCTCAGAAGTAACTACGAATCGCATCCGCGCTTAGAGTACCCTTAGTTGATTACCCAGCAATGAAGATTTTTCTGATTATCGCGCTTCTCTTGGCCTCAGGTTGGTGTACGGCGCAAAGTGACCCCGGCACGCAAAGCTCCGGCGGAAAGAAAAGTAGTGCGAACCGCCCTTTCGTAGGCCAGACACCTAACTTCGCACTACCGACACTCGACGGGGGCACGCTCAAGCGCTCTGACCTTCGCGGCAGGGTGGTTATTCTCAATTTCTGGTCCACCTTTGGCGAAGCGTGCAAGATTCAGATATCCACCCTTGTTGAATTGCAGAATGAATATGGCTCGCAGGAACTCCAAGTTGTGGGCGTGGACTTGGAGGACGCAGCTACCACCGAAGACATCGTTGCGTTAACAAAGGAAATGAAGGTCAACTACCCTATCGTGATCGGCAACGAATTGGTTGCCAAGAAATATGGGGGCATCCCAGTATTGCCGACTTCTGTTTTTCTCGATCGCGACGGCAAGATCATAGCCTTGGAATTCGGCGTGCAGGACCGCAGCGTTATGGTGGACCAGATCTTAAAAGCCTTGGGCCCAGGCTTCGCGAGCAAAGGAACGAACTGACTTCGTGCGCCGTCAATGAGGAAGTAAAAATGAAGATATTTTTCGCGAGCGCGGTTCTTTTACTTTCTATTTCAGCATGGGCGCAGGATGACCTTGGCCCGCAAGGTCCCGTCGTAAAGATGGCGCCCGCTCCCGTTGTGACCGCCGTGCAGGGGAAACCCTCCACCGTTCCGCTCACGTTCCGCGTCTCCAGCGGCTATCACATCAATTCCAACCAGCCGAAGTCGGAGTTCCTAATCCCCACCGCCCTCAAAGTGGAAGCCACCACCGACATCGTCATCGGCAAAATCACCTACCCCGACGGCCAGGACATGAGCTTCCCCTTCGATCCCGACGAAAAGCTGAATGTCTATACCGGAGATTTCAAAATCGACGTGCAAGTGCGTCCGTTGCACACCGTGCAACCCGGCAAATATATCGTCCGCGGAACCTTAAAATACCAGGCCTGCGATAACGCCTCCTGCTATCCCCCGAAACAGTTACCGGTCAGCTTCGAAGTCAAGATCGCCAAAGCTCCGCCAGCAGCCGTAAAAAATCCGGCCCAAAGTCCACACGCGCACCAGTAAGCAAGAAGGTTGCCGCCGGCACTGCCCTAGTAGGGACGACCCACCGCCGTCTGCCGCGGAATGCGGAGAATGAACCCGATCGCTGTGTCGTCTTCCTCCACGAACTCGAGCGATGCTCCGGCGTTTTCGAACACGCGGCTGGCGATCGCTTGCCTCACCCTGTCGAGCGTCGACGCTGATGTTGCCGGAATATCAATTGCGCCCCGCTCCGGTAGAAAAGAATTCCGCCCGCTCTGCACCCGCACCAGGGTTCCCGCAGGCTCCTTCGTCAGTACAACCTTCACTCGCCCGCCCGCCGGTTGCGCTTCGATCACGGTCGTAATCAAATACTGCAAGGCCAGCCGCAACCGCCCCGCCCGTACGGGCAGCGTAGCCGCGCAAGTGCCCTCCAGTCGCACCTCCACATCGCGCACCGCCGCAATCGACGATAGGTCCTCCACTAAGCCGCGAATCACCGGCTCCAGCGCAGTCGAGAAAGCGCCCGGCTCAGCCTGCTCGGCGTCCAGATACTCCCGCATCAACTGCACCATGCCGATCACCTGCTCGGTCTGATGCAGCGCAACCGCAACGCTCTCATGCCGCTGTTCCGCTGTTTCATCCAGTGAAAGTTCCAGCGAGCAGCGCAGGCCCGTCAGCGGCTGGCTCAGCGAGTGCAGCAACTCGCCCAGCACATCGGGACCATGCGACGGCTTCGAAAAAGAATGCGAGCCAGCGAGCATAACCTATGCCGACGCCCCTTCCGGACTCATCTCATACCCCACTCCGCGAACCGTATGAATCAAGGCCGGCGAGAAGCCATCGTCCACCTTCCGCCGCAGATAGTTGATGTAAACGTCCACCACATTCGTGGTCGAATCGAACGTCAGGTTCCACACGTGTTCGATGATCATCGCCCTTGTGAGCCGCCGCCCCGCATTCCGCATCAGGTATTCCAGCAGCGCGAATTCCTTCGTAGTCAGCTCGATCTGGCGTCCACTTCGCTCCACTTTGCGTTGCACTCGATCCAGGCAGAGATCCCGCACCGTGAGCACCGACTCCGACGGCAGATGACTGCGCCGCAATAACGCCCGCGCCCGCGCCGACAGTTCGAGAAAAGAAAATGGCTTGACCAGATAGTCGTCCGCCCCCGAATCCAGGCACTGCACGCGGTCCTCGACCCGGCTCCGCGCCGTGAGGATCATCACCGGCAAATTTGCCTTCCGCTGCCGCAGACTTTTCAGCACCGACAACCCGTCGACTCCCGGCAAGTTCAGATCCAACACCACCAGGTCGTAGTCCAACTCCATCGCCATCGAACGACCCTGGTTCCCTTCGTTGGCAACATCCACCGTATGGTATTCGGCTTCCAGTCCCTTCTTAATAAAGCTGGACAGCGCAGCATCGTCTTCCACAATAAGAATTCTCATGAGCCTCGTCTAAGTCGGTGAACTCTAAACCGATTCTTATTCTCGACGAGTGAGCACGAGCGCACAAGATAACCGGGCCGTACAAAAGGACGTACTTTGAGGAAAGGAACGGAGGAAGAGAATTGCAGTGATGGGTGCTATGGCGATTTTTCAACAACTACATATGCGAGCGCTTGACAACGGCGCAATGCTTTGCGAGTTCCGCACGAAGTGCCGCAAATCCCTCGACCCCTCTCGGAATTGCTATTTTCTTGATCGGTGGGATACTTTCGACGACGAGCCAGTTGTTCCGCTCAAGGAGAGCGCCAATTTCCGAGAAACCGATTCGTATGTCTGGATATCCAGTTCTCCTACGAATCACGTCTTTCTCAGTCAGAACAAAGACCATATCGCGCTCCAATCTTTCTATGCTTAGACGATTGCCTAAGAAATAAGCACCCACGATTGCGCCCACCACTATCAGGACCGCGAACCACTTGAAGGTGGCATATACGTGGGGACTGGAGGATAGAGCAGCATAAACACCGACGAAAGTCGTAACCAACAGCAAGGGAATCGTGCTCCACACGGTCAGACGAATCCAACGGTCGCGTCTCCGAATTGCCTCGTTGGACACGGCTCTAAATTCGCTGATTTTGTCCGCTGCCATTTTCAGTTGATGTAAACAGCGATTACGCTCAAGACAGGCCGGTCATCTAAACCCCCAACTCCGTCCGAATCGCCCCCACAATCCCCTCCGCCAGCCGGTCCATCTGTTCTTTCGACTCCGCCTCAATCATCACCCGCGCCAGCGCCTCGGTCCCGGAGTAGCGCACCACCACGCGTCCAATGCCGTCGAGTTCCCCCTCCGCTGCCGCAATCGCCGCTTGCACCGCAGGAATCTCTCTGAACGGAGTCCTTACCCTCACCCGCACATTCCGAATCGTCTGCGGAAACACCTTCAAATCGCTCACCAGTTCGGCCAGCGGCTTGACCGTCCGCGCGTCGCCCGTACGTATCATCACTTCCATCACCCGCAACGCCGTCAGCAGTCCGTCGCCCGTGGTCGCGTCGCCGTCGCGGAACAAAATGTGTCCCGACTGTTCGCCGCCCAGCGTTGCTCCCACGCGTTGCATCTCTTCCAGCACATACTTGTCGCCGACATTGGCGCGCAGCATCCGGATGCCCGATCGTTTGAGCGCCAACTCCAATCCCATATTCGACATCGTCGTCGCCACCACCGTCCCATTCGCTAGCGCACCGCGCGACTGCATATCGCGTGCCGCCAGCAGCAGAACTCCATCCCCATTGACTACGCGCCCATTGGCATCGCAAAAAAGTGCGCGGTCGGCGTCGCCATCAAAAGTAATCCCCAGATCAAAACGTCCCCGGTTGGCTTCGTCCGCGACAAAACGCGCCACCACTTCCGGATGCAGCGCCCCGCAATTCTCGTTGATGTTCTGCCCATCCGGAGCGGAATGCAGGAAGGTGGTGTGGATCTTGAGCGCCGCAAACAACGCCGGAGCTTCCGCCGCCGCTGCGCCATTGGCGCAATCGACCGCAACCCGCAGCCTTGTCAAATCGGACGATGCTCCGTCAGCCAGCCACCGAACGTAAGCCCGCCGCAGTTCCTCGTCGCCCGGAACGCTCGCAACATTCGTGTCGGAATCCGGCGCCGGTGCCTCATCCCCTTGCAGCAGCGCGAAAATTTCCTTTTCAATCGCCAGTTCGTGCGCATCCGGCAGCTTGTAGCCGTCGCCGGAAAAAATCTTGATCCCGTTATCCGTCCACGGATTGTGAGAAGCCGAAATCACTACCCCTGCATCGAACCCCTGCGTCCGCGCCAGAAACGCAACTCCCGGCGTAGTGATCACGCCCGCGCTGCGCGTATCCACTCCCACCGACGCCAGCCCTTGCAGGAATCGATCGGCAATCCAGCAACTGGAGACCCGTGTGTCCTGCCCAATCACCACGCGCGGCTTAACCTTGGCGCGCACCAGATCGTGACCCAGCGCCCGCCCGATCCAATAAACATTGTCGCGCGTCAGCGGAAATTCCCCCGCCACGCCACGGATCCCGTCTGTGCCAAACAGTTGTCTGGTTTGCGTCATGAATCGGTCGTTGGTCTTTGGTCGTCAGTCGTTTGGTCGTTCGCGCTGCATCAGCCATTTAGAATTCGCGAACGACTATCGACCAGCGCCTGCCCTATTTTTTCTCGTTTCCCGAACCTTCCATGATAACCGTCACGCGAATCGGGGTGGGGTGTACAACTTGGATCAGAGGATCGGGAACATAGGCCTGCGTTACGAAGGACGCCCGCGTCATGGCTCCGCTGACATCCACTGGGTCTGTGGTGGCAGCGTCGACCGCATCGATGCGGCGTTGCGGTCCAGTGAGCATGACATGGGCTGGATCGGCGATCACCTGCGAAACTCGCATGCCGCTCGCGAAATTGCCGATCACTCGCGGTCGAACCTCAACCTCGCGCGTCGCGCGATGATCGAACGAGAGATGAAACTGCCCGGGGATGATCTGCACCACTTCCAGATCCTGCGGCACATGCACGTGCCGGGCGGTCAAATCGAAAGTCCGTTCCCCCGGACCAACATTCGCCAGATCGATCTCCGCCCGCACATCCGCCAGTTCCAGGCGATGAATCACACGCTCCGGTCCGCGCACTCGAATTTGCGCCTCGGTAAAGCTCGCGGAATCGATCTCCAGGGTGTCGGGAAGATTGTGAAACTCGATCGGAACCTTCATTTCGACTTCGGCGGGAGGATCGTGCGCCACCGCCATCCACAATCCGATCGCGAGCAGCAGGGAAACGAGCTTGAGCCAGAAGTTATGAACGAACATGCGCTGGAAAAAACTGCGATCGCCAAAGCCCGGCATCGTCACTGGTCCCTTCCCGCGTCCTGTCTCCGGGAGACCTGAGAACTGGGCGGTTCATTTTCGATAAAGCTCTCCTCGACCGAACTCGGCAGCGTCGGCGCGGGTGCGTAGCGCCGCAGCAGATGGCTCAGTCGCTCGCGCAGACGTTCCACCGTCAACTCGCGCTCAATCGTCCCGCCCACCGCCACGCTGATCGTGCCCGTCTCTTCCGAAACGATGACCGCCACGGCATCGGTTTCTTCCGTGATTCCAATTCCCGCGCGGTGGCGCGTTCCCAGTTGGATCGACAATACGGGGTTCATCGACAGCGGCAGAAAACAAGCGGCGGCCGCAATGCGGTCCCTCTGTACGATTACGGCGCCATCGTGCAACGGAGCGCTCGGACGAAACACCGTTGCCAGCAAGTCATACGACAGCCGGGCATCCAAAGCCACGCCGCTTTCGATATACGTTCGCAGCCCAATCTCGCGCTCAATCACAATCAGCGCGCCGGTCTGCGTCTGCGAAAACAGATTCGCCGCCAGCACAATGTCGTCATATACGTCGGCCACCGAACTCGAAGCCCGCATCAGCGAAATGCGGCTCCCAAGATTGGCCAGCGCGTGCCGGATTTCCGACTGGAAGACCACAATCAGCGCGAACACCACATACGGCAGCAGTGTGCTCAGCAGCCAGTTCAGCGTCCGCAATTCGCCGAGGCGGGCGAAGTAGAAGGCCAGGCCGAGCGCCGCCACCCCGAGCAGCATCGGCACTGCCCGCGTTCCCCGCACGAGCGATAGAAACTGGTAGATCAGGATCGCGACCAGCACGATATCCACGATCGACAGGACCGAGATGTGCGACCAGATCAGCGACGGTGTCACGCCATCCTCACATGAAGAGTTGATTTGCCATCATTCTAATGCAGGGCGCCTAATGCGCATCGCCCGATCCCGTTTCGTCGCGCTCGCTCGACGATACCCGCGCACGAACCCGTCCTCGCGCCAGTCGCGCCGACATCTCGTCCCCAGCTTTAAGAAGCGCCGCGTCTTTCACCAACTTGCCCCGGGCATCGAACACGAGCGCGTATCCGCGATTCAGAATCGCCACTGGAGAAAGCGCCTCTAGACTCGCCGTTTGCCGCTCCAACGCCCCGCGCATCTCGAGCAAGCGGCGCTGAGCTGCCGCTCCCAGATTGGCCACTTGCGCTTGCAACTGCTGCCGCACCGACGCTAACCGCTGTCGTGCGTCGTAGTGCCGCACTGCCGCTGCTGCTGTCTCCGCTCGCCGATGGCAACGTTCCAGCAATTGGCGCTCCGCTTTCTCCATGCGGAAGCGTTGTTCATCGACCTTCTGCGCCCGCCGATGGATTCCGTCCATCATCCGCGCGAACGCCGCGTCCTGCGCCCGCTCCATCAACTCCTGGCGCGCCATCAGGAGGCGATACCGCACTGCCCGCTCCAGTCGACGCTCCAAATCCTCCGCGGCAGTTTCGATCTCCTGGCGCGACCGGATGACTAGTTCCGCTGCCGCTGAAGGCGTGGGCGCGCGCAGATCGGCTACAAAGTCGACTATGGTGAAGTCCGTTTCGTGCCCAATCGCCGAGATCACCGGAATCCGAGAATCCGCGACGGCGCGCGCGAGGCCTTCGTGATTGAACGCGGCCAAGTCCTCGGCCGAACCTCCGCCGCGAGCAATGATGATGACTTCAACTGCACTCGCGCGAGGCAGGTCCGAATGGAAGTGTCGCAGTCCCGCCATCACTTCGCCCGGCGCGGAATCTCCCTGCACTTGCGCGGGATAGATCAGCACATTCGCCGAATGATGCCTTCTCGCGAGGATGTTCAGAATGTCGCGCAGAGCTGCTCCCTGCGGAGACGTGATGATGCCAATTCGCTGGGGCAATGGCGGAATCGGCTTCTTTCGCGATGCCTCGAACAAGCCTTCCGCTTGCAATCGCGCCTTGAGCTGTTCGAAAGCCAACTGCAACGCGCCTGCGCCTTTCGGCTCCATGAACTCCGCGGAGATCTGCAGCTCGCCGCGTTCTTCATACACGGTGACGCGCCCGCGCACAGTAACGTGCAATCCATTCTCCGGACGAAAGCGCAGCAACTTCGCCGCCGAGCGAAACATCACCACCCGAATCTGCGCCGCTTCTTCCTTCAGCGTGAAATACAGATGCCCCGAATCCGGGATGCGCAGATTCGAGATTTCGCCTTCGACCCAGCAATCGGAATACTGGCGTTCCACGAGTCCGCGCACTGCGGCGACCAGAGCGCGCACCGACCAAATATGTCGCTCGGGCGCGCGAAACTGGAAGCCGAGTTGGTCGGGCATTTCCATGATGTTAGCTCTCAGCTCTCAGCTGTCAGCTCTCAGTAAAAGCAAAACCTTGAATCAGCTTTGACGCTGCTTGTGTCTGCCTTGAAACTGCACGGTGGAGATCAGTTTACCTTGTGTTGGGAGGAATGCTTCACGAGGTACGTTGTTCGAGACCCCTGAGTCGCGGTCTTTTAAAGTCAAAGACTTAGGGGTCTTTTTTTGCCAGGTCTTTGAAGAATAAGGACTTGCTCGTAAAATCTTTATTCGTCAAAGACTTGGGTCGTTTGATCAATAAGTAACTGACATTTCATTGAAACTGTGAGGGAGTGAATTCATGAGCGGGATGCGGGCGGTTCGGCGAAACTTTTCTGGGCTGGAGCGGCGGCGGATGGAGGCGGCACGGCTGCTCCGGGAGGGCGTTTGGCAGGCGGAGGTGGCGCGGCGGATGGGGGTGCGGCGGCAGTCGGTGGGCGAGTGGGCTAAGAAGATTCGGCGGGGCGGGATGTGGGCGCTGAAGGCGGGGCGGCTGGGAAGACCACGGAAGCTGCATCAAGAACAGTTGAGGCGGGTGGAGAAACAGTTGGAGCGTGGTCCGCAGGTAATGCGGTCGAGGAAATGGACGGTGCGGCGGGTGGGGGAGTTGATTGAACGAGAGTGCCGGGTGCGGTATTGTGCGGCCGGAGCTTGGGGAGTGTTGCGCGGGATGGGGTGGAAGTGGAGGGGCGGCGGCAGGGGATGGAAGAGGGCCCCCCTTTGACCCCCGTTCTTCTTTCCCGTTCTACGACGGTGCGTGCCCGTCCTTAAGAGTATTTTGCTCTGGGGCCGATGGAGTTGTTAAGATGGCCGCGTTATGACCCATCCCACAAAGCAGCCGGAAGAAAGTAGCGAGATAGATCACGATGAACTCATCGGGACTCTGGACGCTCTGTTCAATCCCGAGCCGGATGAAGACGGCTTTATGCGCGAATGGCCTCATGGCCGCCTCGAAAAACATCACTGTCTGACCTTCGACTACATGAAAGCTCTTGGTAATTGGGAAAGGTCCACGACACACACTAATACGCAACTCTTCTCGGGCTATCAGTTGATACGGACCGCTTCCCAAATTTCGATGAGGAACGGGAGCGGCGCCCGAAATAGGGAAAGAACCAGAATCAGCGAATGAGCACTGTTGATCGGAATTGGAGCCGACAATGAACAGCGTGCAAATCGAACAGAAGAGCTATGAGATGCCCCCGAAGGAGGGGATGAGCATCGCGCATTTTCTCACCGTTGCCGACGTCGAGCGATCGGCTCACTACTACGAAAAGGTTTTCGGCGCTCGCATTCTAACCATGGGTGACGGCAACGCGCCTCCGTACCTTCAGCTGGCGAATATCTGGATGATTCTGAACGTTGGGGGCGGGCCCACCCCGGATAAGCCGACGGTAATGCTCAGCGTCCCCGACCCGAATCACATCAACAGCTTTATGAATTTCCGCGTGGCGGATATTCAAGCCTGCTATGAATTATGGAAAAGTCGAGGAGCCGAGTTCCTCACGCCGCCGATCCCCAAGTACGGCGAGATACGCTGCTACATCCGAGATCCTGACGGCTATATCATCGAAGTCGGACAGAGCACCGACCTCACGTACGGTTAACGCGCGGCCCGGATGGGATGCGGATTTAAACGCTTGCGGATGAGCGCTTGGGGCATCCAGGCTGCCGTGTCTGGCCAATACTTCGGCATTGATTGATGCTTGAAAACCGTGAATGGGGTCGTGGCGGATCGCTGGCGATAAATCCCCATCACGCTCACAATTCCGCGATTCGATACTGATCTGTGTCCGATACGCGGAGCCTTGTAAGCCTGTCCGCAAGGTCGAGTTCGAACTATTACAACTTAGGCGCGAGCTTCTACGGGGAGTTTGATGGGGACGATCCGCGCGACTCGGGCCATGACCTTCTTGTTTTGCTCGGACTTTTTCAGATCGTAGGTGGCCTGCAATCGCATCCACACATCGGGAGAGCCGCCAAACAGGCGCGCTACCTTCAGGCACATGACGGCAGACAGGGGCTTGCGCCCCGCCAGAATGCCGTGGAGCATTTGTCGCGACACGCCCAGAGCTTTGGCTGCGGCCGTCACCGACAGCCGGACCGATGGAAGAATATCTTCCTTGATAATCTCGCCCGGATGCACCGGCGGCAGTCCGTTCTTTCGCTCCATAACTTCCTCCCTAGTGGTAGTCGGCAGCGCTTTTCGTTAACGGAGGATTACCGATGCACGGACTTAGTGGTTCGTTGCCCGTCCGCCTCTGGCCGACTTGTAATTGCGCGGAATCTCGAAGAACGCAGGATCCGGCTCGGTACGAGCGACTTCAGAGACCGTCATCGTTACTGCGCCGGTCCGCGGGTCACTGTGTCGAACCATAAGGTTGATGCGGAGATCCTCGGAATACCAGTACTCATCCGTAATCGCGATCTCCCCTTGGGTACCACCATTCTCGGCTGGGATCATCTGGGTCTCGCGAACCCCGTGCACGGACAATCCTTCCATCTGATGAGTGCCCAAGTCTTCTTCTTGCGCAAACTCGCTCTGGGGGAGATTGTCGCCCGTTTGCGCCCCGAAGCGGACCGTGGGTGGAACGGCTGAAGGCGGGTGGCTGACCGTCTCTGTCCAGAAGGTGCGTTCGTTGGGATCGAGGTAGGTGGAAACCCGGGTTTGCGGGTCGTAGATGTGGATGCGGACGATCCGCGGCGTCTTAGTATAAGAAACGGGGACGAGATCCCTGGACTCATTGTGAATCCGGCCGCTACCGTCCCGGGCGATCTCGCGAACTGTTTTAGAGTTCGCGATCGAGCCGTCCCGCCCAACGCTCGAGCGCTCCACGTCGACTACCGCGCTGAACGGTGCGTTAGGGATGGGCGTTATGAAGATGTCTTGGGCCGAAGCGCCGACAGTCGCGACAGGGATGGTCAGCAGGACCAAAGCGGGGACAGCCAGCAGAGAGGACGGCAAGCGCATGGGAACCTCCAGCGACCTTCTTGCGCGATAGCATATCGCGGTTGTCGCACCGTGGCAATAAGTCTTGGCGCCGCGTGCCACACGAGGCTCATGCGACTACGGCATCTGCAATGGTTCGAGTGTGGCACGGTAAATCTGCACACATCTTTGCCGCCGGCCGCTGCATCCGAGTAGAATGTCCAACAACTAAACCATTGACCCAACTGGAGAACAACACGATGAAAGCGAAAGGCACGCACTTAATTCTGGGCGTGGGAATGCTAGTCTTCAGTTTGCTCATCTTCAGTCTGCTCATCTCTGTGCCCTTGCAGGCGCAGGCGCAGACCCAGCCCGAACCCCAGCCTCCGGCGACGCCGAACAATCTGCCCGACGCTCCTTCCAGCAGCAAAACGGAACCGACGCTCCAAGAGCTGGGTTTCCCGGCGGAGCAAACGCAGGCCAACGCCGCGCAACAGGCGTTGCTCGACAAACGCACCCACATGCTCAAGATCCATCAACGCATGGGTTTGATCACAACCGCTCCCTTAATCGCGACCGTGATCGCCTCCATGGGCGCTGGCGGCAGAAACTCCAGCACGACTTCGCGAGACCTGCACGCGGCTCTCGGCGGGCTGACTGGAGATCTCTACGGCATTACCGCGTACTATGCCATTCGCGCGCCCAGAGTGCCGGGCACCGAAACGCGCGGCCCCATCCGTTTCCATAAGGTCATGGCCTGGATTCACGGCCCCGGAATGATCGCGACGCCGATCCTCGGCATTATGGCGTTCGATCAAAAGAACAAGGGGGAAAAGGTCCACGGCATCGCCTCCGCGCACGGGCCGGTAGCCGTCGTGACCGCTGGCGCCTTTGGGGCCGCTCTTCTGTCGGTGTCGGTGAAGTTCTAAGCGAAATCTTATGACAAAGAAAATATTGCTTGCATTCGTGCTCGCCGCGCTCCCCGCGTTCGCGGCCGACAGCCAATGGGCGCTGCAACAGGCCACGCTCACCTACCATGTGTCGCACCCGCTCCATCAGAGCGAGGGCGTCAGCCACGCGGCGAAAGGCAAGGGCGTTTGCCACGCCGGCCAATGCGATTTCCTGATCGGCGTGCCCGTCAAGTCGTTCGACTCCGGAGACAGCAACCGCGACCTTCACATGCTCCAGGTCACGCGCGGAGCCGAGTTCCCCATGGTCCTCGTGCGCACGCGCCTGCCCGAATCCTCCTCCGCGTCCGCGACCCTCAACGTCGATCTGGAGATTCAGTTTGCCGGCCAGACTGCCCAGTACAAGCAGGTTCCTTTCAAGCTGGAGACGCTCGCCGGCGAAACGCACATCACCGGCACGATTCCGGCCACGCTTTCCGATTTCAAAATCGACCCGCCATCGCTGCTGACCATGCCAGTCAAGAACGATATTCCGGTGCGCGTGGAAATGACGTGGCGTCCGCAATAGCGATTTTCCAAACCCCGCCTGCTCTGGGGAGAGCGAAGGACCTGCTTTTCGCAACGTCGTCAATCTCCTAGCGTGTGTACGCTAAACTCAAAGCAGACCTAGCCGAGCATGCACAAGGCAACAATTCTGTTCAATCCCAATTCCGGCCCTCGCGGGAAGAAGCGCGACGCGGAGCTGAACCATGCCATCGGCATCATCCAATCGGCTGGGGTCCGCACCGAGCTTACGGTTTGCTGCTCCTCTCAGGAGGCGACTGACAACGCCCGCTGCGCCGTCGCTGACGGCAGCGACACGGTCTTTGCCTGCGGCGGCGATGGCACCATCCATGACGTGATTCAAGGCTTGGCCGGAACGCCGGTCGCGCTCGCGATTCTGCCTTTTGGCACCGCCAACGCGCTTGCCCACGACCTGAAAATTCCGCTTCGCCCCAGCGCCGCCGCGCAAGCCGCGGTCGCGGGCAACCGCCAGAACAAAATTAACGTTCGCCGCATTCCGCTCGGCCGCATCGAGTTCGAGGATTTCCATGGCAAGCCCGCCGCGCGCTACTTCACCGTTGCCGCCGGAGTCGGCGTCGACGCGCATCTTTTCTATAAGCTGACGGCGGAACTCAAGAATCGCTCCGGCATGGCCGCGTACTATCTGAAATCCTGGCAGTTGTGGGCGACCTATGACATGCGCCGCTTCGAAGTCGAATACGCTAACGGCAGCGGACATCGCCAGCAAGCCTCACTCACCGAACTGCTGGCGGTAAGGATCCGCTTCTTCGGAAATATCTTGCGCGAACTCGTCCCCGGAGCGTCGCTCGACCGCACCGATCTGCGCGCCGTCATGTGCCGCACCGCCAGCCGCAATGCCTATCTGCAATACGTAGCCGGAAGATTGCTCGGCCGTAGTTGGGAGATCGACGGCATCGATCTGGTCAGCTGCTCGGAAGTTGTCTGCCGCTTGCCGGAGAAAACCGAAGCCGATGCCAGCGAGCGCCGCGTCTACGTCGAAGCCGACGGAGAACTGCTGGGTCGCCTGCCCGCCCGCATGACCGTGCAACCCGATGCGCTGTCGCTGGTCGTGCCATCGGTCGGGTAACGATTTGCCGCCGAACGTCGCTTTGTAAACCGTGTTATAAATCTCGCACATGCCCACCGGCCGCCAAGGTTCGATTCGCCTGTTTCAGTTCCGAGGGATCCATGTGTTCCTGCACTGGTCCTGGTTCCTGGTGGCGGCATATGAAATCCAGAGCCGAAACGGACGGTACTCCTCTGTTGCCTGGAACGTCGCCGAGTACCTGGCGCTGTTTCTGATCGTGACGTTGCATGAGTTCGGCCATGCGCTGGCTTGCAGGCAGGTTGGAGGACAGGCGAACCAGATCGTCCTCTGGCCTCTCGGTGGCGTGGCGTATGTGGATCCGCCGCCGCGCCCCGGCGCAACCCTTTGGAGCATCGCCGCCGGGCCGTTGGTGAATGTTGTGCTCCTGCCGATTTTGCTGGGACTGGTCTGGTTGAGCGGATCCCTCGGATGGGCACAGACGATGCCCGATCTCTATCGGTTAGTGGACGCTGTGCTTTCCATTGACGTGGTCCTGCTGGTTTTCAACATCCTGCCCATCTATCCCCTGGATGGTGGCCAGATTTTTCGGGCGCTCCTGTGGTTCGTGCTGGGCCGGGCACGCAGCTTGCAGGTGGCCACGATCCTCGGCCTGATTGGCGTCGCCGGTTTCATCGGCCTTGCCATCTGGACGCGGTCGATTTGGTACGCTGCCATCGCCGCCTTCATGCTGATGAACTGCTGGAGCGGATTCAAACACGCGCAGCAGCTCTTGCGTTTCGCCAAGTTGCCGCGCCGGCATGGAGTTGCCTGCCCCGCCTGCAAAGCGTCTCCGCCGATTGGCGATCTGTGGAAGTGCGGGAAGTGCGCCCAGCCGTTCGATTTCTTTCAGACGCAAGGCGTCTGTCCCTACTGTTCCACGCAGTTTACGCAGACGAGGTGCCTGGAATGCGGCGCCGTGCATGCGGTGAGCGAGTGGTTTAGTCCCGCGATGAGCGTGAGTTCGACATTCGGAAGCGAGATGGGAGGTCAGAGGTGAGAGGTCAACGAGGTCAGAGGTGAGAGGTCAGATTGCAGAAGTAAGATCTTCACCTCTGCCATCTGCCATCCCGCCTACACTTCCGACGGTTCATGGAACCTATAACCCATTTTCTGTTTGGCGCCAACATGGGCCGCGCCGGACTCAACCGCAAGACCGCGCTCGCTACCGCGACGCTGACTCTCGCGGCAGAAGCCGCCGATCTCGATGTGTTCAGCCGCTTCGGCGGCAGCGCATTCGGCCTGAACCATCACCGCGGCTTCACCCATTCGTTCCTGGGAGTGCCGCTGGTAGCGGCAGTTGTCGTCGGCTTCGTGTATCTTCTGTGGCGGTTCCGTGGACGTAAAACTAAAATTCCCAACCTTCCTCCGCGCTGGGGATTGCTCTACGCTTACGCGTGCCTGGCCGGCCTCAGCCACATTCTGCTCGACTTCACCAATAACTATGGAATCCGGCCTTTCTGGCCGTTTTCCGAGCGCTGGATTTCGTGGGACATCGTCTTCATCGTCGATCCCGTTCTCCTGATCGTGCTCACGCTCGGACTGATCGTCCCCGCATTGTTTTCGCTCATCAACGAAGAAATCGGCGCGCGCAACAAGAGCGCGATGCCCAGAGGAAGGCTGGCCGCGATTGTCGCTCTCGTCACCGTCTTCGCCTATTGGGGACTTCGCGACTACGAACATCGCCGCGCCGTGGCCGCGCTCCAGGCGCGCGAATACAAAGGAGTCGAGGCGCTTCGCGTGTCGGCATACCCGAATCCCGTCAACCCATTTCGCTGGTATGGAGTCGTGGAAACGCCCGCATTCTTCGCCACCATGGACGTCGACTCGCTGAACTTCAATTCGATGTCTCCCGAAGTCGATCCCGAGGGCCGGATGCAGATTCGCTACAAGCCCGAAGAAACGCCCGTCACGCTCGCCGCCAAGAATACCTACTTGGGACGCGTCTACCTGAGCTGGGCGCAGTATCCGATCACTGAAGCCGAACCTTTGGGGAATGACCCGGCGAACAACTCGCACGCCGCCTACGCCGTCCACTTCCGCGACCTTCGCTACGACGAGCCTCGCTACGACAACTCTGGACAAAGCGCCCGCGGCATGCTCGGGGCGACGGTTTTCCTGACCCGCAATCTCCAAGTGGTAGAGGAACGCTTCGGCTCGGGGGGCAGCCATCAGGACGGAAATAGGGAATGAGTCAAACGTTATTTCTGGGGAGGCAGCAAACCGGCCTGCCTAATCGCCGACAGTTCGTCCCAAACGCCCCACTCTTCCCGGATCTTGCCATCCTGAAAGCGGAATAGGGTCATACCTGAAACCTTGATCTTCTTTCCGGTAGCCGGAAGCCCCATTCCGGCCTGCGTGTTCGTTCCCGACGCCGTCCAATACACGGCGACTCGGTCACCCTCCGCGACCATTTGGTTGACCGTGATGCTCATATCCGGGAGGGCCTGGCGCTCGTCGCGCGCAAAGGCCATGTCTTCATCGAGAGTGAAGTCGTGGCTGGCTCCATGCGCCACAAAATCCTTGGCGTGCGACTCCGCATACTTATCGAGTCTTCCGTGGCCCAGCACGTCTTCGAAGAAGTTCCGGGCTGCATTTTTGTTTCTTTCCTGCTCGCTGGCTGCTCGTGCAAAGACGGGGAGAGTGAGGGCGAGGAACAAGATCAAAATCAAACCTGTTCGCATATATTTGCATTCCGCGGGGAAAAATCTCCCGGCAATTACTGTAACATATGTTACAGTAATTAAAAAGAAGGAAGAATTCCCATGGCTAGACCGCCCGAACCCCACATCCGCGCCCGCCTTCGCGACGAGGCCGTCGATTATGTGCTCGCGCACGGATTCCGCGACCTGGCCCTGAGGCCCCTTGCAGAAGCACTGCAGACGAACGCACGCATGCTTGTCTATCACTTTGGATCGCGGGAAGGATTGATGCGCGAGATCCTTTTCGGCCTGCGCGAACGTGAAGATGCGCGCATCCAGGCATGGTTCCAGGCCGGGAAGAAACCACGAACGTTATCCGAGTTCCTACGCTGGCTCTGGCAGGGGATGAGCGCGCGATCCAAGCAGCCTCAACTGCGCTTGCTTTTCGAGTTGTACGCGCTCGCCCTCCGCCACCCGAAAGACTATCCCGGCGTTCTCGAAGATCCGCTCGTCTACTGGAAACGACTCACCAAGAAGGCATCCCGGCAATCGAAAGCCGATGAGGCCGAGGCAACCCTGCTCCTGGCGGCTACTCGTGGCTTGCTTCTCGACCTCTGCGCCACCGGGGATCGGGTTCGCGTGCGCGGGGCAATGCAACTGCTCGCTCAGTTTGTCGAATCCCGTCGTGAGCATAAGCGCGGAGGGACGCGAGACGAGAAACCAGTTGTGACCGGCAAACTGGCACGACCGGGTCACAGACGAAAAGAAGTCAGCGGCGTCGCTTGACCGGCAGCGCCCGCTCGCGCAACAATCCTAATTGACGTTCGACGAGGTGATCATGCTGGCCTATCTATTTGTCATTTTTGCGGTGGTGGCGCGGATGCCGTTCATGCCGCATCCCTGGAATTTCACTCCGGTAGCGGCGGCGCTGCTCTATTTTGGCGCGCGCGGTCCAAAACGCCAGCTCTGGGTGCCTTTTGCGCTCCTCGCCGTCTCCGACGTCATCCTCACCAAGTTCGTCTATTCGTACGCATTTTCCTGGGACCATTTCGTGACTTGGGCATGGTATGCGGCGATCCTGTTCCTCGGCAGCCAACTGCGCGAAAATTCCGGCTGGCTGCGAGTTGGCGGAGCTTCGCTGGCCAGTTCCGTGTCGTTTTTTGTGGTGAGTAATTTCGCCGTCTGGGCCTGCTGGAACATGTATCCGAAGACTCTGTCTGGCCTGATGACTTGCTACGCCGCCGGCGTGCCGTTCTTCCGCCGCGGAATCGCTGGCGACATGTTGTTTACTGTCGCCCTGTTCGGATTGCCGATCTTAGCCGCCGCGCTGGCGCGCACGCACAAACCGAGCGGAGTGGCCGCCGCCTAAGAAGATTCGCTCGTGTGGGGACGGGGCTTTGCCTCGTCCAAGCCAAGCGTGGCTCGGCCCTGCTTCGCCCGCCGCCAGAGCATCCACCCCGCAACCGCGACTGCCGCTGCCACAACCACCCACACGAAGCGATGCGCAAAAAGATTCCCCGCCAGCGTCACAATCTGCGGACCAACCCAGAGCGTTAGCAGCGCCTCGATTAAGAACCGCACGAACCGTCCCGCAAAAACCGCCAGCAGAAAATGCGCGAAGTTCATCTCAAACGCCGCCGCCGCCAGCACAAAAATCTTGAACGGAGCGGGCGGAGGCAGCATCGCCGGAAACATCAGCGCCCAGAATTCATGCCGATCGAAGGACTCGTGAATTTTCTCGAACTTCTGCGGCGAAAGACGCTTGCGCAAGAGCACCTCGCCGCCGGTATATCCGATGACGTAAATCACGATGCTGCCGAGCGCCGATCCGGCCGACCCCAGCAGCACATACATCAGGAAGCGGGAGCGATCGGTATAAACGTAGCTCACGAAAATCGCATCGAGCGGCATGCCCAGGAACGAGCCATCCACCGCCGCCAAAGCCAGCATTCCCCATGGACCCAGGGGTACAAGCACATGCTTGATCCACTCGCCGTAGGCGTGGATAAAATGTTTGATCTTGTTCAAGTAGGTGAGACTAGTTTACGCGAGAGCGGAGACCGTCGTTCGCTGTTCGTCGTTCGGAGTTCGTAAGTGCAACAGTTCGCGGCGCAGTTTCTCGCGTGCAGTTTCGCACAAAGCGGTTTAGCGAAGGGCGAACGACGAACAGCGATCCGCGCTACCCATGCTCTGTCCGTCCGGCCATCAACTCCAGCGCATGCGGCAGCAAATCCATCACCGCCTCCAGCGACTCGATCGCGCCTGCCGGACTGCCCGGAAGATTCAAAATGAGGCTCGTTCCCCGCACGCCGCACACGGCGCGACTGAGCGCCGCGAAGCGCGTCTTCTGCATTCCCGCGGATCGCATCTGTTCCGCGATGCCCTCCACAAGCCGATCGCACACTGCCGCCGTTGCTTCCGGCGTTACGTCGCGCGGAGCGACTCCGGTTCCGCCCGTGGTCACGACCAGGCGGGCCAACCCGCACAGCTCAATCAGTTTTTCCTGAATCGCGGTGCGCTCATCGGTCACCACGCTGCGTGACACGACATGAAAATTGCAGCGTTCGAGTGCTTCCGCCACGGCTGGGCCGGAGACATCCACTCTTTCGCCGCGCGAACACGAATCGCTGACTGTCAATACGGCCGCAGGCGTCCGGGGCGACACCAGGGCATCCGGTGTCGAGGAGGACATTTGATCTTTGTGTCCCATCTATTTTCCCAATAATACTGGCAAATCATTGATATTAAAATGGCTTACAGTCTTCCCGCAATATGCCCCCCGTTACCCTATTGTCTCCCTAGTACCCCTGCGCTTCCCCCAATTAAGCTAAATGAAGCTACAGATTTTCGCTTTCCATTTCGCTTGACAGCGGTCTTCAAGGTTGATGCTTTTATAGTGGGGATTGCCATTCTTTGGAAGGGTCAGACTGAGCTCTGATCGTGTTGTCTTAGTCCTGTCTTGCCCCTTCTCATGGACATCCCGCAACGGTTACCGTAATGTAGCACTTGCTTTTTAGTGCGCGGATGCTTTCCCCCCGCTGAAAAGGGCAATCATCTCCCGGTTGAAGGCGGGCAGATCAGAAGGCTGCCGACTGCTGACCCAGTTGCGGTCGCAGACCACTTCACGGTCTACCCATTGGCCGCCGGAATTGCGAATGTCATCCTGTATGGTGTGATAGCTGGTTAACGTTCGCCCCTTCGTCAGTCCCGCCGAGACCAGAAGCCACGCCCCGTGACAGATGACCGCGATGGGTTTCCCTGCTTCATCGATTCGGCGAATGAACTCTTGTGCCTTTTTGTCCACCCGCAAAGCATCGGCATTCAATGCGCCACCGGGAAGCACCACTGCGTCAAAATCAGCAGGGTTTGCTCTTTCCAGCACTAGATCAACGTCGAAGTAATCCGCTTTTATGTCGTGCTTCATCGCCTGAAGTTTTCCTGCTTTCGGGGCGATCAAAGTCGTTTGGGCGCCTGCCTCGTTCAGTGCTTGACGTGGCTCGGTCATTTCGGATTGCTCGAAATCGTTTGTCGCCAAGATGGCAACGCGCACGTTCGCAAGAGGTTTGTCTTTCATAGGGGAATCTCCTTTGGCGTCACTTCTATTTTTCGGTAGTGGGCTGTTTTGAATTTCGGACCACCCTTGGAGTTTAGAAGAATTGGTGGGATTATTGCAGCGTAACGAAGAGATGGCAGTTGCATAGGAGCGACCATGACACTCAAAAATGCTGCGTTGCTGGCTTTGGTCGGGACGATATTGATGACGGTTCTCTTGGTGTGGAATTTCGTCTCCAACGTCCTTCATGTTCTCCGTGGCGTGGAGGCTCCGATAGTGCTCTTCGCGTCGTTCATCTATGCGTTCGGTTGCCTAACCGTGATGGTGTTTTTTTTCGTGTTCCATCGAACGCAGTCGTGATTGTTGCCTACCCGTCGCCTCTCAGACTGGCGAGCAGCCCTGAGTATCGCCTTTGCACACGGTCAGCAAGAAAGAAGACGAGGATGAAGAGGATGACGATAGGACCGTCTATGGTTACTCGGAGTGAGCGAACTCTTCTTCCCTGACGAGCGCGTTGTCGGGCGCTCAATTCGGCTGAGCAACGTCATAAAGGGAGTAAGCTCTAATAGGTTCGATATAATGTTGATTGTTGGCTTTGGGGTGCTGAGAATGGCAGAAGTTCGGCTGCAAGAAGGCGAGTCGTTGGAGAACGCTCTCCGACGGTTTAAGCGCAAGGTGATGACGGAGGACATTATTAAGGATGTGAAGCGTCACTCCTTCTACTTGAAGCCGGGCGAAAGACGCCGGGTAAAGCAAGCTTTGGCTCAAAAGCGTGCGCGAAAAAAGAGCCGAAAAGACTCGGACCAAGTTGCCCCAAGGAGAGCCGCTGCTGCCAAGTAGCGGTTTTTTGTTTCGCTGGGCGATAATTTCCCAATGTGCGGACGCTACAGACTGTCACGGCGAAAGCAGGTAGTCGAGGAATACTTCGACTGTTGTTCCGATCAGCCAGACTGGAGTCCGCGCTACAACATCGCCCCAACCCAGAATGTCCCGGTCATTCGTCAGAATCCGAAAGAACCAGTCCGTGAATTTTGACTTTTCGAGCGCGGATCGCACATCCGCTCCTAAGCCAAGCCTCGCACGTCAACTTGGGCTCTTCGACGTCACCATGCTCGTCATGGGCGGCATCGTCGGTTCCGGCATATTCATAAATCCCTACGTGGTGGCACAACAGGTGCATACCTCAGCGTTAATCCTGGGAGCGTGGATTTTGGGCGGGGTTGTTGGAGTGGGCGGAGCCTTGATATGGGCGGAATTGGCGGCCACACTGCCCGAAGTGGGTGGCCAGTACGCGTATCTGCGTGAGGCCTACCACCCGGCCGTCGCATTTCTGTATGGATGGGTGCTGTTGTTCGTCATCCAGACCGGAGGCATGGCAGCTGTATCGATCACCTTCGCCCGGTACTTTCTTGACCTAACCGGCGTGCACGCGCCGGACTGGATCGTCGCGACAGCCGCACTCGCTATCCTGACGCTCATCAACTGCCTCGGCGTAAGAACCGGAGGACATACGCAAAGCGTGCTCATGGTGATGAAAATTGTCGCCATCGCAGCACTGGTGGTCGCTGGATTCGCCTTAAGCGGCAGGCATGGGACCATGCCGACCGCAGCTGAGCGGGACTGGTCGCTGACATCGTTTGGGGCAGCCATGGTGCCAGTGCTGTTCGCCTACGGAGGATGGCAGACGGCAAATTTCCTCGCGGCGGAAGTGAAGGAGCCAGAGAAAAACCTGCCCCGAGGGCTACTGCTCGGAGTGCTCGGCGTGGTGGTGTTGTACATCGGTGTGAACTGGGTGTGCCTGCGCTCGCTCGGGCCGGAGGCGCTGGCTGCAACCACCACCCCCGCCACCGCCGTAATGCGGCTGGCATTGGGCCAGCGGGGTGCGATGTTCATTGCGGCGGCCATCGCAATCTCCACTTTGGGCTTTCTAAGCCAGTCGATCTTGACCGCACCTCGCGTGTACTTTGCCATGGCCGAAGACGGACTATTCTTCCGCGCAATCGCGTGGCTCGATCCACGCACGCGCGTACCCGTAGTCGCCATCGTCCTGCAAAGCTTGTGGACAATCGTGATCGCGCTCTCAGGCCGTTATGAGCAGATTTTGAATTACGTCATTGCGATGGATTTTCTATTCTTCGGACTGACGGCAACCACCATCTTTGTGTTCCGCCGGCGGGCCGCGCGCGGCGAGATGAGCGCCAGTCGAGGCTATCGCATGCCGGGACACCCGGTAAGCACGGCGATGTTCGTCGCGATATGTTGGTGGGTCGTTGCCAATACGATCTACCGCTATCCTCGGAACAGCCTCATGGGTTTCGTTCTGCTGCTGGCGGGTATCCCCGCGTATTGGTTTTGGAGTCGGCGGGCACCGTCGCGATCTGCTAACTCGTAAGTTGTTGTTTCTGCATTAGTCGTTGCAGCCGTGGGGGCTTAAGACATGAAACGTTCGCAGCCGGACGCAGTTTCGCACTATCTGGCCTGGGCCAAGCTCCACTCGAACGCGCGCTTCAACCTGGCGGCCAGCGGAGTTTTGGACTACCCGCTGGCTGAATTGCCGGTGCACGTTGGCGATCTCGAGATCGGTGGGACCGGGCCTTACGGTTATCCCCCGCTGATGGAGCGGTTGGCCGCAAAGGCGGGCGTGCCCGAGGAATGCGTCGTCTACACCCTGGGTACATCGATGGCAAACTTCGTGGCGTTAACCGCTCTCGTCCACCGGGGTGACGAAGTACTGATTGAACGGCCCACCTACGACCCGCTGCTGACGATTCTGGATCACATTGGGGCGAACGTGTGTCGCTTTGATCGTCTCGCCGAAAAGGGATTCCAGCTCGGGCTGGGAGAACTCGAGCGCAAGCTCACGCCCCAGACTCGTCTTGTGATTCTTTGCAACCTCCACAACCCAAGCGCCGCCCTTACCGACGAGAGTGCCCTGCGGCAGGCAGGCGAGATGGCCGCCAAGGTTGGAGCCCGCGTACTGGTGGATGAGGTGTATCTGGAGACGCTGTTCGACCAGCCCTGGCGTTCCGCGTTTCATCTGGGATCGAATTTTGTTGTGACGAGCAGCCTGACCAAGGCGTACGGGTTGAGCGGTATTCGCTGCGGATGGATATTGGCGCAGCCGGAACTAATACAGCGCATGTGGCAGATCATTGATTTCACCTACGGCAGCCCGGTGCATCCAGCCGAACTCCTGGCCGTGGTCGTCCTCGACAATCTCAATCGGGTGCGTGATCGAGCCCGTGCTTTGCTGGAAACGAATCGTGTTCTGGTGAACGAATTCCTGGCTAGACATCCCGATCTCGAGTGTGCGCCGAGCCGCTTCGGCACAACGGTATTTCCGCGGCTCCGGATGGGCCGTACACCCGAATTTGTCAAGATGCTCCGCGAGCAGTTCGACACCAGTGTAGTGCCAGGAGAATTCTTCGAGCACCCGCAACATTTCCGAGTTGGGTTTTGCGGAGCAACCGAGACGGTGCGCGGCGGACTGGAGCGGCTGAGCGCCGCACTGGAAGCATTGCAGCAGCGGCCCCGCAGGGAAAATCAGCTGTTGTGATGATCGTCGCCATTGCGAGCTTGCGATCGTTCCTGACCCGGCAATTGCTATTCCCGATTCCGCCCGACGATAACCCTCCGGCCAGCTGCCAGATGCGTTAATCTGCCAAAGATGCGTCTTCTCCGCTTCTTCCGTCCTTCGCACCAGCACACGGCGTTTTCCGCCACGCTGTTGATGATGACGGCCATCATGCTCTCGCGGGTGATCGGATACATCCGCGAAGCCTATATCGCGTACGCCTTCGGCGCCGGACAACAGACCGACGCCTACGTCGCCGCTTTCACCCTGCCCGACTGGCTCAACTACATCGTCGCCGGCGGCACGGCCTCGATCACATTCATCTCCATCTATACGCGGTTCATGGCGGAAAAGCGCGGCGAGGATGCGCAGAAGACTTTCTCCATCGTTATCACCGTGATGACCACCGTGCTCATCGCCGGCACCATCGTCGCGGAAATTTTCACCCCGCAGTTCGCCGGCTGGATGTTCCACGGCTTCACGCCCGAGCAGATGCAACTCTGCGTACATCTCACGCGCATTTTGCTGCCGGCACAGATCTTCTTTTATGTCGGCGGAGTCGTTTCGGCGGTCTTGCTCTCGCACCGTCTGTTCTTGCTGCCCGCGTTCGGCCCACTCATCTACAACGTCTTCATCATTGCCGGAGGCGTAATCGGCGGCCGGCAGATGGGCATCGCGTCGCTCGCCTTCGGAGCTCTCGCCGGCAGCATCGCCGGTCCCTTTCTCATCAACGCCATCGGCGCCGCCAAAATCGGCACCGGATACCGGCCTTCATTCGATCTCAAGAATCCGGCCTTTCGCGAATGGGTACGCCTCTCCATTCCGCTGATGCTCGGCGTTTCCTTGGTCACTGTCGACGACTGGATCCTCCGCTACTTCGCCTCGAACGGAATCGGCGACATCGCGCGTCTCAACTACGCCAAACGTCTGTTCGCTATCCCGATCGCTATCCTCGGACAAGCCGCCGGCCAGGCGTCGCTTCCTTTTTACTCCCGCCTGTTTGGAGAGAAAAAGTTCGACGAGTTCGCCGCCACCGTGAATGCTTCGGTCTATCGCATCACCGCCGCTTCGCTGCTCATGACCGGCTGGATGATGGCCATTGCCCTTCCGCTGATTGATCTGGTCTATCGCCGCGGACGCTTTACCTTTGCGGATTCCGAATCCACCGCCATTTATTTCTTCTGGTTTTCGCTTTCCCTGGCTTTGTGGTGCAGCCAGGCGCTCTATGCCCGCGCGTTCTACGCTTCGGGCAACACGCTCACACCCATGATTGCCAGCACCGTCATCGTTTTGGCGTCGCTGCCCATGTACGCGCTGCTTTTCCGGACGCTGTCGGTCACCGGACTGGCCGTCGCCTCCGACATCGGCATCGCCGCGAATGCGCTGGCGATCGCGGGACTGCTGCACCTCCGCGGCATGGTTCCGTTGGGCGGATTGAACTGGAAAGAACTGGGCAAGTGCGCGCTGGTGGGCGCAGTTTCCGGCGGATTGAGTTACGAAGTCATGCGCGGCATCACTCTCGATGGCAGCCGCCGCGCTGATCTTCTCGCCTTGGCGCTAGGCTCCTTGACGTGGGCCGCAGCCGTCGCCGCCGGACTTTGGTTGCTACATTCGGAGCTACCCGCAGACCTGCGCAGAAAAAAGTTCGCCACTTTGTCCAGCGCGGCCGAGAGTCAGGCTGCGGAAACAATGGAGACCGGCAAGGAGCCGTGAGTGCGCTGTTCGCTAATGGTCGTTCGCTGTTCGCGACGAAACTCCGCTGCACTTAGCAGCGAACAAAACAAAACGGACCTCAAACGAGGTCCGTTTCTCAACAGTCGTGCCAATCGGCGAAAAGCGATCAGCGTATAGCAAACGACGAACAGCGATTCTACGCCCTCGCCGCAATCGCGCCTTCTGGCGCCGTCGTCGAAACACTCTTCGCTTCTTCCGGCTTCGCGTCGGGTTTCCCGCCCGCAGCGCCTGCCTTGCGGATGTCGATGCCACCCTTGAAGAACGCGCCGTCTTCAATCGAAATGCGCGCCGCCACCACGTCGCCGGTCAGCGAACCATCGCTGCGGATATCTACCCGGTCACTGGCGGTGAGGTTGCCCCGCACCTTACCGAGCACTACAATTTCCCGCGCGCTGATGTTCGCCGCCACGACTCCATTGCGGCCGATGGTTACGCGATTGCCGGAAAGGTTGATCGAACCCTCCACTCGGCCGTCAATATACAAAGACTCGGAACCCGTTACTTCGCCTTTAATGACTAATGATTTGCCAATCGTGGCTTGGTCCGAAGTGGTGGTCACAGCCGGACGCGGAGCAGCCGCGGACTCGCTTGCACCCATCAGCGGCGCCGTCGTTGCGGTGGATATGGTCGGACGCTCCGGCTCCGCCGGTCGGCCAGGTGTCGCAGGTTGATTCGTGGGCTTCCACATGTTCGTCGAAATCCTTTCCTCTTACCAGGGGGGTTATGAAATCGCGCCGCATTTTGCGTGCCAAAGCGAATTGTACTCCTCAGTAAACGCCGCGCCCTGTGGAAAATCAACCTTTTCTGATGGATTTTCGGCGTTTCCCTCTGGATGACCGCGCCGCGCGCGCCCTCCGGACCTGGCTCCGATCATGTAAGCTCTGCCCATCCTGCGGTAATTCCTCTATCGCGATAAGATGGAGCCGTGGAGCAAGATCGAAGGGTCTACGACCGAACCGTACAAGCAGTTGTAGAAGAGGAATTATGACTTTAGCCGCGACCGCCAGCCTCCGGCCACAGCCCGGAGAATACGCTCCTTATTATGAGAAATATCTCAGCCAGATCGAGAGCAATGACATCCTCAGCACGCTCGACGACCAGCGCCGCCAGATGCTCCTCCTGCTCTCCGGACGCACCGAAGCCGATGGCGATCTGCGCTACGCGCCCGATAAGTGGAGCCTGAAAGAAGTGCTCGGCCACATCAACGACACCGAACGCATCATGGCCTATCGCGCTCTGCGGATTGCGCGCGGCGACGCCACGCCACTCGCAGGCTTCGAGCAGGACGACTACGTCCGCAATGGCCCGTTCTCAGACAGGTCGCTTGCCGACCTGATCGAGGACTACATTGCGGTGAGACGCGCCACCATTACGCTGTTCCGCAATCTGGATGAAGCCGCCTTCGCCCGCCGCGGCGTGGCCAACAAAAACGACGTGACGGTGCGTGCCTTGGCCTACATCATCGCCGGACACGAACTGCATCATCGGCGGATAATCGAAGAGAAGTATTTGAAATAGGTGTCAGGTGTCAGGTCTCGGGAAGTGCTTCGGAACTCGCACAAAACCGCCAGCCCTCGCGCCCTAAACCTGAGACCTCGCATCTGAGACCTGACACCTGATGTCACGCCACCTTCCCAGCCTCATCGGCCGCCTCACCATGCACCGCGACGGCTTTGGCTTCGTGGTCCCCGAAGCTGCGTCGCTTGATGCCAATCTCAAGGCTCGCCTCGCCGGCGACGTCTTCATCCCGCCGCATGCCATCGGCTCTTCCATGCATGGGGACCGCGTGCTGGTCGATGTCACCGCCATCCGCACCGACGGTCGCGCCGAAGGGCGCATCGTCCGGTCGCTTTCGCGCGCGCATCCGACCGTGGTCGGCATCTTCCATTACGGACACCGCCGCAATTACGTCAAACCCATCGACCAAAAAGTAACGCAGGAAATCGTCATCCCGCCAGGGATGGAGATGCCGCAGTTCCCCGGGTCCCCAATGCCCCCCGTGGTAAAGATCTCGCCGACAGAATCCCCGACTCCGCAGAAAAAGAAATCCCCAGACCGAGTCATCGGTGACGAAGCAAAGGTCCACACCGACTGGCAGGATCTGGAAGGCGTAGTCGTCGACGTAGAAATCACCGACTGGCCCAGCGCCACGCAACAGCCACGCGGACGCGTCATCGAAATTCTCGGCGCAGAAAACGACTTCGGCGTCGACGTCGAAATCATGATCCGCAAGCATCACATCCCTCACCGCTTCCCGCCCGAGGTGATCGAAGAAGCGCAAGCCATCGCATCGGCACTTCCCCCCGAAGCCCTGCGACGCCGCCGCGATTACCGTAGCCTGCCCATTGTCACCATCGACGGAGAAACCGCCCGCGACTTCGACGACGCCGTTCACGTCCGCCAACTGGAAAACGGCAACTACGAACTGCAAGTCCATATCGCCGACGTAGCCCAATACGTAACCCGCGATTCGCCGCTCGATCAGGAAGCCCGTTTGCGGGGCACCAGCGTGTATTTCCCCGACCGCGCCGTCCCCATGCTGCCGCTCGAGCTCTCGACCGACATTTGCAGCCTGCGTCCGCAAGTCGACCGCCTCGTCCTCTCCTGCACCATGGAGATCGACCACCAGGGCGAAATCGCCGCCTATGAAATCAACGAAGGCGTCATCCGCAGCGCCAACCGCATGACATATACCGCCGTGAATGCCGTGATCGAAGGCGACGCAGCCGCGCGCAGCGAATATGCTGCCCAAGTCGCTCACTTCGAACGCATGCGCGATCTGGCCATGATCCTGAACCGCAAGCGCAAGCGCCGCGGCTCGATCGACTTCGATCTTCCCGAAGCAGTGATCGAGTTCGACGAATTCGGCATGATGAAGAGCATCACCCGCTCCGAGCGCAACGTCGCTCACCGCCTGATCGAGGAATTCATGCTCTCGGCCAACGAATGCGTGGCGCACTATCTCGAAAGCAAGCGCATCGCCTCGCTCTACCGCATCCACGAAAAGCCCGACGCCAAGCGCGTCTACGACTTCGAAGTCATCGCCGCCACCTTTGGATACTCGCTCGGCGTAGGTTCCTTGCCGATTCATCGCGTGCACCTCAAAGCCGACCGCCGCGACGCTCGCGGCACCAGCAAACGCGTCCGCGAAATCGAAGTGCCCAAGGAAGTCCACATCACCCCGCGCATGTATCAAAAACTCACCGACAAAATCGCCGGCAAGCCCGAAGAAAGAATCCTGAGTTTCCTGATGCTGCGCTCGTTAAAACAGGCGCGTTACTCCGAAGAAAATCGCGGGCACTTCGCACTCGCCGCTACCACCTACACTCATTTCACCTCGCCCATTCGCCGCTATCCCGACCTGATCGTGCACCGCATCCTGAAAGAAGTGCTGCGCGACTCAGCAGAAAAGCTAGATGGAGAAGTGCCGGTGGGCATGTCGCAATCTCCCCAAAATTCTCATTCCCCGTTAAATTGTCATCCTGACCCTGAGTTTGTCGAAGGGGAAGGATCTCATTCTCCTCGGCTCAAAGTGGAGCGAAATGGTTCGCCCCCCTCCCCCTGGTCCAAGCGCCGTGATCGCGAAGCCCATCAACAAGCGCTCGAACCGCGAGGGGGCCCCATCAAGCTCGAAGAACTGCACAATATTGCCGACGAATCCAGCCAATCCGAACGCCGTGCCGACGAAGCCGAACGCGGACTGATGGAATGGAAAAAAGTAAAATTCATGGAGCGCCGCATCGGAGAAGACTTCGACGGCTTGATCATCAGCGTTACGAAATTCGGATTCTTCGTGGAACTGACCGACCTTTTCGTTGAGGGCCTGGTACCGCTGAACACGCTCGACAGCGGCGATCAGAACGACCGCTTCACCTACCACGAAGCCACCCGCGAAATCATCGGACAGCGCTCGCGCAAAACCTACAGCCTGGGCCAGCGCGTTCGCGTGCTGGTCGACCGCATTGATCCGGTGGAGAAGAAGATTCAGTTCGCGGTGTTTGAAGAGCAGCCAAAACGTGCGATCCCAAGGAAGCGCAAATGAACGTGTAGGGCGGACACTCTTGTCCGCCGCCGTTGACGTTGATCTTGATGTCGATCTTGACCTTGACCTTCCCCGCGTCCGCAAAAACCACATCCAAGGCGGCGGACAAGAGTGCCTGCTCTACACCGGCCTGTATAGAATAGGATGTGTAGCGGAGCAGACATCATGCCAACGCCAAGCGAACCGAAGCCCGAGCAGGACCTAGTCCCAGCCGTCGAGCACGTAGCCAGCGCTCACAAGATTCTCAAGGAGTTGCAGAAGAAGGTCGGGAACCATCCCGAACTCGGCGAGGCCATCACCAAACTCGAGATGGCGCTCAGCACGCTAGCCATAAAAACGGGTGGTTTGCTGTAGTGCCTGCTAAAATTCCTCATCACCACTCTTGGCGCCTGCCTAGGAATTCAGCTCCATGTCCACTAACTTAAATTCCAGCAACCCCACTCCCCGCACGCGCGTAGTGCGCGAATCGCAACGTGCGGTGTACGACCGCGACGCCGTCAACCAGATTCTCGACGAAGCTTTCCTCTGCCACGTCGGCTTCGCAGTCGATGGTCAACCCTACGTCATCCCCACGTCCTACGGGCGCGACGGAGGCATGCTCTACATCCACGGCTCCGCCGCCAGCCGCATGTTGCGCAATCTCGATCAGGGAGTTCCGGTCTGCATCACGGTCACGCTGCTTGATGGATTAGTGCTCGCCCGCTCCATCTTCAATCACTCCATGAACTACCGCTCGGTAGTCATTCTGGGTACGGCAACGCTGGTCGACGACCCCGCGGAAAAACTCGCGGCCCTGCGCGCGCTGAGCGAGCACATCATTCCCCATCGCTGGGACGACTCGCGCCTGCCCAACGAAAAAGAGTTGAAGGCGACCTCCGTTCTGCGAATTCCGATCACTGAATTTTCCGCGAAAGTCCGCGTCGGCCCCACCGTTGACGACGAAGAGGATTATTCGTTTCCCACCTGGGCCGGCGTGATCCCGCTGGATACGACGGTAGGCGCTCCAATCCGCGACGAGCGCTGCCAGCGAGAGTTGCCCGCGTACCTGAAGAATTATTCCCGCAAGAAAAGGTCGTAATCCGGCAATCCTCACGTAGGGGGCGGACGCATTCGTTTGCCCCACCGGACGAAGTCCGGCTCGCGGCGCGACGAACTATTCTCTCGCGATCACTTCGCGCAGAATCCCATTGCACTCCCGCCACGACGCCGTTTCGCTGTGCGGGCTGTGCCGCCCATTCTCAATGAAGCGCATCCCCGCGCCGGGCAATGATTCCCGCACCAGTTCCATCTCTCCCGGTTCGGTTCGCGGATCGCCTCTCCCATGCATCAACGTCACCGGTACTTTCAGCGCACCCAGCTGACCTTCATATAAATCCCCGCCCGGACGCGCGCATTCGGCCGCGAGTTTCAGCCAGACGCGGCAATTTCTCTGGATCACGTTCTTCCATTGCGCCGTGCCATGATTTGTCGCAGCATGATCCGCCGCCAGCAGGCTCTGCGCTTTCTCGTTGACTTCTTCCGGATGGTTGGCAAAGCGCCGAAAAAAGTTGTGCGAACTCGGTTTATCGCGGCGAAAGTGAACCGCTTCCAGAATCAGGCGCACGCACCGCTCCGGCGCCAAGAGGCCGATCATGGCGGCAATGACTGCTCCATCGCTGTGTCCCCAAAGCACCGCGCGCTCGATCCCAAGCGCATCCAGCAGAAGCAGCGTTTCCCCCGCCGCCCGACGATGAAAATCAAGCGGCAGCGGCCCCGCAAATCGCGTGGAGCGTCCGTGGCCGGACCGATCCGGAATTATGAAGCGGACTTGATCTTGCAATGCCTCGATCTGCCGGTCGATGGGATACACGCCATATCCCCACCCGCCATGCAGGAACACCACGGGCCGGCCGCTGCCCACATCCCGATAGTGAATCCGGACGGGCGAAACCCCGGGCGCATGCGGCGAGTTTTTCAGTTCCACGAATGGCATAGAAATAGGGTGCCAGGTCTTAGGTGTCAGGTCTCAGGAAAAACCCGGCAAATCGGCCGTCGCTGCGCCCGTTTTCCCTGAGACCTGAGAGCTGACACCTAGTCCTCTCACGGCAACAGCAGCAACTTCCCCGTAGTCTTCCGCCCCTCCAAGTCCCGGTGTGCGCTCTGCGCTTCGGCCAGCGGATACACATGTTCGATCCGCAGCTTGAGCTTGCCGTCGCGAATCATGCCAAAGACTGCCCCCGCCCGTTGCTGCAACTCCGCGGCGGTCGCAATGTAATTGCCCAGCGAAGGCCGCGTCAAAAAAATCGACCCCTTCTGCGTAAGCACCAGCGGATCAAGCGGCGCGACGGCCCCGCTCGACCCGCCATAAAGCACCATCATTCCGCGCGGACGCAGCAGGTTCAGCCCCTTATCGAACGTCGTCTTGCCCACCGAGTCATACACCACGTCGACGCCTTTACATCCGGTGATCCGCTTCGTCTCCGCCTCAAAATCCACCTGCGTATAAAGGATCACGTCTTCCGCTCCCGCCGCACGCGCCAGCGCAGCCTTTTCCTCCGTCGAAACCGTAGCGATCACTCGTGCCCCAAAATTGTGCGCCATCTGCACCAGCAGCAGCCCGACCCCGCCGGCTGCGGCATGCACCAGCGCCGTCTCCCCCTTCTTCAGCGGATACGTGTCATGAGAAAGATAATGCGCCGTCATTCCCTGGAGCATCGCCGCCGCAGCATCGCGATCGCTTACTCCAGCTGGAATCTTCACCAGCCTCTCGGCCGGCACGGCAGCATACTCAGCATAGCTACCCAGCGACATGGTGTAGGCCACGCGGTCGCCGACCTTCACGTCACGCACATCCGACCCCACCGCCGACACCACGCCCGCCGCTTCCTGTCCCAAAACCAGCGGCAGAGGAGCTTTGTAGCGTCCCTCGCGGTTATAAACGTCAATAAAGTTGACGCCCGCTGCCGCGATCTTCACCACGGCTTCGTTCGCTTTTGCCTGCGGAACCGGTAGATCCACCAGTTCCATCACTTCTGGCCCGCCTGTTTGCTTGATCTGTATGGCTTTCATCGTTCCCTCTTGATAAATTCGTTTGGATGAATCCCCGCCCCTGTCCGATTCGGAAGCCGTCCGCTGCTCGTTTGCTATCTCCCGCCACGCTGGGGTAACATGCCCGCCGGTTCCCAAAGTAATCGTGGAGTTGGTCTTCCGTAGCGTTGACCCAACGATTTTTGCGATAGTACCATCTCATACTGAGGAACGCTGGCCTAGCGAAATGCCGGTTTCTGGGTGGAAACGGTTGCACTAAGTTTTTGAAAACATGAGGCTTTCTTCTCAAATAAATCTGGCGATCCTGCTCGGCGCCGCGCTCGCGGCGACCGTCGCATGCCAATCCGCCCAGAAGACCGCGTTCATGCCGCCCGCGCAGGCGCAGGCTCCGGCTTTGGTCTCCGCCAGCAAGCCGCCCGATCCACAGCGGCAGCAGCCCGCCGCAACCGCCCAAACGCAATCCAAGCCGCAGGTCCCGCAGGCCCTCCAGGTCGATCCCATCGCCGACCTGATCGCCCGCGTGGAAAGAGAATACCAGTCTGGACAAGACAACTATCGCGCCGGCCACCTTGAAGCCGCGAAGCAGAATTTCGACTCCGCTTTCAACCAGCTCCTGGGCAGCGGATTCGATCTCCGCTCCAGTACCGATGATCGTCTGGAGCGCGAACTCGACCGTATCCTCGACGGCATCAACGCCTTGGAGCTAGCCGCCCTACAGCAAGGCGATGGATTCGCCGAGCAAAAATCCGAACCCGCGCCCATCGACGAAGCCAACGAATTCACTCCGATCGTGGACCCCAACATCAAGGCCAAAGCCGAAGCCGAAATCAAATCGACTCGTTCCGACCTGCCACTGATGATGACCGACCAGGTTGCAGGCTTCATCAGCTATTTCTCCAATCGCGGACGAGGCACACTGGAACACGCCTTGGCACGCTCCGGCCGCTACGAAGATATGATTCGTCGCGTGCTGAGAGAAGAGGGAGTTCCGCAAGACCTGATCTATCTGGCACAGGCCGAATCCGGATTCCATCCCGTAGCCGTCTCCCGCGCCGGCGCCCGCGGCATGTGGCAGTTTATGGGCAGCCGCGCTGCCGGTTACGGACTCGAACGCAACTGGTGGGTGGACGACCGTCAGGATCCCGAAAAAGCCACCCGCGCCGCTGCTCACCACCTGAAAGACCTCTACAAAGAATTCGGAGACTGGTACCTGGCCATGGCCGCCTACAATTCCGGCCCGGGAACGGTTCAGTCCGCCGTTAAGCGCACCGGCTACGCCGACTTTTGGGAGCTCTACAACCGCGACGTGCTGCCCAAGGAGACGCGGAACTACGTTCCCATCATTCTGGCTGTCACCATCATGGCCAAGAATCCGGCGCAGTACGGACTCGACTCCGTGGTTAAGGAAAAGCCGGTCGCCTACGACACGGTCAAGATCGATTACCCCATCGACCTCCGCTTAGCCGCCGAGTGCGTCGACGCCAAGGCCGAAGACTTGGCCGATCTCAACCCCAGCCTACTGCGCCTGACCACGCCAAAGGATCAACCATTCGATCTCCACCTGCCCGGTGGAACCGCCGACAAATTCCGAGCGGCGGTCGCTTCCATCCCCGCCGACAAGCGCGTCTGGTGGCGCTATCACAAGGTGCAGCCCGGAGAAACCCTGGCCGCCGTCGCCCGCACGTATCGCACGACGCCGACGGCCATCGCCGAAGCCAACGATCTCGACCTCGCTTCAAGTCACGACGGACTCGCTCCTGAAACGCGTCTGATCATCCCAATCGCGCCTGGGAAACAAACCGATACAAGCACGTACGCGCATGCCGCGACTCGCTACCAGGTGCGCAAAGGCGACACGGTCGCGTCGGTGGCGGAAAATTTCGGCGTCCCGGAAAAGATGGTTCGCACTTGGAACCACTTGAAAGGCAATGGCCTGACAGGAAGAAAAGTGCTGTCCATTCACCTTCCCGTCACTCTGCCCGTCTCCTCGGGCAAAGGCGAACCGCAGGTGGCAAGCCGTCATTCCGGCAACTCCAAACACCTTCGAACGCAACCCGTTCCGACGAACGCGGTTCTCCATCATCGAGTCAGGGCCGGCGAAACCTTCTACTCGATTGCCAGTTCTTACAACACCACGGTCTCCGCTCTCAAACACGACAACCGGAATGTCGCCTCCCTGCGTCCGGGGATGATCCTGGTCGTTCACAACCCCCGCTAAATTCCGCGAATTTAACTGCCATCGCCAGAACCTCGCCTCACAAAGTTTCCGCAGCCAGACTCCTGCTACCATCGGTGAACATGCTGGAACCCTCCACTCCAGTACAGTTCGTGAAAGGTATCGGCCCACGCTTGGCCGAGGTGCTTGCCGCCAAGGGCATTGCCACCGTCGATGACCTGCTGCACTACCTGCCCTTCCGCTATGAAGACCGGCTGAATCCGCGGTCAGTCGCCGAACTGCGCGCCGGAGAAATGGCGACGGTGATTGCCGAAGTCCGCAACTCGGGACTGTTCCGCACCCGCCGCATGCCCATCTTTCAGCTCACCGTCGGACAGGGCCCCACCAAGTTGAAGTGCCTCTGGTTCAACGCGCCGTATCTGCAAGACCGCTTCCAGCCCGGACAAATGTTGGCGCTCTACGGCAAGGTCGAAGAGGACCGCGACGGCAACCTGCAGATCATACAGCCGCAGTTCGAGGTTCTCGGCGACATCAACGAGGAGGGCGGCGCCGACGAAGCCGAAAAGAAGGCGGCGGCTTCGCTCGAAATCGGTCGCATCGTTCCCATCTACGAATCGACTGGCCAGGGCAAGCTGACGCCGCGCTGGTTCCGGCGGACGATTCGATTTGCGCTGGAGAATTTGAGCCCCGACCTTCCCGATCCAATCCCGGCCGCAGTGCGCGCACATCTGAGCCTCGTTTCCCCGCGCGAAGCGCTGTTCCAGGTTCACTGGCCCGATGCCGGAGAAAGCTTCACCGACCTCCAATCCTCGCGCACGCCCGCGCACATCCGGCTAATTTTCGATGAGCTGTTTTTTATCGAGCTCGGACTCGAACTCAAGCGGCGCGAGCAGAAGGCGCAAACCGGAATCTCCTTTCAGCTGACCCCTGGCGTGCGCGAGGCGATTAAGAAGATACTGCCGTTTCATCCAACCGCGGCGCAGAAACGGGTGCTGAAGGAAATTGCCACCGATATGCAGATGTCTTGTCCCATGCGGCGTTTACTGCAAGGCGATGTGGGATCGGGCAAGACGATTGTGGCGTTCCAGGCCGCGATTATCGCCATTGAGAACGGCTATCAGGTCGCGCTGATGGCTCCAACGGAAATTCTGGCGCAGCAGCATTATTTTTCCGCACGGCAGATTCTGGAACGCGCCGGTTACCGCATCGTGCTGCTGACCGGCTCGCTGGAACAGGACCGCAAACGCGACATCCGCCGCCACATCGCGGAAGGCAACGCGCAGCTGATCATCGGAACCCACGCCCTGATTCAGGATCGCGTCGAATTCAAAAACCTCGGACTCGTTGTCGTCGACGAGCAGCACCGCTTTGGGGTGATGCAACGGCTGAAGCTGATGAAGAAAACCGACGACGACGCCAAAACAGCCGAGCCGGATGTGCTGGTGATGACGGCTACGCCCATTCCGCGCACGCTAGCTCTAACCCTCTATGGCGACCTGGACCTCTCAGTCCTCGACGAACTTCCGCCGGGCCGCACGCCAGTCGTCACCCGTTGCGTGCAAGACGAGCGCGCGCCCGAAGTCTGGGACTTCGTCGGCAAGCAGATTGCCGCCGGACATCAGGCCTATGTCGTTTATCCGGTGATCGAAGAGGACGAAGAGAACGAATTGAAAGCCGCGCGGCAGATGCACCGCGAGTTGCGCGAAAAGATCTTCCCCAGCCTGCACGTCGGATTGCTGCATGGCCGTCTCGATGCCGAAGAAAAGGAACACGTCATGCGCGAATTTCAACGGGGCAAGATTGAAATCCTGGTCGCGACCACCGTGATCGAAGTTGGCGTCGACGTCCCCAATGCGACCGTCATGGTGATCGAGCACGCCGACCGCTTCGGCCTGGCGCAGCTCCACCAGTTGCGCGGACGCATCGGCCGCGGCGCGGCGAAATCGTATTGCGTCCTCATGCGTGGCAGCAAGGTTTCCGAAGAAGGAGAACGCCGGCTCGACGCCATGGTCCGCTCCAACGACGGCTTCCAGATCGCCGAACTCGATCTCGAATTGCGCGGGCCGGGCGAATTCTTTGGAACGAAACAGGCGGGGATTCCAAGCTTCCGCGTGGCCAACATTATTCGCGACCGTCAACTGCTGGAGGCAGCGAAACGCGAGGCTGCGTTTGTGATCTCGGGGCCGAATGCGGAAGTGTCAAAAGATGAGATCGATCGCGCGCTCCGGGAAATGCGGTCGCGCTGGGCGCTTAGCTATGGGCTGGTCGAGGTGGGGTAATGAGTCGTGCTATGGGCTTTGATCGTCATCCTGAGCGAAGCGAAGGACCCAGGCATTCCGCGGCGGAAATACATACGTCCTTCGCTCCGCTCAGGATGACAGTTTGTCTTGTGCCCCAAAGGCGCTATTGCTTGGCGGCAGGAGCGTCGGGTTTAGCACCCTCTACTGCTCTAGTACCCTCGATCTTGCACTTATATTCCTTGTCGTTATCGTGGAGTATGTAGAGCCTCTCGCCGTCCACGCGGTAGTCCACGGATTGCCCTGCATCGAATTTGCCTGACTGGAAGGAGCCACAATCGTCAATCTGGTACACCAGGTCGGCACCCTTCAATTCGTAGACCTTGGTGTGGCGGGTAGCGCTGCCGAAATTACCGTTACCATAGCTGTGGACCTTGGTGTCCATGCGCGTTTCATAACCAGAGATCGTGCCCTTCTGATAGGTTGGTGGCGTCTTGTCTTTACTGGCTGCAAACGTAGCTATCAGCAGAATGAAGAACGTTGTGCGAAGTATCGTCGACTTATTCATAAGCCTCTCTCTCCAGCCTAATTCTGGAACCAGTCAATCTATGCCTGGAAGGGTCGGCCTGTCAAAAGCATAATCCCAGAAATTTCACTGAGAAAGTGATCGCTTTCGAATTACCATCCAACCGATGCCTCCTCGCCCCACCCACTACCTACGCGACCCGCTCTTCCTCCTATGTCTAACCGCAGGCCTGCTAGCCTTCGTAGTCCAATCCGGCGAGTTGGGCACCTCCGACACCACCCATCGCCTGCAAACCACGCATTGGCTCTGGACTTCAGAG